>ERZ780207.2018-NODE-2018-length-15759-cov-6.577560_pt1 | contig 15759 bp, 20 predicted proteins | sample MGYA00510977_ERZ780207 | MGnify/ENA primary metagenome ERZ780207 (study PRJEB29588, sample SAMEA2151383) | human gut metagenome | biome: human gut; feature: human-associated habitat; material: faeces | place: Denmark | collected 2008/2010 ... | reverse complement strand
GCTGTTCCACGGTGGCGCTCTCGATGGGCAGCATGGGCTTGCCGCAGGCGCTCAGCACCTGATTGGTCAGTGCCAGCGCCAGCGCAGCCGTGCGTGCCAGGGTGGCGGCAGAAATTTTGCAATGGGTATCGTTCATAGGTTCAGTTCCTCTCTTTCTCCAAATCTGCGATGCGGTGGTTGGCCACCTTCATCTGTTCTTCTAAAATGGGTACGCGGCGGGCGAAGTTGTTATGCTCCCGCACCTCCCGGGTCAGTTCTTCCAGCTTGGTATCGGTCACCGCCTGGCTTTTTCCGTTGGCGATCAGCACGCCGATCAGGGTCACCGCGCCTGCAATGATGGCTGAGATGATGCCTGTCATCGCGCTCACCCCCTCCACCGGGCTTTGTCTGCCCGGGTGTCCACGTGCACCCAGCCGGCGGCGCGGCCCGCCTTGACGGGGTAGCGTCCCACGCCGCCCCAGTCAGGCATCAGGCTTTCGGCGTAGGCGGCCACGTCCTCCACGCTCACGTCCTGCACCCGGATATCCGCTGCCCGGCCATACAGGTGCTGGCTGAACTTTGCCCCGCCTGCCTTGGCGTTGTGTGCCGGGGTGCGGTAGGCGCTGGTGATCGTCACCGGTTTTCCGAAGTGCTCCCGGATACGCTCCAGCAGTTCTGCCAACGCCGTGTCGATGAAGACAGGGTCGCTGCCGTCCTTGCAGCGGAACTCCCGCACACAGAAGTGCGGCGAGAGGGCGGTGCTGCCATCCCGGGCAAGAGAATACGCTTGCAATGCCATCGTGCGCCCCCTTACAGCCGTTTCAGCAGCGCTGCGATGGGCTCTGCATAAAACCGCTCGTAGCCCGCTGCGTTGGGGTGGGTGCCGTCGCTGGTATACTTATCGCCCAGTTCGCTGACGCCGTGTTTTCCCATAGGCGGGGTGGTCTCCGCAATGTCAACGTAGGGCACGCCCCATTTTTTCAGCGCCGCAAGGATGGCAGGCTTATAGGTCTTGTACCAGTTTTCGCTGCCTGCAAACATCCCGCCGTGCGGGAATACATAGGCCACGCACTTGTCGCTGTAATTCGTTGCCAGATCGTCCAGCATCTTCTCCAGTGCGCCGGTCATGGTCGTTTCATCGTAGGCAGCGGCAAACCCATCGGTCAGGGTACCCACAGGGGCGTTGTTCCAGGCATCATTCACGCCGCCCTCCAACAGGATGTAGTCTGCCTTTGCAAGCGCTGTGGAGTTTGTCACCACCGTGCTGATGCAGCCGCGCGTGCCGCCGTATACCTTATCGGTAATATTCGGGGTCAGCGTTGCGCCGTCCACCGCTTCATTGGTCAGGGTCATGCCGTACTTGTCTGCGATACATTTGCCGTAGCCGCCTGCGCTGCCCTTGCCGTAGGCGATGCTGTCACCCGCAACGTACAGCGTTTTTCCCGCCAGCGGGCTGATGATCTGACCGTTGATGTCAAACACTTCCATTTTACCACCCCTTCTCGATGTAATCGTTCACCTTGTCGTCACTCAGCAGGCCTTTATACACCTTGCACTGGTACAGCGTACCAGACCAGAACTGCTGCTTTTTGCTGCCGTCCGCGCTCTGCGCCGCACCGATCAGGAAGGTCTGGGGCACATCTATGATTGTGCCGTTTGTGGTTTTCCACTCGGTCAGCGGGCAGTAGGTACTGCCGCCGCGATATTTTCTGCCGTCGATCTGCACTGCATACCGCGTACGGGTCTTGAGGTGTTCGATGCTGTCTGACAGGGTCACGCTGCCGTAGTTGTAGTATGCGAACTCGGTCTTATTGTTCAGCGGGCTGCTGGTGGAGTTGAAGCCGGGCAGATTGTCGGTATCGCCGGTCTCGGTCAGGCAGTGCAGGAAGGCAGGCCATGTGTTTGCATTAAAGTCGTCCCCCGCTTTCGCATCCACTAGGATCGTGTATTGCGGCGTCTCGGTGGAGGCGTGCTCCAGCAGCTTCAGGCCGGTGTCCAGTCCCTGGGTCAGCACGGTCTCGCCGGGCAGACTGTAGATCAGCTGTGCTGTCTCCACTACTTCCACCGTTACCGCGCAGCTTGCACTCTTACCGCCTGCTGTGGCAGTCACGGTGCAGTTACCTGCTTTGATGCCTGTCACCACGCCGTTTGCCACAGTGGCAAAGCCGGTAGGCAGAACGCTCCACACCACCGCCCTGTCGGTTGCGTTCGCGGGCAGCACGGTGGCCGTCAGGGTCTTGCTCTCGCTCTCGTTCAGGGTCATGGTCACGGCGCTCAGGCTCACGCTCTGCACCGGAACTTCCTGTGCACTGCCGCCCCACTCTGCACGCAGAGCATTCAGGGTGGGCTGCATCGTGTTGGTCTTATAGGCTGCATTTTCAAACAGGTTCAGCAGCAGCGCCTTTGCGTTGGCGGTAAAGCCCTCGCCCGGGTCACCTTTTGCACCCGCCGGGCCGGGGTCGCCCTTTTCTCCCTTGTCGCCTTTTTCGCCCTGCGTTCCGGCAGCATTGGCAATGCCTGCTTCCATGTGGTTCAGCTGGGCAGCCGTCAGGGTCTGGCCGTCCACAAAATTCTGTTTTACGTAGCTCATTTGTTCCTCCCTAAGATCATTTTTCCAAGGACTGCCTGTCCCAGCACAGCAGAAGCCGTGTCCGTCGGTGGATCCGGCTGCGGAGGGTCTGGCTGATCTGGAATGCGGTCTTTCGGCCATGGGTTACAGGTTGCGGTGATCTTCACGGCAGCCTTATACTCGCCGGGGATCATCTCCACGTCCAGCTGCCCAGCCCAGACCTCACCGTCCCGAACAAAATAGAAGTGCAGCCATTGCCCTTGTAGCAGCGCTTCCAGCTGCGCACGGATAGACGCCCACTGTGCTTTGGGTCGGTCGCAGACAAAATCCATCGAGATATTCCGCTTTTTGTGGTGTACGCTGCCGTCTACGGCGCGGGTCAGATCCAGCAGAAAATCCGCGCCGGGCACCTCAACGAGCATAGAATCGGTTTCCGGTTTGCAGATCTGTGGAGAGTCGCGCTTGAGCCACAACCCAAAGTCCGACCGCATGGAGAGCGTGCCCTTTGGCGTTGTGATACGCATATCGTTCAGGCGGGGGCTTTGGGCGGCGAGCGCTTCCAGTGCGGCATAGTCTCTCATGTGTAGGTCACCTCGGTTCCGTCATCAGCGATCTGCACTGCAGGTACTGGAGCGGCGGGAGACTCAGGCGGGCTGTAGATTAGTTTTTTGCCGTCCCATACATAGTCGCTGCAGCTCGTGCCGTTTCCAGTCTCGGGGAATTCGTCAAAAACAGCCTCGTTGGGCTCAGGTACGGGCAAAAAGCTGATATGGTACCATGCGCCATTGTACAGTCTGCCATCAGAGCAGACCTTTGCCAGATACTTAAAGCCTTCTTTTTTCATTACATAAACCCATAAATCTTGTACGGTACGCACATACCGGCATCTTCTGACCAGCCGTCACCGCCTGGATTTTGGAGGTTGAAAGACCAGATACCCAGAACGGTCGTTCCTGAATAACCAGAGGTTCTTTCGTACCCGCTGCCGAACACGATACGGTCGTCATATACGGTCACGCTGCGTTTGTGCACGGTGTTCCATGGGTACACCATACTCATTTCCACGCCGTTCACGGGCACGATCATAGAGACCAGTCCGGCATTGCCGCCTCCCGCGAACCACGTCCCGCCTTTTTGGCTGCGGAACAGGATCAGCAGCGCAGAGTAGCTGGACAGGCCGCTCGGTCGGATAGTCTGGGCACCAAAAGTCGTTTCGCTGTTATACCAGAGCTCCTGCTTGTTTCGAATGCCGTTGAACGTAATGGCACCGCTGCTGATGGAACAGCTGCCCATGCCGTCCGTAATGGAGATGGCGTTGGACTGGATATTGACCATGCTGCTGCCATCCATGACCCGGATACCATCGTTCAGGATCTGTACCCGTTTGCCGGGCAGAGAATCGTGCCGGACGATGAGACCGTTCTGCGGGGTGAACTCCAGAAAGTTCGTGGCAGTTTTGGCAGCTTCGGCTGCATCCTGCTTTGCCTGATTTGCGGCGGTGTCATCGGTATACTTAGACGCTTTCACCCAGTCAGCAGCCTGATAGCTGCCGGTCTGGCGGGCGGTCTGGCAGCGCAGGATATCACCGCTGTCGCCCTGCATCCAAATGTCGCCTACATCATAGGGCGGGGCGGGTGTTACGCAAAAGCAGCGCACCTTGCCGTCTGCGGTGGCTTGCGCCGCAGCAGCGTCTGCCAGAGCCTTGGCAACGCCCGTGTCCCGGATGACGGTCCAGCTGTAGGTGCTTCCATCCAGCACCCAGCGGTAGCCCAGACCGGTGAGCTTGTCGTAATACAGATCGCCGATGTGCTGCTTTTTGGCGGTGTCGGTCGTCCAGTTTTTTGCAGGCTCGTTTGCAGCGGTGGGCGTGCCGGCATAGAACCAGCTGGTGATGTTATCATCGATCTGGTTCTGCAGATCTCCCATCTTCACGACAGCATTCGAAAGCCCCTTGGAGATATCCGATAGCTTACTGTCTGTGCTGCTTTTGTAGGCAAACAAGCGCTTCAGCATATCCTGATGGTATTTCTCGGAAGCATAGGCGCTTTCCTGCAGCAGATTTGTCGTGCCCATATTGGCTACTTGCCTGTCGGTCAGGGTGCGGCGGGTCATGCCAAATGTGAACTCTTTCTGCGCAAGCTTTTCCAGTGGCTCTACTAGTTTTGTGCAGAGCATCACGGCATCCACGCTGTGCGGTGTACTGACAATGTGGGAGTACATGGCAAAATCCAGCCGGTCGGTGTCGTAGCCTGCATCCACAAGATCCACCGCCCGGATGACGTAACTGGTCTTCATGGCGTAGTTCTGCTGCAATGCCTGCACACCGGCGGCAAAGGTGTCGTTGGCGCTGTCTGTGTCCAGCTCTACAATGCGGGTAATGATGCCAAACTTCTGCACTGCTGTGTCGTTCTGGATCCAGCCCTCTTCCAAGTTGTAGGAGTAGCCCGATGCAGGCAGATACTGCGCAACAGTAGCGGCATCTGTTTCCATGATGCCCCAGCGCTCCTCGTGCTTATCCTTGGAGGTGTCCCGCCACCACATGAGCTTGTAGTACCACTTGGAGGTGTCCACTGTGTGCTTGTTGCCGATAGGGTAGATGCGGGTATAAAGGTCGGTGGCGTCGGTGGTTTCGCTCAGGTTGAGCAGATTGCGTCCGTACTCGATTTTCTGGGCGGTCTGCCGCTTGGCTTCCACTGCCTGATCGCAATAGTTCAGCACGTTGTAGCCGGTAGCCGCGTCAAAGCCGCAGTAGAAGTAACCGCCGAACACCTTGAGCACCAGCTTGTCCAGAATGTCCCACACTTTGCCGTAGTCCTCGCCAACGCCGTATTGGTCGGCATCGCCGAACTGCACCACAAGGTTGCCCAGCGCCGCCGTCACGGTGCCAAGCTGGAAGCATTTCATCTTGCTTTTGACTTGATCGTTGTGTGCATCGATCAGGTGCTGCAAAAACTGGCGCAGCGTGCCCTTGTAGTTAAAGGGGGTGATACTGCTATCGTTGAAATAGCTCAGCGCGCCCTCGCAGTACACCACCCGCCGTTTATAAAAATCGGCCTCGTGCTTCAGCACCCGTCCACGCCAGATTTCTTTGCCATCCCGCCGCACCTGCACCACCGTGCTCAGCTTTTGCAGCATATCGTACTGTGCATGATCCCGCGTCATGGTAAAAACAAGGCTGCCGCCCTTGCTGACCTCGCGGGTCAGCTTGGGAGACAGCACCAGCGCCTGCGGGTCGTTGGGACGATAAAGCAGCAGCTTTGCGTCCGGGTTGCCGTAGGGGTATGCGTAGATCTCGTACATATCAGTTTCCTCGTTCGCTCAGCACCGTAAGGTCTCCCAGGCTTCTGTTTACGCTGGGGGTGATGATGCGTCCCACCTGTTCACCGTCCAGCGCGATCACGCTGTTTCCGGCTTCCGGCAGATATTTCTCCACCACACCGTAGAGCCGCTCCATCTGCGCCTGCATTTTGGCCTGATAGGCCAGCATGGCGTTGTTGTCCGGGTTCATGACATAGGGATCGGTGCGGTAATCGTAGCCCGCAAAGGCACGCTCGTTACCGTACCAGTAGGCGTCCTGAATGTCCTTATAGGAGTATGCTTTCTGCGTGCTGGTAGTGCCGCTACTCTTGCCCTTCCCAAACTTTGCAAACAGTGCAGCGCCCAGCGCCACTACGCCCGCCACAATGGCGATGATCGCGGCAGCCTCCGGGTTTGCCATAATTAGGCTGCCCACCTTTGCGATCAGCCCGCCTGCGCCCTCTGCGATCGTGCCAAGACTGCCCATGCTACCGGCAAGGTTTGCAATATCCGTGCCCGCGTTGAGGGCAAAGCTGCCCATGCCGGAGCCAATGGTGTTCAGCACGCCCATGATCTTGCTGCCAACGTCGGAAACGTTGATGTTAAGTCCGTTCAGGATATCCTGTACCCCGCCGTCCTTGCCCAGTGCATTGCCCAGACCCTTGGCAATACCGTCAGCGATGCTGCTGCCGATATCCCACGCCTTCTGCGAAATGCTGCTGATCTTATCACCCAGCGCCTTGTTCAGCTGCTGGATGAGGTTCTGCCCGAAGTCATCAATGAACTTCTGGCTTTCCGGTGCAAGGCCGTTGTACAGTGTGGACAGCACCCACTGGCCGATGGACTTCCAGTCCTTGCTTTTTACGGCAGAGACCAGCGTGCTGAAGGTGCCCAGCACGCCCTTGTCGGCCTCCTTCTTCCAGCCTTGCAGCAGACCTGAAAAGTTCTTGGAGGAGGCTTCCTCCAGCGTTTTTGCCACCTGCTCGGTGCCGTCGGCGGCGATGGCCTTTACCTCCTTCACCGTGCGCAGGGCGCCGTCAATAATGGCGGTGTAGGTCTTGGTGATGGTCTGTTTCTGGCTCTCGGTGCCGTCGGTCAGGGTCTCGGTCACGGTCTTGGTGGTGGTGCGGATGCCATCCACCAGCGCCTCATTGGTAGAGGTGACAGAGGAGGCAAGCTCCCGCACCGTTTCCATGGTCTGTTGCACGGTCTTTTTGCCGTTTGCGCCGATGGTGGTAACAGTCTTGATATCCTTCAGCACGCCGTTCACCAGCTGGCGGCTGGTCTCGGTGATGGTCTGTTTCTGCTGCTTCTGACCGTTGGAGAGCACCTCGTCGGTGGTCTGGGTGGTGCGGGTGACCTTGCCCAGCACCTCGGTGACAGTGTCGGCGTAGGAGCTGACCACAGAGGCCGCTGTGGCGGTCTTGGACGCTGCCGCAGCGGCTTTGGAGGCCGAAGCCACGGCAGCATCCCCGGACTTGGTATAGGCCGGGATGGCAATATCCGCCATGGTCTGGGCGCTGCTGCCAAGGCTTGTGTTGGAACTTGCCCAGCTGGCAGCCCAGTTGTCCTGTTTGCCGCTGGCGGTCTCGGCCAAAGAAATACCGGCAGTGACAGCGGTGGCAGCATTGCTCACCACATTGCCCTTGCCGGTCAAACCCTTGATAAAGCTCTGTATCAGGTTTTTGCCCCACTTCACCGCCTGCGAGGGAAGGCTCTTGATCCAGCTCAGTGCGCTGGAAAAGCCGCCCTTGAAGGCGGTCAGCATACTGGAGCCCATGCTCTTTACGCCGTTCGCCACGCTGGTGAGGATGTTCTTGCCGATGTTCAGCCAGTTGATGGCAGAGATCACCGACAGCACCGCCTGCAGGATCTTCTTCCAGTTGGCCAGCAGGGAAGGCACGGCCTGTATAATGCCCGCGATCAGCTGCACGATGATGGAAACACCCTGCACAAGGATCTTGGGCATATTGTCGTTGATGATTCCCGCAATGTTGATGATGATATCCGGCACATAGGCGATCAGCTGCGGCAGACCGGCGATCAGGCCGTTGAGCAGCTGGGTAATGCAGTTAAGCCCCGCATCCACAAACTGCCCCGCGTTGGCGCGCAGCTCCTCGGTAAAGGAGAGCAGCTGCGGCAGGGCAGTGGACAGAAACGCCGGGATGCCCTGCGCAAAGCCTGCTGCCAGACTGCTGACCAGCTCCGTGCCGGTCTGGATCACCTCCGGTACAAGGCCGTACACCAGCTGCGGGATGCCCGCCAGCACGTTGCCGATCATGGGCAGCAGATTGCCCTGCAAAAAGGTGCGGGCGGTATCTGCCAGTGCCTGCATGGGTGCGGTCAGGTCTGCACCGGTGCTCCAGTCGCCCAGCACGTTCTGCGCCGCCGCCTTCATGGCTGCAAAGCTGCCGGTCAGGGTTGTGGCGGCTTCCTGCGCCGTGGTGCCGGTGATGTCCATCTCAGTCTGTATGACATGGATGGCGCTGTACATATCGGCCAGATTGCCCAGCTCGTAATGTACGCCAGAAAGCTTCTCTGCATCGGTCAGCAGCCGCTGCATCTCTGCCTGCGTGCCGCCGTAGCCTAGCTTGAGGTTGTCCAGCATGGTATAGTTCTGCTTGGCAAAGCCCTGATAGGCGTTCTGAATGGAGGCCATGTCAGTGCCCATCTTGTTGGCGTTGTCCGCCATGTCCACCATGGCCATGTTCGCCAGCTGCGCAGCGGCGTTGGTGTCCTTGCTCACGCTGGACAGCAGACTGGCGGCAAAGCTGGTGGTCTGCTCCATGTATTCGTTGGCGGACAGACCCACCGTGCGGTACGCCTGTGCAGCGTAGGCCTTGACCGTATCAGCGCTCTCTTTGAACAGGGTCTCCACGCCGCCGATAGACTGCTACAATGCGCCGCCAAGGTTCAGGGAATCCGAGATCATCTTGCCGATGCCCGCAGCAGCGATCACCTTTTTCAGGGTGCCCACCAGCTTTGTGCCCAGCAGTGTACCGGCGCTTTCACCGGCGGCAGAGGCCTCGCCGCCCATGATATGGCTGATGCTGCCCTGAATGCCATCGGCAGAGGGCACGATCTGGACATAAGCCTTTGCCAGTTCAATGCCGTTTGCCATCTGGTTCACCTCCTTCTGCGGCGCGCATCGCCGCCTCAAATTCCTCGGGACTGTCAAAATATTGCACCGGACTGTCCTCGGATTCCGCTTCTGTCTTGCCCAGCAGGGTGTTCAGAATGGATGTGGGCGGTTTCTCGTCCGCATTCGCAAGCCGTCCGATGCGCCAGCAGATGGCCTGCAGGGTGTCCAGTTCGGCTGCCTGCAGGGTCTGCGCAAGGGTCAGTTTCTGCCCATGTAGCACCATCATGCTGCGGCTGTCCGGCGGCAGACCGGCGGCCTGAACAGGTGCATTTGCCGGAGGGGTGTCCCCGCCAGCCGCACCGGCAGGGCACGCCAGTTCAGCACGTTGTAATACTGGGCAAAATCGCAGATCAGTGCGTCCTCGTCCGTTGCGATCAGTTCGGCGAGGATGCAGAGTTTTTTCCGGCGTTGATGGACTGGAACAGTTCCATGATGGCACTCTCAACGGCAGACGCAGGCACGCGGCCGTCCTCGGTACGCAGATGGTCGTACAGGCGCTTTTTGCCGTCCTTGCCCAGCAGCTTTACGACCAGCCGGGACATGGCCAGCGGGTTGCCCTCGTCCAGATCAGACAGTGCGTCCAGCACCTCCATGTTGTCCAGCGCGCTCTCTTCCAGCTCAATGGAAAAGCCGGATTCGGTCTTTGCAGTGATCATGATAGTCCTCCTTACTTGCCAGCACTCTGCATATACTCGTAGTGAGTCTTGCCATCCGTGTCGGCAATCGCGGTGATGGTTGTCTGGTAACCAACGGCAGTGCCGTCTGCATAGGTGATATCGCCCACAGAGGTTACGGTGCCGCAGGGGATGACCACGCGCTTTTTCACATTGTTCTTCAGCACCATTTCCACAACGTAAGCATAGAAGGGCAGATCGTCGGCGCTGGCCTTGACGGTGATGCCAGTATCCAACGTGCCGGTGACGTTGTCGTCACCGTATACGGTCTTCAGCACCTCCACGCTCATAGCCTCGATCAGCGTGCACTGGAAGGTATCCGGGCGCTCGGTCATCAGGCTCAGCACCGTGTCGCCGCCCCATGCAGCGGTATTTTCGTTAGAGGGAGAGTTAGAGTTGGTCAGGCCGTCCTTGGAGATATAACCCAGAGACTTGAACTCCGGGTCCAGATCGCTCTTGGCGTCCGTGGGCAGAGCCGTGCCCAGCGGTGCGCACCAGATGGCGCCGCCGACCTTGGGCTTTGCTGCGGTCACGTTTTTTGCATTCATAAAAATGCTCCTTTCGTCAGTAATGCACCACCTCAAAAACTGCCTGATACCGGGGCAGCTTGCGGGTGGTGTCCGGGAAATTATAGTCGGTGTTCAGCGTGCAGGAGACAATCTCCGGCAGGGTGTCCGCGTCCAGCATGGTCTGCACCACACGGTGGCTCAGCTGCGCAGCGGCATGGTCGCTGCTGCCGTAGGACTGCACCGCCAGCGTAGCGGTAAAGATGCCGTCCTTGTAGCTGGAGCCGGTCTTTTCCAGCACACAAAAATTGCCGGAGGGCTTCTCCGGCACGGACAGATAACAGGGAAAAGCGTTTTCACGCAGATAGTTCTGGATGATTTCTTCGATCATATCACTTCAGCGCCTTCAGAATAGAGTTGGTGTCGGCGTTTTCCTTGCGGGCGGCAGGGCTTTCGGCGCTTACCTTGGCCACCACGCGGGTGCTGGCTTTGTAGTAGCTGGCCTTGTAGCCCTCGCCAAGGCGGTTCTGCGCCGCAAAGGCGATGCCGGTCAGGGCGTTCTCCATCTCCGGGCTTTGCAGCAGCTGCCGCACGCCCTTGCGGTTCAGCTTGATGGTCACCTTACTCATAGCATTCCACCTGCACTTTCTTGTTCCAGCGCAGCGGGATCATGGCTTCGATGCCCTGCACAGCCCCGCCGCAGGTGCGGAAGGTCTGCCCGAAAAACGCCACCCGGACGTTGTCCCAGTTGTGGGTATCGCCCTTTGGGATTGCCAGCGTATAGGCGATGCGCCGCCCGGTCAGCTGCAATTCGGTGGTGATCTCCTCGGCAGTGGGCTGCCCCACCAGTACGTTGTGCACGGTGACGGGGCTTTCCTCGTAGATGGGATCGTGGAAGCCGTCCTCGCCGGTCTTGGTCTTTTCATACAGGATGATATCGATACCCTTCAGCATAAGTCCTCCAGCGGGCTGTGTGCGCCCAGCCTGCTGCCCACGCCCAGCAGCTTTTTTTCCAGCTTGGAAAGGTACAGCTCGCCGGTCGAGCCGCCGCTCATGGTCCAGCTTTGGCTGTAGCCCAGCGCCGTGGCAGTTCCCTGCGTTGCGCCCATGGGAAAGGTGACAGCGTCCCCGCTGTCGTCCTCGCCCAGCTGACGGCGCACCATCCGGCAGGATACCAGCCGCTTGCGGTCAGCGTCGGCATCGGCGTTGTAGGCGTCGATGATAAGCGCCGCCTCGCTCAGCAGGGCGGTGCAGCGGCCGCGCTCCTCATCCGACAGGACGCGGAAGCCTGCCTCCACGTCCTGCAGTGCTGCGTAGCTCATGGCGGCACCTCATCAGGTGGCGGTCTCAGTGCGCTTGATGTACAGGGTCTGGGGCTTGGAGACCTTCAGGCCATACACCTTGCGGCCCTGCACAGCGGATGCGCCGATGTACTTGCCGGAGCCGGACAGATCCTGCAGGTGCACAGCGGTCTGCCACTCCATGACGCGGTGGCACCAGTTGGGGTGACCGGCGATGAACTCGGTGGTGGTCTTTTTGCTGCTGACGCGGGTGGTGGACTCGTAGTCCATGTTGTTGCTCTCGAACACGTTGAAGCCCGCAATGCGGCCGACAACGCCCTGCTGCACCATCTCCTGAGACAGGTCGCCCTGCTTGATGAAGTGCTCGTCCAGCATCAGCACCTCCAGATACTCCGGGGACGCGATGAGGAAGCGGCCCTCGTTGGGCACGCCCTTGCGACCCAGCACCCGCTTGGCCTCCAGTGCCAGCTTGTAGGCGTTGGCCTCGGTGGCGGCGGTCTTGGTGGCGCTGATGGTAGCACCGGCTGCGCTTTCCAGCGCGTCGATGGACTTCTTGTCGATGGACAGCGCCAGAGAGTAACCGGCACTGTCCAGACGCTCTGCCACGATGTCATCGGGCACGCTGTCGGCATCGTAGCCGTCGATCAGCTCGTTGACCGCCTCGTCGTGGTCGATGTTCAGATCCAGATAGTTGGTGGTGCCCACATCGGCAGCAACGCCGTTGGCCTTGTCGTACTCCTTGACGGCCACCTCGGTGTCGCGTACCGGGATCTTGACCTTGCCGGAAGTGGGGTCGCCCTCGTAGCGGCTGTTGAAGATGAGATTGTCGCGGGTCACCAGCGTGTTACGCAGCTTTACGTCCACATAGGATGCCCAACGTTCCTGATTTGCATGTGCCATAAAAATACCTCGCTTTCTCCGTGCTGCTGCACGGGTCAGATTTTCAGATTCGGGTTCAGTTTGCTGAAGGCAGCCAGAACGCCGTCCGGCTGGCTGGGAATATGGTTCGGAGTACCGCCATCTTTAACATTGGGATACCCGGCAGGCTGGGTGTCGCCGAACGCCCACGGGTTCGCCTTGACTGCATCCTCCAGCGCCTTGTTGATGTCGGTGGTGCGGTCTTTAGAGCCCTTCAGGGCATCCAGATCCAGCAAAGCGCGCACTGCATCCACGCTGCGGCCCTTCTTGCCGAGAATGGCGGTGTTCAGGGCGTTGTCAAAGGCAAAGCCATCGGCCTGCGCCTGCATATCCGCCTTCAGCTTGGTAACCTGCGCCTGCAGCCCGGCAACGTCCACACCATCAAAGGCCTTCAGGCCGTCCTGTGCGGTCTTGAGTTGCGCCTGTGCACTGTTCAGCTGGGTCTGCAGGGCTGCGGCTGCGTTTTTCTCCCGGGTGATATCGCTGCCGTTCTCCTGCATGAGCCAGTTCAGCTGCTCCTCGGTAATGCCGGGGATCTTGTTCTTTACGTCTTCGCGTTTCATGGTGGAAACTCCTTTCTGTGGGTAAAACCTCGGTTTGGTGACGCAGTTCTCCGTCTGCGTCCGGTTGTTGGCAGGGTACGCACTGCCCGCTGCGATGGCACCGTTTGCAGGGCTTGAACCTGCGGCCGCCGGTTTTGGAGACTGGTGCTCTGCCAACTGAGCTAAAACGGTATGAAAAAAGCACGGTGCAAGCTGCATCGTGCTAAAAATGGGTAAACAAAAACCACGGTGCGTGTGCATCGTGGTTCAAATGAAATAGATACTAGCAAACAGTTCCCTGCGGAAGCTCGATTTCTTTCCCGGATTTCAATTGCAAGAATTTCAGGATGCGGTAAATGATGCAGAGATCTTCCATATTATCACTTCCTTACATTGATATCATAGTGCATATCAGGATTATAAAAGCCATTTCTGGAAATGATTTGCGCTTCAAACTCTTTCTCTCTAAGCTGCTGGAATACAGCTCCGAGTTCCTCCGTTCGCAGTTCTGGGTATGCAACAAGCGCTTTCCACATTTCAGAGGCTGTTTTCAGCTTCAGAAATTCATCCCTTGTCATCCTTGAGACCTCCTATAAAATCATAAAGTTCGGGGTCTTTCGCTTTCAAGATATCGGGTGTCTGATAATACGCTCGATATCCCTCGCTGAAGTAATCCATCAGGGAATCTAGGTTGATTTTCCCGGTGCTAAAATCAATGATGCCAACATGTTCATACATTCGTCCTTGATATCTGGAAATAAACTTCGGATTGTTTAAAATCCATACTTGTTGCATGAAAGTCGTATTGTCATCATCAACATTAGAAGAGTCATTGACATCTATCCCAGATGCCCGGACGTTAAGATATTTCTTATTATGAATTAGATCAAGCGAAATTTCAAGGGCATGGCCGTATTCGTGGATCATGTCACCTGCAACACGTTCAGGATGCACATACAGCGTTTTCGGTTTGTACTCATACCCACTGCCAGGGGCAGTTTTGTCTAGCAACACAACCTTGCTGATAATGCTTTCGGCTTTATCTCGTTGCCACTGTGGTAAGACAGACAGCTCTTTTTCAATGCTTTCACGCTCAATCTGTGGAACATTGTCTGCAAAGTTGAGCTTTTGAAGTACGGCGTGTTCTTTCTTTGCCGCATACGCCGCCCGCTTCTGGGCGTTGATGGCATTCTTCCGGGCGGCGTAGTCGATGCGGCGCATGGCGTTCACATCGCTGCCGGCGTCCCGGTACTGCTTGAGGTATTTCTCCGGGTCGTAGCCTGCAATGCTTGTGCCGGAGTGGAACCGCACCGCAAACTCGCAGTCGCAGTTGGAATGGATGTGCTCCGCGTGCCCATTCTTCAGCAGCTTTTTGCTGGCGGTTTGCCAGCCCCGGGAGGCCAGCGTGATGCAGAAGGGGCAGGTGTCCCCGTTGGGCACCCATGCCCACTGTGCGCCGTCCCGCACCGCGTTGTGCAGGGTGGTGTCTGCTCCCGCCCGCTTGACAAGGCGGCTCACGCCGTTGGGCAGATTTTCGGGGTTCTGGTCCTTGGTGGCGTGCACCATGCGGGCAACCTCGCCATAGCTGGCAGTGGCAGCAGGCTCTGCTGCGGGCAGCAGCATCCCCTCGGCCTCGGCCAGTGCGTCGTACATCTGGCAGGCCAGCTCCGCGCTGCCCTCGCCGTACCGGGTGATGACTGCGTAGGCGTAGGAGATCAGCTCCTCGGTGTTTTCGGTGCCGTGCAGCCGGATGTACTCCCGCATTTTCTGCCCGGCAGCCTCGTTCAGCCGGGAGAGCCGGGCAATGTAATTATTCCACGTCCGTGTCGTTATCTGCATCGTCCATCTCCATCAGCAGCGCCTGTCCGCGCGCCCGCTGCTCCTGTGCCCGGATGCGCCGGATATCCGCCTGATCGAAGCCGATCATCTCCAGAAAGGTGTCGGTGCTGGCAAACTCCTGCCGGGCAGTTGCAATCTTGATGGCGGCATCCGCAGTCACCGCCACGCTGGGCATGGCGGGGTTTTTGAAGTGCGCCATCACGCCGCGCTCGTCCTCGGTCAGCTCGGTCAGCGATACGTTCCGGGCAATGGCCTGCGCCATGCAGGCGATAGTATGCAGGGCATCGCCGTTGCCGGTGTTCAGCTGCTGCGCCATCAGCACCAGCGTCTGGCTTTGGGCAAGAATGGCATCGCTGCTGGTGGGGTTGGCATCGTTCACCACGCCCACATCGGTCACGGTCAGCCCGGTGGCTGCCGCAAACTGGGTGGCGGTCATCCGCATCTTTTCCACATGGGGCTGCAAGCTGCCCTGCGCCAGCTGCCCAAAGACCGGGTTTTCGCCGGTCTCCGGGTTGGAGGTGGCGGCGATGAGCGCGCCGACATACTGCTTGAATTTATCGGAGGTAATGGCGTCATACTGTTCATCGGTCACACCGAGAATGTACTTCTGGGGCGTGGTGTCAAACTCCAGCGCGATGGTGGCGTTGGCCACGGTGCGCACATAGTCGTCGATGAGGGAACGGATGGCGCGTTTCAGGCGGCTGCGGCCAAAGGGCTTGTTGCTGGTGGCGTTCCAGATCAGCGGCTCCATCAGCGGACGACCCATCCGGTGGGATGTCCGCTCCGCCGTCCAACTGCTGCCGTTGGAGCTCAGCACGATGACGTCGGTGTCGGTGTAGAAGTTGACCAGCGCAGGCCGCCAGCTGTCTTTCTGGTGTTCGTCCTGTACCGTGTCGATGATGGCAAGCCCGCAGTCAATACGCCCCTTCTCGCCGTTCCAGAGCGCGGAGGCGGTGGCAGGGGAGTGGAAGCGGATGCGGCAGCCAATATCC
>ERZ780207.2015-NODE-2015-length-15771-cov-6.687898_pt1 | contig 15771 bp, 20 predicted proteins | sample MGYA00510977_ERZ780207 | MGnify/ENA primary metagenome ERZ780207 (study PRJEB29588, sample SAMEA2151383) | human gut metagenome | biome: human gut; feature: human-associated habitat; material: faeces | place: Denmark | collected 2008/2010 ... | reverse complement strand
TCAGCCTGTTTTTCTGTCGAAATCAAAGGCACCTCGGACATTTGTGTAACATTTGGATTTTATAATAATCCTCATAAAGAGAAATAGCCTGTTAGCAAGCTGCCGCACGACGGCAAAAGAAAAAAAGCCGTCGTATAGCAGACATATCCGCGCGCCCATTTTGAACCGGCGGCTTTTGAGTAACTCAAGGCCGCCGGTTCTTTTTGCTTATCAAAGCGTTTCATCATCCGTATGGCGGCCACTAGGAGGATGCCGTCATGTACTTGATATTCTATCAGCCGCCCAGTTTTGAACTGTCAAAAAAAGCCTTGCTCCCGCACAGGGTCAGCAGGGCTTTTACTATGTACTATACGATGTAGCTACTGCGCGTTTCGTGCTTTCATTATGCCCGGTTGGCCGTTTTCGGTCTGCTGGGCTTTTCTGTTGCCACCTGAAAATCTGCCTGCTTCAAAAAATATTTTTGGAAATTTTCAAAAAAGCGGGCAGAATCGGGTGTTTCAGGTGTCATATTAGCGGAAAGGGAAAAATCCACCCGACATCCCCACGGAAAGGGGGTGAGAAGATGGAAGCTATCCCTCGCAACGATGGCGAACAGTACCGATTCGATGCGTTCTGCAAAGCGGTACTGCGAAATGAGGCCCGGAACTATCACCGAAATAAGAAACGCTTGCTTGACCGTGAAAAGTCATTCAGCGTTCTTTCGTTGGAAGAACTGGGGCAGCTCACGAGTGTAGACCATTATCCGAGCGAAGAATTTATATTTTCGTCCTACGGCTGTGATCTGCACCTCGACAATGAGCTTGTTGCCAATGCGTTTGCCGCCCTGCCAAAGCAAGAACAAAGCATTCTGATTCTGTTTTGCGTTCTGGAACTGGGCGATGGCGAGATTGGCGACCTCATGGGAATGTCCCGGAGTGCTGTACAGCGCCACCGGACAAAAACGCTGAATGTGCTGCGAAAAGAACTAAAGGCGCACTTGCCGGAGGGAGGTTAGGCGTAAATGAACTCCTATGAACACACGAGCAGAGATTTTTTGCCGCTCTCGGTGATTCGCTCTGCCTGCGCTGGGGACACCGATGCAGTTGAACAGGTTTTGCAGCATTACAGAGGTTACATCAACAAGCTCTGTACAGGCATTCTCTACGATAAGCACGGCCAGCCCCATGTGTGCATAGACGAGTACATGAAACGCCATCTGGAAATCAAACTGATTTCTTCTATTGTAACCAAAGCCGAAACGGTCTGACCCTTTCCACGTTTCGGGACTGCACCTTGAAAAATATGCCCGCAGGACAATGGCGGTGCATTATAGGGCAAACGGATACGTTGCTGTCTGTATCGAGCCGGACGGCGGGTGCGCCACGATGCTTTTCTTTGAAAAGTGGAGCGATCACCACCACGCCGCAATGCAAGCGCGGCTGCTTGCGGGCCATGACATACAGGCAGGCTGATACTCCCTTACCGTCAAAGTCCGAGCGTTCAGAGCGTCGCAGGCAATGAGTAGGGCTGCATGAGGAATGCAGGGGTGAGATTCCCGTGGGCTGCTGCCAGCAGCCGTCCGTTGGCTCATTTTTTATTTTGTGAAAGGGGGATATTTTTGAAAGAACAAAATTTGATACGTTATAGCATTCAGCTTGCTTTTTTGAAGCAGCTGTTGGAAAGAAAGCTCATAACCGATAGAGAGTATTCCCTTATCAAACAGCGCTTAATGAAAGATTATCGTGTGGTTTCCGAACTATCCTCTTGATTTTGTGTCGCATTGGCGTTATGATTAACGCAATGAAAGGAACACATTCAATAAGGAGGTCAAGCATGAAAGATGTTGAAGTCATTAAAGCGCACAACACACTCTCGCCACGAGCGCGTACAAACTTTGAAAAAAGGCTACGCGTAGCTGCCTATTGTCGTGTCAGCACTGATACCGAAGATCAGCTGAACAGCTACAAATCGCAGGTCAAATACTATACCGAACTTATAAAAAGTAAGCCGGAATGGTCTTTGGCCGGCATCTATGCTGATGAAGCTATCACGGGTACGCAGGTAAAAAAGCGCGAGGATTTCCAGCGTTTAATCAACGACTGTATGAACGGTGACGTGGATATGGTGATTACCAAATCCATTTCGCGTTTTGCCCGAAATACGCTTGACACTCTAAAATATGTTCGGATGCTCAAAGATAAAGGCGTGGCTGTGTTTTTTGAGGAAGAAAACATCAACACCCTTACTATGGACGGTGAACTGCTCCTTGTAATTTTAAGCTCTGTTGCACAGCAGGAAGTCGAAAATATTTCTGCAAATGTCAAAAAGGGCTTGAAGATGAAGATGCAGCGCGGTGAGCTGGTCGGGTTTCAGGGCTGTTTAGGTTATGACTACAATCCAGCGGACAAAACCATCACCATCAACGAAGAAGAAGCGGCTGTTGTCCGTTACATTTTTCAGCGATACACGGAGGGTGCCGGTGGTTCGGTTATTGCCAAAGAACTTGAAAACTTAGGCTATAAAACCAAACGCGGCAGTCCCAAATGGGCAGACAGTACCGTAATCGGCATTATCAAAAACGAAAAATACAAAGGCGACATTTTGTTAGGAAAGACATTTACCGTTGACCCTATTTCAAAACGGCGTCTGTACAACTTCGGCGAGGAAGATCAATTTTATATTCGTGAGCACCACGAGCCCATTATTTCGGAAGAAGTCTTTGAAGCCGCACAGGAAATTTTGCGGCGGCGTGCAAAGCCCCGCAGCCTTAACGTGGACGGCAAACGTGAAAAGTTCAGCCGGAAATACGCTTTTAGCTGCATGATAGAATGTGGTTTCTGTGGTGGCACCCTGACAAGGAGGAGTTGGCATAGCAGTTCACAATATAATAAAGCAATCTGGCAATGTGTCGTTTCCACCAAAAAAGGAAAAAAGTTCTGCCCGGAGAGCAAGGGTGTTGACGAAAGAACGATTGAACGGGCTTTTGTAGAATCCTATCGCCTCTTGTGCCAGAACAACAAGGATGTTCTGGACGAGTTTATGAAACGGACGGAAGAAGCCCTTTCCGAAAGCAACGCGGGCAAGCGTCTTGCAAAAGCTGAAAAGGACATTCACGCTCTGGAAGTCAAGAAAAACAAGCTGGTTGATATGCGTCTTGAAGATACCATTGACAAGGAGACCTACGACCGAAAGTATTTAGACCTGTCCAGCCAGATTGAGCAGTTGCAGAAAGAGTGTGAAAGCCTGCAAGATGCAGCCGAAACCGAAACTACCATGCGCAAGCGTGTCGCCATGTTCCGACAGACACTTGAACAGAATGAGGTTCTGGACACCTTTGACCGACATATTTTTGAAAGTATAGTTGAAAAAGTAATCGTGGGCGGTTATGATAGTGATGGGAACAAAGACCCCTACATGATTGTCTTTGTCTACAAGACCGGGTTCAAGAACAGCGTGGACGGCAAGAATTTCAAGCCGCTTCGCAAGAATAGCAAGGAGAACCACTCCCCTGCTGTTTTGTGTTCCCATGCTTCTAACGAGGCTGAATCCATGTGTTCCGATTCTAGCGACGACACATATCGAGACGGTATGTGCATTGTCCAAACTGGAGATCCACCGCAAAAAGCCGTCCGGGAGGCGCTGAAGCATTTTTAGCGTGTCCTCTCTGCCGAGGACTTTTATGCAGAGAAAAGAACGTTTTGCAATTTTCCCTGCAAATGGACTGCGAAGGTAAATCCGCAGCTCCCGGTTGAGAAAAGCTTTGTGGAGTGATACAATAATATTGTATGTGCCCTGTCCGGGGCATCAGTTCACAGAACGGAATAACTTGCAATGGATAGATATTTTTTTATTTTAACGACCATTGATCTTTTTGTGCTCGGCTTTATGTGTCTTCTTACAAGGCTGAGCGAATCTTTAAATAAAAAGCAGAAGCGCGGGTTCCTTCTGGCCTTTGCGCTCATTGCGTGCATCTCGGTGCTGGAGGTCATCACCATCGTGGTGGACGGCGCACCGCCGGGCTACCGCTGGCTGAATATTTTGTCCAACTATCTTGGCTTTGGACTGACACCGGCAGTGCCGCTGTGTCTGGTATATGTGCTGGATAAAAAATCCATCATCCGGCGTGTATTCAAGGCGGCAGTGTGCTGCGAGGGTGCGTATCTGCTTTTTCTGGCGGCAACGCTGCCCTATGGGCTGGTGTTCTCGGTGAGCAGGGAAAACCTCTACGCCCGGGGCGCGTACTTCTATATTTATGTGGCCATGTACTATGCCGCCATGCTGTACCTTATGGTGGCTACGGTGCGCACGGCGGCGGCCTTTCAGAACCGCAGCCGCATGCTGTGATCTATCCGTTGACCCTGTTTCTGGGCGCGGAGACCGTGATCCAGCTCGCGCTGCCGGAGCTGCACGTTACATGGCTGTGCGTCACGTTGCTGTCGGTGCTGTACTATATTTATTGCAGCGAAATGTGGAACCAGCTGGACGCGCTGACCGGGCTTTTGAACCAGAACAGCTACCTGAACCGCACCTCTGAGATGCGCCGCAGCGGCGGGGTACTGGTGGTGTTTGATGTGGATGACTTCAAGCAGATCAACGACCGCTACGGCCATTTGCAGGGAGATGTCTGCCTTGCCGAGATCGCGGACTGCATCAAAAAAGCCTATGCCCGCTGCGGCTACTGCTACCGCATCGGCGGCGATGAATTCTGCGTGCTGCTGAAGGACGAGGAAAGCGAAGCCCGCTGCGCAAAAACGCTGCAAGCTTTGCTGGCAGAGCGGCGCAAGGTGTTTGCCATTTTGCCGACGGTCTCCCTTGGCTCTGCCGCCTTTTCCGGGGAGGACGTGGTTGCAGTGAAGGACCGCGCCGACCGCGCGCTCTACTGCGCCAAAAAGGAACAGAAGGCCCGCGCCGCAGCGGAAAAGCACGGAGACGACAGCGAGCGGACAGCTTGAAATTCTGTCCGCACAACGGATAAACGGAGGAACACCGATGAACACAGATTGGAACAGCCCGCAGGGCGATTTTGATACTGCTGAAAAGCAGGGGGAGCTGCTGATGCTGCTCAGCCGGCAGCAAGTCACCGTGCACACATGGGATGACCCGGACTTTGACTATATGGAGGAGCAGGATCTGGCGCTGGTGGTGCAAAGCCCCTCCGGCACAGAGGATCTGCTGATTGAGCTGTGCGGGGAGTTCTCGGTGTTTTTTGAAAAGTGGCACGGCGAGTACGCCGCCACCGCCGAGGGCTACACGCAGCTGCAACAGGACATCACCGCCATTCTGGACGGCAAGGCGGGTGCACTGAGCCTGTATACGGAAAACGGCTGGCAGGGCACGGTGCTGTGCACCGAGCTGCCCGGCGCAGAGGATGCCGCTGCAGCGCTCAAGCGCTGCTGGCAGGCGGCAAAGCCGGACGCCGCCCTGCCTGCGGGCAGTCGGCTGGAGCTGGTGTGCTGGGACCCGGCACAGAACCGAAAAGTACAGCTCCCGGAGGAATAATAGAGCAAAAAAGGTCGCTGCACGCATTTGTGCAGCGACCTTTTCTTATACGATCTGTTGTTTCTTGAAACGATTCGCCACATAGTTCGCGATTGCAGAAGCCGCAGCGCCCAGCGCGATGCCCAGCACCGCGCCGCCGAGGACATCGGTGGGGAAGTGCACATAGAGGTACAGCCGGGTAAAGGCGATAAAGGCTGCCAGCACCAGCGCGGGCGCGCCCAGCTTTCGGTTTTGCAGCCAAAGCGCGTAGGCAGCCGCCACCCCGGAGGCGGTGTGCCCGGAGGGGAAGGAGTGCCCATGCGGGCGTGCCACCAGCATGGTGATGGAGGTGTTGATATCGCAGGGGCGGGGGCGGGCGAACAGCGGCTTGAGGAAGAAGTGCCCCGCCGCCATGTACAGCACCAGCGCCACCGCCATGGCAAAGCCCGCTTTGCGGGTGCGCCGGAAGAGCAGAAGCAGCAGGGTGAACGCGATCCAGATCTCGCCGTGAGCACCGGCGTAATCAAAAAAGATGGAGATCGTGTTCATTACCGGGTTGCGGAACTGGTACAGCCAGTCCAGAAAAGCAAACTCAAAGGGCATGGGATCCTCCTTTTGGGTGGTGAAAGAGCAGATTTTTTATACAATATAGCATATAAATATTAAAAAATACAAAATGTGCTGTAAATTTGCCCTCAAGGCATGGGGAAATCGGCCTCCGGCTGCTCCATCTGCGCCAAGGTGGGGTAGCTGTCGATGGCGCCGTGGTGCTGCACGCTGATAGCGCAGAAGCGGTTGGAAAAGGCCAGATACTCGGTCAGGCGCTTGCGGGAAAGCTTTGGCAGCTCGGCGGTGGTCACGCCGTCCCGCTGCAGCTGCCACAGGAACGAGCCGATAAAGCCGTCCCCCGCGCCGGTGGTGTCCACCGCCGTTACCTTGGGGCTGCGGGCGCGGGCACTGGCGGTGCGGGTATAGGCGCGGGCACCCTTGCTGCCGCAGGTGAACAGCACCAGCTGCACATCTCCGGTAAAGAGCGCGGGCAGCGCGGCTTCAATATCCTCGGTGCCGGTAAGAAAGGGTAACTCCTCGTCCGAAAGCTTCAGGATATGGGTCAGGGGGAGAAACTGCCACACGGTCTGGCGCAGCTGCTCCCGGTCCGGCCAGAGGGGAAAACGGAGATTGGGGTCAAAGCTGAGGATGGCGCCCGCCTCCCGCGCGGCAGTGATGGCAGCCAAATGGGCGTAGCGCATGGGGCTGTCCACCAGCGAGACGCTGCAAAAATGCAGGGCAAAGGCCTGCGAGAACCAGCCCGGGTCGATCTGCTCCGGGGCGTACAGCAGGTCTGCGGAGGGCTTGCGGCAGAAGCTGAAAGTACGCTGGCCGTTTTCCGCTAAGCTGACGAAGGCCAGCGCGGTGCTGGCTTTGCCGGTAAATTCCAGATGGGAAAGCTCCACGCCGCATTCGGCCAGCACCCGGGCAATCTTATGACCGAAGGGATCGTCGCCCAGCTGGCTCAGCAGCGCACTGCGCCCGCCCAGCCGGGCAACGGCGGCGCAGACATTGGCCGGGGCACCGCCCACCCGGGGGCTGAAGGCGGGCACTTCGTCAAAGCTGCACCCCACCCGGGAGGGGATCATATCGATCAGCGCTTCGCCGATGGAAAATAAGATCCTGTCGGACATAGGGCTTCTTCCTTTCTGCATACAGGTGTGCCGCAAGGTGCGGCAGTGTTCAGTATACACCCGCAGGGCGCTGTGCGCAACTGCTTCTTTTATACGGTAATGGGCGGGTTTTGCGGTTGACTTGCGGCGGCAGATATGCTACAATTTCCAGACGTATGCAAAAACAGGAAAAAAAGGGAAAAGGGTATGGATCTGACAAAACAGTTCTTTAAATATGTCTCGCAGAATATTTTTGGTCTGCTGGGCACCTCGTGCTATATTCTGGCCGATACCTATTTTATTGCGCAGGCCGCCGGTACAGACGGCGTTACTCTGCTCAATCTCTGCCTGCCCATTTATAACTTTATTTTTGCCATTGGCTCCATGATCGCGCTGGGCTCGGCTACCCGCTACGCCATTGCCAAGGCACAGAACGATGCCCGGGGGCAGCGGTATTTCTCCAACGCCATCCTGTGCGCCGTGCTGGCGTCCATCCCGTGGATGCTGGCGGGTGTCTTTGCGCCCGGGGCGCTGCTGCGGCTCATGGGCGGCGATGCGGGCATCGTGGCGCTGGGCATCCCCTACGCCCGCATTTTTCTGCTGTTCACCCCGTTTTTTATGTGCAACTACATCGTGTCGGCCTTTGTCCGCAACGATGGCGACCCCTCCCTTGCCATGGTGGCGACCTTGAGCGGCAGCCTGTTCAACGTGGTGTTCGACTATATCTTCATGTTCCCCATGGGTCTGGGCTTGGCCGGTGCGGCGCTGGCAACGGCGGTTTCGCCCATTATCAGCATCGCCATTTGCAGCCGCCATTTCCTTAAAAAGGAGAACACCCTGCAATTTGTGCGGCAGATGCCCTCGGTAAGGCTGCTGGGGCAGAGTTGTCAGCTGGGCATCTCCGGCTTTGTGGGCGAGCTTTCCTCCGGCGTGACCACCACGGTGTTCAACTTTCTGCTGCTGGGGCTGGCAGGCAACGTGGGCGTAGCAGCCTACGGCGTGGTGGCAAACTTTGCGCTGGTGGCTACGGCCATCTTCAACGGCGTGGCACAGGGCGCACAGCCGCTGGTGAGCCGCTGCTACGGCCAGAACGACCACGCCGGGGCGCGGAAACTGCTGCTGCTGGGCAGCGGCACGGTGCTGGTGCTGGCGGCGGTGCTGTACGCTGCGGTGTTCGGCCTGACCGATACCCTTGTAAGCTGGTTCAACAGCGAAAACTCGGTGCAGATGGCGCAGTACGCCCACACCGGGATGCGGATGTACTTTGTGGGCTACTTCTTTGCAGGCTTCAACATTATGGCGGCGGGCTATCTGAGCGCAGTGAACCGCCCGGCAGAGGCCTCCATCACCTCCATCTGCCGGGGCATGGTGGCCATTGTGGCCTGCTCGCTGGTGCTCAGCGCGGTGTTCGGGATGCCGGGTGTATGGGCAGCCTTCCCAGCCTCGGAACTGCTCACCGCGTTGCTGACCCTGTTTTTGCTGCGCAGAAAAGAGAACGGAAAAGCTTAAATATACATCTCCTGCTCCCGCATGGTCTCCTCGGGCGTAAGTCCGGCCTGTGCGGCGCGACCGGTCAGTGCCCGCCATTGTGCAGGGGACTGGCCGGTTTCTTTTTTGAAGACCCGGCACAGGTAGTTGGCCCCGGAAAAACCGCACAGGCTGGCCACCACGTCCAGCGTATACTCCCGGTGCAGCAGCAGCCGCTGTGCGGCTTCGATGCGCACGGTGGTCAGGTACTTGCCCGGCGGCACGCCCACGGAGGCGGTAAAGGTGCGCACCAGATGGCTCTTGGAGACGCCCAGCCGTTCGCTGAGCTCCTCCACGCCGTACAGCCCTGCGTAGTTGGCGCGGATATCCTCAATGGCGGCCTGCACCAGCGGCGGCAGGGCGGGCGCGGCGCTGTCGGCATCCGCCAGTTCGCACAGCAGGGCAAAGACCAGCTGGCTGCGGGCGCGGCTGTGGGTGGGCTTTTCCTCCGCAAGGCGCCCCATCAGCTCGGCGGCGGCAGGACAGGTCTCGCCTTTGGCAAGGTAGGGCAGCTCCCGCAGGCCGTTTAAAAACTGCGTGCTGGCCTGCCCGGTCAGCTGGACGCACAGCAGGTGGCAGCTGTCCTCCGGGGTCAGGGTGAGCGGGGCGCGGCTTAAGATCAGGTGCCCCGCCGCTGCGGACTGCGGCGGCAGTACCAGCACAGAGCCGGCGGGCGCAGCCGACGCCCCGGGCAGGGAGGCTGTGCATCTGCCGCTGGAAACAAGGCAGACCCACAGCCCTTCGCCGGTCAGGGTGCGGGGCGCGGAAAGCTGCACGTCCAGCAGTGCAGCCGGTGCGGCGATGGTGTTCCAGTCAAACAGCAATATCTGACACCTCTAATCAATAAAATGCTATTTTATATCACAAAATTATCTGCTATTATAGTACCAACGAAACAACACGCCGTCAAGGGCGTGAAACACCAAATATTTACGGAGGATAACGATTATGGCTTCCATTAGCTGCCAGCACATCTACAAGATCTATCCGGGCGCAACTGCCCCGTCTGTTACCGACTTCAACCTGGAGATCCAGGATAAGGAGTTCATCATCTTCGTCGGCCCCTCTGGCTGCGGCAAGTCCACCACCCTGCGTATGATCGCCGGTCTGGAGGAGATCTCCAAGGGCGAGATGTACATCGGCGGCCGTCTGATCAACGACGTTCCCCCGAAGGATCGTGATATCGCCATGGTGTTCCAGAGCTACGCTCTGTACCCCCACATGACCGTTTACAAGAACATCGCTTTCGGTCTGGAGCTGCGCAAGACCCCGAAGGACGAGATCGACAAGCGCGTGCACGAGGCTGCTAAGATCCTGGAGATCGAGCACCTGCTGGATCGCAAGCCCAAGGCTCTGTCCGGTGGTCAGCGTCAGCGTGTTGCTCTGGGCCGTGCAATGGTTCGTAACCCGGCAGTCTTCCTGCTGGACGAGCCCCTGTCCAACCTGGATGCTAAGCTGCGTACCTCCATGCGCACCGAGATCATCAAGCTGCACAAGAAGCTGGCTACCACCTTCATCTACGTTACCCACGACCAGACCGAGGCTATGACCATGGGCGACCGTATCGTGGTTATGAAGGACGGCATCATCCAGCAGGTCGATACCCCGCAGAACCTGTACGATATGCCCTGCAATATGTTCGTTGCAGGCTTCATCGGCAGCCCCCAGATGAACTTCCTGGACGGCACCCTGATCAAGAAGGGCGACCTGTACGGTATTGACCTGGGCGGCGACGTGATCCCCCTGCCCAAGGAGAAGACCGCCGACGGCAAGCTGGATTCCTACGTTGGCAAGAAGATCAAGATGGGCATCCGTCCCGAGGATATCGACGACGAGCCCGAGTTTATGGCAAAGCACACCGACTGCCAGCTGGATGCTAAGGTCGATGTTTCCGAAATGATGGGCGCTGAAATCTACCTGTACCTGGAGTACAAGGGCAACAAGATGACCGCTCGTGTTGCTCCCACCTCCAAGGCTCGCAACGGAGACACCGTCCGCGTTGCATTCGATCCCCATAAGGTGCACCTGTTCGACATCGAGACCGAGCAGACCATCCTGAACTAAGACTTAGCAAAGATCATTTTTGATCCTCCTATCATACGAAAGACCGCCGAAGGAAAACCTTCGGCGGTTTTTCGTTTTGGAAAACCCTCCCGTGAAAATGGGGTTCAGAAACGCCTACAGGCGTTTCTGAACCCCGAAATAAAAATAATTTTTACGCTGAATATGCCCAAAGCAACGCGGCGGGCATTCCCAATCATTTTGTCTGTGCGCCCTGCCGCACCAGCTCGATGAATACGTTCATCTGCGGGGTCACCCATTTATCCCGGTGGTAGAACAGCTGCCGGTGCATCATGACGGTGCAGTCCGGTACGTTCAGCCGCGCCAGACGCCCTTCGGCCAGCGCGCTGCGCACGATGTACTCCGGCAAAAAGGAAAGCCCCATGCCCTGCTCCACCATCTGGCACAGCAGCGCGGCGCTGCCCAGTTCCAGATAGGGGTGGATGGCAAGGCCGTGCGCCGCCATGCACTGGTCCAGTGCGTCCCGGTAGCTCATGCCCCGCTCGGTGAGCAGAAACTCCTGCCGGGGCAGAATGTCCAGCGGGAGCACGCTTTCCTGCGCCAGCGGATGCTGCGGCGATGCAATGAAGCACACCGGCTCTGGTACATCTGCCGCCAGCACCAGTGCAGGCTGCAAAAGGGGCTGATCCAGCGTGTAGACAAGGTCTACCTGATTGGTGCTCAGCAATTGCAGCATCTCGTCCGAGCTGGCTGTGTGCAGCACCAGCTCCACCTGCGGGCAGCGGGCATGATAGCGCTGCAACAGCTCCGGCAAAAAGGTGCTGCACACGGAATCTGCCAGCGCAATGCGCAAGCTGCCCCGCACCTGCTGGGCGGGCTGCAAGGCGGCCTGTGCCTGCTGGGCGGTTTCTAGCAGGGTGCGGGCATAGCCTAAAAAGGTCTGCCCGGCATCGGTCAGGCGCACCGTTTTACCCACGCGGTCAAACAGCGGGGTGCCCAGTTCGGCTTCCAACTGTGCAATTTGGGAGGACACCGCCGACTGCGAGTAGCCCAGCTGCCGCGCGGTGCGGGAAAAGCTGTGCAGCTCGGCGATGTGCAGAAAGGTATTGACAGTCCGCAGTTCCATGAACGGCTCCTTTTATAACAGGGTGATATCCTGCACGGTGAGCTGAGCACCGTCCACGGTAAAATGCACTTCCAGCCCGGCAAACTCCATGCCGTACACCCGCTGCGGGTCGTGCTGGTAGGAGGGGCGGGGGTCGCTGGCAAGCACGCCCTGCAAAGCGGCGCGGTCGGCCTCCGGTACGATTTGCCACAGCGCTTCCGGGCAGGAGACTTCCAGATGGTGGGTGCGGGTCTGCCCGGTAAAGCCCTCGGCGGCATCCGGGTGACAGTCCGCATAGGGGATGTAGGGCTTGATATCGTAGATGGGGGTGCCGTCCATCAGGTCGGCACCGCGCACGATGAGCACCGGCCCCACGTCCGGGCGCTGCTCAATGGCCTCCAGCTTTACGCTGGAAAGCCCCAGAGGGTTCGGCCGGAAGGGCGACCGGGTGGCGAACACACCCACACGGGTGTTGCCGCCAAGGCGCGGCGGGCGCACGGTAGGGGACCAGCTTTCCCGCACCGCGCCGGAAAACTGCCACACCAGCCAGATATGGCTGAAATCCTCCAACCCGCGCAGGGCGTCGGGGTTGCGGTATTCCGGGGTAAAAATGATCTCGCCCCGCAGCTCTTCCACCAGTCCGCTCTGGCGCGGGATGCCGAACTTGGTGGGAAAGGCGGTATGGATATGGGCAATGACCTTCAGGGTCATGGCTTCGGGTGCCTGCTGCATGATGAACTCCTTGCTCAATAGATCTTTTCAATGGGGCAGTCGGCGGGGATGCCGTACCGGCTGCGGAAGGCCTGCAATTCCTGCGGGCTGCGGATCAGCTGTACCTCGGTAAAATGGCCGGTGTGCAGATCCTGAAACCCGGCCACCTGCTCCCCGGTGCAGATGCTGCACCGCAGCACCGGCTTCTGGGCGGTGGGGTCGTAGGAGGATGCTTTCTTTTTGCCGAACACAGGCTGCTCCTTTCTTTCCTTATCTTATAGGCCGCGGCAAAGCCCCACGGCCTTGCCCTCGATGTGCAGCTCCGAAAGCTGCTCTCCGGCGTAGAACATGGGCGGGCAGACGGCGGCGTTATCGGCCAGCAGCATCACGGCATCGCCCTGCCGGTGGAAGTGCTTGAGGGTGGCTTCCTCGCCCACCCGCACGGCAGCGATCTCGCCCTGCTCCACCTCGGGCTGGCAGCGGATGCATACGATGTCTCCGTTGCATATCGTGGGAGACATACTGTCGCCGTGGCAGGTCAGGGCAAAATCCGCGTGCCACGCGGCGGGCACCCCGATATAGCACTCGATGTTCTGCTCGGCGGTGATGGGCGTGCCGCAGGCGATGGAGCCGATCAGCGGCACCTGCACCATGGTGGGCAGCGGCTCAAAGCCCGGGGGACAGGCGCAAGGCGCGTCCAGCCCCAGCAGAGCGGCGGGAGTGGTCTCCAGCGCCTGCGCCAGCTCCTCCACTTTGGACTGGGGCAGATCGTTGATGCCTTTTTCCAGCTTGGTGATGGAGGAACGGGAGCGGTAGCCCATGCGCCGGGCAAGCTCCTCCTGCGAAAGACCCAGCTGCTCCCGGCGCAGACGGACACGGGTGGACAGATCAGACATGACAGTTCTCCTGAAAACTATGTGTTGTGGCGTGCGATACAGTGTTCTGCCTTGATTATAGCAGAAAATTTCCTGAAAATCAACAATTACGGTGCGTTTTGGAAATAATAGGTTGACAGTCAATCAACAGGAGAGTATAATACAACCAATGATTGTTTCAAACGCAGCGAACTACAAAAAAGGAGCGAAGCCATGGCAAACACGAATCTGATCTACACCTACATTCAGGACAGCGGCTACAAGCTGCAATATGTGGCCAGTGTGCTGCACATCAGCAGCAACACCCTGCGGCACAAGCTGCTGGGCGAGACCCAGTTCAAGCTGGACGAGGCCGAGCGGCTTTCCACCATGCTGGGCCTGACGATGGCCGAGCGGGACGCCTGCTTTTTCGATGCCGAGAACCGGTTCTCGCGCAGTGCAACGCTGGAGCTGCCCAAAAGGGGGAAGCGCCAGTGACACCGGAGCAGCGCGATGTGACCCGGAACGCCCTGCGCAAGTATGGCGAGCGGCACTGGGCGCGCACGCCGGAAAACCGCCGCTGGCAAAGCGCTATTGATGAGGGCATCGACTATTATCAGGTGCACGATCCCATGCGGGCAGACCTGCTGCGGATGCGCTTTTTTGAGCAGCGCCCGGAGGACGAGATCTTGGAGCAGCTGCACATCGGCCGCACTACCTACCAGAAGGCGTTGCAGGACCTTTTGAGCACCATCGCTGTCTACGCCGCTCAGCGCGGCGCGTTCTGAGCAAACAGCCGTGAAAAGTACCCCAGAAACGCTCGCGGGCGTTTCTGGGGCACAACCATAAAGGGCTGCTGCACCGTGTTTCGTGCAGCAGCCCTGTTTTGGTTATTTCTTCTTGGTGTCCGGGTCCTCGCAATGGCTGTGGCAGGAGGCGCAATTGCCGTTGCAGCCCTCGCCCTTCCAGCCGCCCTGTCTGGAGATCCAGACCACAGCCAGCGCAAACAGCACAGCCAATATTACCAGCGTGATGATCCCGCGAAGTGTCATATTCATCCCTCGATTTCTTTTGTGCGGCTTTCTGCCCCAAGTATACACGATTTGCAGGCAAAGAGCAACAGCCTGCCGCACATTTTTTGTGCAGGACGCAGCCGATGCGGCTGCCCGGCGGTAATGTTGCACGCCCGGCGGTCGGCGCACCATTTTTGCAGCCGGAGAAGGTGTTTCGAAAAAAGTAAAATAATTTTAAATTAGGGCTTGCATTTCGGCAAAGGCCGTGCTATAATAATCACGTTCCAGTTCGGAGCGCACAACACAAGAAAATATGGAGGATTAGCTCAGCTGGTTAGAGCACCTGCATCACACGCAGGGGGTCTGGGGTTCGAGTCCCTAATTCTCCACCATACAGTTCGTACTCGAACCCGATTCTTTACGAAAAAGGGTTCGGGTACGTTTTTTGTTTATCGGAGGTTCTGCGAAAGGACTACTCGGAACGGTAAACGAGCAAAGGCAGGGTATCACTATGATAGTGGTATCCTGCCTTTTGCTTTGCGGAATCAAGTTCGCTTTGTGCGAACTTGGTCGTCCCCCTATATGGCGCGTTTGGGGCAATCGCTGTGTACGTGCGTACCGGGAGAGCGTGTACACCTCTGGCAAGGTGTAACACACTAGACTTTGTTCCAAAGTCTGTGTGCCAAGAGGCATAGCCCCTTTGGAATCCCTGCGGAGCGTGTACGCACGTACGCAGGAAAACGGCAAAATTTCACTATATCGGGGTGTTCTTTCATTGGAGAGTATGATATACTCGGCTTAGTTCAACAAATCGGAATTGAGGGAGTAGGAGAAATCGAGATTGGAGGATAAGTTGGTGAACAAGATTTTCAAAGGTCTTATTCGATTTTTGATAGAAGTGATAGTTATGACTGTTTTGATTGTTGGGATCAACATATTTACGAATGGTATGTATCTTTGGGGATTGCCCCGCATAAATGATATTCAGTCTGTAAATATCACGTATCCGAGTGTCACGGATGATGTTAAAGAAATTTCGAGCAGTGAGGACATTGAGTTAGCCTTAAAGCTAACGGGATTTCTGAAATATGATTTATTTGGGGAAGTGAATAGCGAAGAAGAACCCGCTATTACAATTACTTATTTTCTCAAGGATGGAACAAGCAAAACAATCTCCGCTAATAACACTACTGTCTGGTGGAACAATAAAATTCATGTAATCAAGGACAAGGAAATGTTTGTCAACCTAACAGAGGGAATTTTCTTTCTGGAAGATTTACAAACAAAGTAAATCAATTCCAGTTTGCTGTACTCGTTCCTAGCAGGGTTTGGGGCAGGCACGCCCCAACAAGAAGCTGTCCCAAAGGGGCAAGAATTTTCAAGAATTGAAAATTTGTGGCCACGGGACGATTCTTGCTCTC
>ERZ780207.2014-NODE-2014-length-15779-cov-3.585665_pt1 | contig 15779 bp, 18 predicted proteins | sample MGYA00510977_ERZ780207 | MGnify/ENA primary metagenome ERZ780207 (study PRJEB29588, sample SAMEA2151383) | human gut metagenome | biome: human gut; feature: human-associated habitat; material: faeces | place: Denmark | collected 2008/2010 ... | reverse complement strand
TCAGTTCTGGCGGGCAATGATTGAAGATTATTATCTGGGTTCTGGAGGATATGCTTATATACGTAAGCAATCCGGTCAGGTAGTCGGACTACATTACGTAGAATCCTGCTATATAAGCGTGTTAAAAAACTATGATCCAATATTCAAGGATTTTGATATCTATATAGATGGGACAAGATATTACCCATATGAAGTGTTTAAGATTCTTCGGAAGACGAAGGATGGCTGCACATCAATATCTGTGATAGAAGAAAATGCACTACAGTTGGCAATAGCATATAATTCTATGCTATACGAGAATCAGCTGGTTAAAAAAGGTGGAAATAAGAAGGGGTTCCTTGAATCTGCCAAGAAGCTGTCTCAGGATGCTATGGATGCATTAAAAGATGGATTCCGGAAGTTGTATGGGAATAATACAGAGAATGTTGTGGTCCTGAATGATGGTGTGACGTTCAAGGAGAGTTCAAATACATCTGTAGAGATGCAGTTGAATGAGAATAAACAAACCAACGCAGAGGAAACTTCGAAGATATTCAATGTTCCAATTGGAATGTTGAATGGAAAGGCAACAGCAAATGAAATTGACAATTTCATTAAATTTTGCCTGGCGCCGTTGTTAGCAGATATCCAGACAGCATTGAGTAGAGATCTTCTTCGTGAGAACGAAAAGACCTCTTTTTATTTTGCATTTGACACAAGACAGATCAATCGGGCATCCATTAAGGAACGCTATGAAGCCTATGCTGTAGCAATCAAGAATCATTTCTTGCAGTGTGATGAAGTTAGAAATATGGAGAATATGGAGCCATTAGGAATTGATTGGATAGAGATTGGTTTGGATAGTGTTCTGTATGATCCAAAGAAAAAACAGGTGTATACACCAAATACAGATAAGACTACAAGCTTGGAAGGAGGCGGTAAGGTTGAGAGTGGAGATCAGAGCGGACAACTCGGTGAAGATTAGCGGGTATGTCAATGCAGTGTGCAGAGACTCCAGACCAATATACACGGCCAGAGGTCGTGCAGTGGAGCAGATAGAGGCTGGAGTGTTCCAACGTGCTATACAGCACGCGGAAGAACGTGGAGAGAATATAGCTCTCAGAATGAACCATATTCAGAATAGAGACTATGCAGGAACTTTGGACGGAACGTTAATCTTAAAAGAAGATTCGATTGGACTTCGTGCAGAGGCTATAGTGACGGATTCAGAGATGGTTGAGAAGGCAAAAAATAAGGAATTTAGAGGGTGGTCCTTCGGATGCTATGTAACAAAAGATCATATGGAAGAACGTGCAGAGGATATACCAAGACGACATGTTCAGGATATGGAACTTTTTGAAGTATCGTTGATTGATCACAGAAAGAATCCTTGTTATACCGGCACATCAATTGAGGAACGGGCCGATACAGAAGTGATTATTGAGGAACGTTCTATGGAAGATGAGCCTGAGGTTGAAACACCGGAAAAGAAACATGTAGACTACTCGGAGTATGAGACAAGATTATCAAAATGTAAAGGAGAGTAGAAATGAGAAAGAAAATCAGAGTACCGGAATACCGGGCAGAAAATTTGAAGGGACTTCAGGAGCAGCGGGAGGATCTGGTAAATCAGATGCAGAAGGTTCTTGATGATGCAAAGGCAGAGGAACGTGCCATGACGGAGGATGAAGAGAACACATTTAATGAGCTGGAATCCAAGATCAAGGCCATTGATGCTACCATTAAAGCGGAGGAACGTGCAAGGGATTTAGCGTTGAACGTAACAAGTAAGGAGAAGAAGGACAAAGTTGTAAAGGAGCTGACGGATGCCGAAGTCAGAGCAGAAGAAGAAGCACAGACAAAAGCGTTTCTTGCATATGTAAGTGGTAATGCTGCGGAGGTTAGAGCTGGTGAGATTCAGTTGACACAGGGTGCAAATGGCGCAATTGTTCCAACACATATTGCTAATAAGATTATTGAAGAAGTTCGTGATATGGTTCCATATTTAACAATCTGTGATGTGGTATCAACGAATGGAAAGCTTTCTGTTCCGGTGTACGGAGAGGATGCAACGAATTATATTCATGCAGATTATGTGAGTGAAGGCACAGATCTGACGGACAATGTTGGTAAGTTTACCACTATTGATCTGAATGGATATGTAATCGGAGCACTTGCATTGGTAAGTAACAAGCTGGTCAATAATACAGATATTAATGTGGTTGATTTCATTGTGCATAGAGTCGCTACAGCTATGGCAGAGAAGTTGGAGAAGGAATTCACAATTGGTACAGCATCTAAGATTGATGGTATCTCATCTGCAACCAAGGAGGTTGAGACAGCCGCAGGTACAGCAATCACCTATGATGAACTTGTGAGCCTTAAGCATTCATTGAAGCAGCGTTTTCGTAAGAATGCTGTATGGATCATGCACCCGGATACATATACAGCTCTCTGTAAGTTGAAGGATAACAACGGACAGCCATATTTCAAAGAGGATGAGTACAAGATTTTGGGATGCAAGGTATATGAATCTGATTCAATGCCTACAATTGCAGCAGGGGCTAAGACTATTATCTTTGCTGATCCAAAGGGATATACGATCAAAGCAACAAAGACTGTTGAGATTACCATTCTTCGAGAGAAATTTGCCACTAAGAATATGTTAGGTATCATGGCATACGGTGAATATGATGCTAAGGTAACTGACGGTAAGAGAATTGTAACCCTTAAACAGAAAGCAGCATAGGAGAATGATTATGAAGGTAAAAGCTAATGTATCTTTTACCGGATCGATTAACATGATAGCAGGAGAAGAACGTGAGTGCAGTGAATCCACTGTACTCACAGACTTATTGAATGCGGGATATATATCAGTAGTTGATTCGGGAACACTGGAGAATCAAGGAAACACCGGAGAATCAGGAAACACCGGAGAATCAGGGAGCACCGGAGAATCAGGAAACACCAGAGAATTTAAAAAGGGAAAGAAGACCACCGGAAAGGCGGCGAAAAAAGATGAAAATACCGGAACTGACTAATGACATGATCACTAATTATTTGAAGCTGGACGAGTATAGCAGTATGGAGAAGTCGGAACAGGAGATGATAGATGTTGTTAAGGAGGCTGCGTTTTCTTATATACAAGCGGAGACGGGACTTACAACAGAAGTAATCGAAAGTAAGGATGATCTTACTGTGGCGTATTTAGCATTATGTCAGGATATGTATGATAATAGAGCATATCAGATTGATAAAAATACCGTTAATAATACGGTGGATATCATATTAAGCCGGCACAGAGTGAATCTTGTATAAGGCGGTGATGAAATGAAGTTCAATCCGGGAAGATTGAAGGAACGAGTGGATATCGTAAGAAGAAAAGATAAAGTTAATGAATTAAGCCAAAGAGTGCAGGAGTTTGAGGCGATTCGGTCAGTATTTGCAGACGTGGTAGATATTCGTGGTAACAAATATTACGATGCAAAGAAACTTGTTCCGGAAGGCGTAGAAGGCCGTGTTGCTTACAAGGGAACACTTGAAGATACCGTCTTCCAGCTGATCGGTGGTATCCGTTCCGGTATGGGTTACTGCGGATGTCCTACCATTGAGGATCTCAAGGAAAGAGGTAAATTTGTCAAGATTTCCGCTGCTTCTTTACGTGAGAGCCATCCACACGATATTCATATTACAAAAGAAGCTCCAAACTACAGTACCGATGACAATAAATAAATCATAATAAATATAATTTGAGGTGAATTTTATTGGGCCCCAGTGAGACAGGTCAATTAATTGCAATAATTATCCTGCTGTGTCTGTCAGCGTTTTTTTCGTCGTCAGAGACAGCTCTTACAACCGTAAACCAGATTCGTATGCGTACCCTTGCAGACAATGGCGATAAACGCGCTGCACGGGTATTGCATGTAACCGGAAATCCGGGAAAAATGTTATCTGCCATTCTGATCGGAAACAATATTGTAAATCTTTCGGCATCTTCCATTTCAACATCCCTTGCCATCCATCTTTTTGGAAACACGGGTGCGGGAATTGCCACAGGTATTCTTACATTTCTGATACTGATCTTCGGTGAAGTAACACCAAAAACCATGGCAACCATCAAGGCCGATTCCATGTCTTTGACAGTAGCCGCTCCAATAGGACTTCTGATGAAAATACTTACTCCTGTTATTTTTATCATCAACAAGCTCTCTCTCGGACTGATGTTTCTGCTGCATGTCAATATCAAAGATGCACAGAAAAAGATGACAGAAGAAGAGCTCCGCACCATTGTTGACGTAAGTCAGGAAAATGGTGTCATCGAACATGAAGAACGGGATATGATTCATAATCTCTTTGATTTCGGTGATGCAGAAGCCAAGGAGATCATGGTTCCGCGAATTGACATGACTTTTGTTCAGGCAGATGCCACCTATCAGGAAGTACTTGATATCTTCCGTCAGGATATGTTTACACGCCTTCCTGTTTATGAAGACTCGACCGACAATGTAATCGGAATCATCAACATGAAAGACTTCCTGTTACAGAATGATACCCCGGAATTTTCCGTACGAAACCTTCTGCGGGAGCCATATTTTACATATGAGCACAAAAATACTGCAGATCTGTTTCTGGAAATGCGTAAATCCTCCATTTCTCTTGCGATTGTGCTGGACGAATACGGAGTAACCGCAGGACTCATTACTTTAGAAGACCTGTTGGAAGAAATTGTAGGGGAAATCCGTGATGAATATGATGCCGATGAAGAAGACGATATCACCCGGATCAGTGATCGCGAATTCTATGTACTTGGTTCCGCCAATCTCAACGATGTCAGTGAAGCGCTTTCCCTGCACTTTACTTCGGATGATTATGACACCATAGGAGGATATTGTCTGGGTCTTCTCGATCATCTGCCGGAAAAAAACGAAATCATTTTAACAGATAATAATATTCTTCTCCGTATTGACCGGATGGAAAAAAACAGAATCGAACGGATTTATATCCGGCTTCCGGAGCCGCTGGAGGAAACCGGTTCCGAACAAAAGTCTGAAGAATAATCCGTAAATTCTGAGGGCTGCTTTGCAGCCCTCATTTTTATGCCAGTAACTGCCGAAGCCACACACGAAGAGAATCCTCCGTGATCCATTTCGAATCTCCGGCAAGACCTCCCCTTTCTTTTGGAATCAGATTCTGTCCGGCATCCTCAAAATATTTTTTGCTGATAAACCGGCAATGAAACGAAATAATCTTTCCCCTCGGAAAATCTTCATCCAGATCTTTCGGTTTTACCGGATCGGGATCTCCAGAATCCGGTTTCGGATCTTCCCTGTCAGTCCCCGGAGTTTCCGGAGCAGGGTCTGTTGGATCAGGTCCTGCCGGGTCAGGTCCTGTCGGATCAGGGTCTGTCGGGTCAGGGTCTGTCAGATCATCTGTGTTCTCCGTCTTCCACACTCCATAAAGATCAATTTTCGGACTGTATCTGATTATCCAGCTGTCCTTTACCACTGCCCCACATTTTAAGTCTGCTTTATTTGCATCCGGCTTCATTGCCCATCCAACCAGTTTTTTTCCTTTCGTTTTCCACCCGATATTTTCCAAAGGCACTTTTCCATAACCATACGTCATTGTCTGCACATCCATTTCCGTATCATCTTTTGAACTGTTCCGGTGAAAGAAAATCTGCAGTTTCTTTTTCTGTCCATAGGCCACACACCGCACATCATTTGTCACATAAAATTCCTGTTTCTCTCTATCCCCGTAACAATCTCCTCTCCATTCTGCAAAATCATATCCTTTCTTTGCTTTTGCCTTTAAACATGCCGTGTATCCATAACAATACTCTCCACCACCGGAAACCGATGCAATCCCTTCTCCTGCAATCGCATCCACCCAGAAAAACAATCCCTGAATTTCTTTGTGGAAATAATTGTGAAAGGAAGTGTATGACTCTCTGCTCCAGCTTTCCGCACCGGAAATTCCCTGATAAGTCGTATATACTTTTCCAGAAACCGGCCCCTGATCATTCATGGTTCCCTGCGCTTTTCCTTTCCTTACCACAATCATACAGGCATCCATCACCATAGACGCTTTGCCTTTATTTAATGCCTGACTTGCCTTTGCATTCAACCGGTCCTTCAGGTCTCCCAGTGTCAGCGCATACAGATTATATTCTGCACCACCTTTTCTGACACGATGCACCGCATACATATAGTTTCCGCCTAGTTTAAAATACATCGTCTGCAGTTTTTTCCCGGAAGAATCCTTTACCGACAACTTCCATCCGATTGTCCGGTAGCGGATATCCGAACTTGCCAGATTTGCTTTGGTTGCATAATAGATCATCCCATCGGTTTCCGAGAACGGGAAAAAGCATACATTATTTCCATACTCCTGATAATAACTGTATGCATTTTCTGATATTCCAGCATAAATTTCCGTCTGTCTGAACGGAAGAAATGTCACCAGCAATGCCACGACCATCCCGAACACCACAATTTTTATCTTTTTTTCCATTAACCGATTGCCACCTCCCAGTATTCACATAATAATCTTCCGTTTTCATCCTGCTGTCCCCCGGTATATACCCCGATAAACTGATATATCTTCTCTCTTTTTGCAAGTGTTTTTGTATAATCCGGAAGTTCCTTTTCCGACGGAAATACACACACCGCTTTCTCCTGCATAGTAATTTTCCTGACCGGACAGTCCTTCTTTTGTAAAAAATCTTTTATCAGCCTGTCCAATTCCTTTCCCCCGAGCTTTCCCTTGGTCCACTTACGCATCAGAACATCCATTTCCTTTTTGATATTACGGTCAGTAACGCTTCCATCGCTCTGGTAATACAGCCATTGCGGTGTCAACAGATCCGTATCCTGTCTCTGTTTTCCTGTTATGAGGGCCGGATGTGAAATATCTCCTGCATGCGCTGCAGAAGATACATATTTTCCGTCACACAGCACAGATAATAACAGGGAAAACAGCATTGCGGTCACACATGCCGCAATTGTCAGTGCAAGAATCAACGCATGTTTTCCTTTGGTTGTCAGTCTCCCTTTTCTGCTCATACCTCCTCCTCTTGCGGCCATATTTCTTCCGTCTCTGTTTCCTCTTCGATTACTTCCGTCTCTACCAGTATCGTTTTATCGCATGCTATGGACTTATGAAATCCTCCCGGAAGTACAAAATCTTCCGTTACCCTTACCGAAATAACACCCGAAACCATATCACAGCTTTTTACATCAATGGAAACCCTTGATGCCGTATGTAACTGCTGCCGGATTTCCTGCCGGACAAATGCTTCAACCTCCGTGTCCGACACTCCAGTCGCATAATACCGGTTCAGATGATATTTAAGTACCTGCGAAATACAGTTTTCCATTTCATTTTTTCTTGTGGAAATACTGTAGATACTCAGACAGGAAACGATCGTATAAACTGCGATCATACAGCCCAGTATTCCTAATATTATGTTTTTCATCGACTCCTCCAGTACCCTTCAAACACTGCCGTGTCTGTTTCACACAGTGCGCGGCTCTTTGGAATTCCCTTTTCCACAACCACGCTCATTTCCGACACCAGCGCAATCAATACCAGTGCCGTCACAACCGCGATTGCCGTGCCTGCGTATTGTCTGATCAGTTCTTTCATCAACAGCCTCCGTTTCCCCAAACCTCGATCATCTGCATAATCAATCCCTGTCTGGACAGCAAAAACTGTCCCAGCGTGCCAAAAAACGCAACTCCTCCCACCGCAGCCAGTACCGCACCGCCGTATTCTTTTACCACTGCTGCCATATTCTATACCTCCGCAATCAATTGCAGAACTTTCCCAAGCCCTGCCAGAACCCCTGTACCAATCACAAATAAAATTCCACCAATTCCATATTCTTCTATGATCTGTTCCATCTTATTTTTCTCCTTTACTTTGCATAGCTTACAAATGTATGCTGTCTGTTAATTCCCAGGAAGGCAACCTGAAACGGAAACTGCATTTCGACTTTCGCCATATTGACCCCATCCATTCCATATGGTATCTGACTGACCTGCGAAACGGTTGCCACCGTAGAATTTTCATTAAAAAATGTTACTTTCAGCTGATATCCGGCTTCCTCGCTCTGCAGAAAACACTGTCGTACCACGCCGGTATTAAAATCACTGTTTTCGATCTCATCAACAATCCGTGCCTGCATATCCTGTGCATTCATCACTTCCATATAGGCTGCCAGAATTCCCATTGCTGTCACCGCCATAAAAAGAGTCAGGAATACTCCCATGAATGCCTTTATGATCTGGCTCATTTTGTATCCTCCTCCCTTTTATCCAAGTCCTGCCCCTGACAGAAATGTCATCATAAACACTGCCATATCCACAAGAAGTTTTAATGACGCTGTCAATACCGGTGCAAGAAACAACAGATACATTCCACTGCTCAGATTTTTAAGCCGTCCCTTTTCTGCGACATCCAGCATCTCCAGATTCCGGTCAATCAGTTCCCCAATCTGCCGGTCCGCCCTGCCACTGTTTCCCATGGAAACGGAAAAGAGCATACTCATGGCAGAATGTACTTCCGGTATCTGAAAGCTTTTCAAAAACCGATGGGATGGAAGCACCGTCTCCGGTTCCATTTCCAGCTGGCCAACCAGTATATCCAGATCCCGCCGCAACACCGGCGGAACATGCTCCTGTGATTTCTGCAAAGCAACCTGAACGTTTTCACTCTGCAAAAGCAGTACAATATCCATCAGCCATCCCGGAAATGCACACTTGATACTGCGTACCAGCGTTTTTTTGGCAACCGCCCGTCCTACCCGGTGCTGATTTGCCATCAGAGCAGCCAGAAGCAGTGCCGCCGCTGTCATCAGCTGATGTCCAAAATAATATGCAGCTGCTGCACCTGCCGCCGTCACAACAGCCAGAACCACCGACAAACGTTTCTCTTTCCGCTCATCATACCGGTAATATTCTTCTATTTTCTTTGCATCTGCCTCATCGGTATGTCCATCCAGGGCCAGCCAGTCGATGGCGAGATATTTCTGCGCTCTTGTAAAAATCAGATCATCAAGGATCACAACTACAATCGTAAGCACCTGAGAAATCAAATTTTTACTGATATCAATTTCCATAACCGGCAGATATAAAATCATCCCGCATATCAACAATGACGCAGCAATTGACATTACAATATCCACAAACATTTTCCTGCGTTCCTTCATAGAACCACAAATCCGCTGCTCCCATCTCTTTTTATCCGCCAGAAGCAATTCCACCGGTCTTTCTATTGCTCCTCCGTAAATCTCTACATGTACAATAAAATCATGTACATTTTTTATCCGGCTGCAGGCATATTCCCGTTCGATCATCTGCAGGGAATCCCGCATTACGTCAGTTTCATCAAATGTCATATGCATATGATCAATGGCTTTTTGGAGAACTCCGCGCATCGGACCATCCACCATCGCCGCATCTACATTCACCAGTGCTCTCTCCACTTTTTCTTCTTTGACGAAAGCATACAACAGCATATCCAGGTACTCGGATACCTCCTCAAATTTTCTCTCGTATACGATCTTTTTTTTGTACCATTTCCGGTGTCCGGAAATCCGAAGCAGCAGAAAACCGCCAATGACAACCGTCGTAATCCAGTGAAGTTTTAAGAGCAGATGCAGCGCATACAGAGCCGACAGTACAACCAGATAAATCATGTTTCCACCTCCCTGTCTGCATCCTTTCCAAGCTGCTGGTCCAAAAGGCTGCAAAGCAGCGGGTTGTCAACTCCCTCTCTTTTAAACCGCCGCAACAGCGATTCCGGAAATTCTTTCAGCACCAGTTTTCCATCGGTCACTGCCATAATAATTTTGTTTTTTTGGCCTTCTCTGTCAAAAAAACATACCTGGTCAATATAACGGTACACCTGACCGGCCCCGTTCTTTTTCTTTCGGATCAAAACCCCGACATCCATTGCCTGATAGATATCGTTTTCCAGACGGTCCGCATCCACACGCGTTTCAAGCATATTTAAAATCCGGTCCGGGATATTCCGGACATCGTCCGTATGCAGGGTGGTCATTCCCCGTACTCCCGTTGACCACCCTTCCAAAAGGTATTTCACCTCTTTGGAACGTGCCTCCGAGAGCATGATCCATTTGGGATTTAACCGCAGGCTTGCCTTGATCGCATCCGCATAATCAAACCGGTCATTGACCCGCATCTCAATACAGTCTTTCCCCGGATTCGTTGCGGAATACCGGATCTCCATGGTATCTTCGATTGTGATGACACGCTCATTTCCCGGAACATATTGGGAAAAAAATTTTACACACTCCGTCTTTCCAATTCCCGGCATCCCGCAAAAAATCAGATTCATTTTCGTCAGCACGCAATTAACCAATACTGCAAGAATATCCCTGCTGCAATACTGTTCCTGCAGTGCCTTTTCTGCTGTCAGCCGAATGACCGGCGGTGTTTTCCGGATGCTGATACTGCGCCCGGAACGTGCGATCGACTCATGCAGAACTGTCACCCGCAGCTCACTGGTTTCTGCCTCCAGCTCCGGATTCTGCTTGTTAAACTGCTGACTGACCACATTTGCAATCCGCTGGGTAAACTGTTCTACAAATGCCAAAGTCATATTCTCATCCACATACGCCTGATTCACCCGGTAACGTTCGTTATAGATATTGGTCAGCCAGATCTCCCGCCCATTGTAATCGACATCTGTGATCTCTTCGTTCGCAATATATTTCCACAATGGACCGAAATACTCTTTTCCAAGTTCCATACAGCCTCCTTAGGGTGTCGGCAGACCGGTATTTTTGTTCGCCTGGTCAATAAAATTTTTCACCAGTGTCTGAAACGCACTCCCGATGGGTCCGCTTGTGTCCGTTCCCACAACTGCTGTAATGACAAGGATCACTGCAAGAATCGCTACCACGGTAATTAAAATACCGCCATATTCCTGAAATATTTCTTTCATATTTTCATTTTCCTCCTGTATGAAGGACGTTCTTATGGGAAACCACAGAAGAATATCTGTGGGCACAAAAAATGCGGCGATTGCATCACATGCATTGCCGTACTGAAAAAAGATATTTTTACTATACCGTTTTTTGAGTTTTTGTAAATAGTTCTTTGGTACTAAAAAAGGACTTCCGCACCGGGAAGCCCTTCTTTTTGCTTTTACCTTAGTCATTCACTCTATTTTTCTGCCAAAAATTTTTCTGCTGCAACCATGCGTACCACAACAACAAATACATTTGCTGCCTGCTCAAGTTCGGCAAGCGACGGATACGTCGGTGCAATACGGATGACAGAATCCTTCGGATCTTTTTTGTAAGGGAACGGGGAACCCGCACCGGTCAGTACCACCCCTGCCTCTTTACACTTTGAAACAATCTCCTTTGCGCATCCTTCCGGTGCCTCGAAGGAAATAAAATATCCACCAAGCGGATGCATCCATGTACCGATTCCGCGGGATGCCAGTTCATCGGAAAAGATCTTCTCAACAAGCTCAAATTTCGGGCGAATCAGATCTGCCTGTTTTTCCATATGTGCCTTGATGCCATCAACATTCTTAAAAAACTTCACATGACGCAGCTGGTTAATCTTATCATGGCCAATGGTCTGAATCGTCAGACGCTTCTTGATATCTGCAATGTTTGTCTCTGAGGAAGCGATTGCTGCAATACCGGAACCCGGGAAGCTGACTTTGCTGGTAGAACAGAATTCAAATACCATATCCGGATTTCCTGCCTTTTTGCACTCCTCTAAAATATCCAGAATCTGTGCCTGGTCCTCTTTGTAGAGATGATGTACCACATAGGCATTATCCCAGAAAATACGGAAATCTGCGGCTGCCGGCTTTAAGGCTGCAAATCTGCGGACCGTCTCATCCGAATAGACCACACCCTGTGGATTGGAATATTTCGGCACACACCAGATTCCTTTTACCGTCTCATCGTTATTCACATATTTTTCTACCAGATCCATATCCGGTCCATTCTCTGTCATTGGGATGTTGATCATCTCGATACCGAATGTCTCTGTGATGGCAAAATGTCTGTCATATCCCGGAACCGGGCAGAGGAATTTTACCTTATCAAGCTTACACCATGGAGTGTTGCCACAAATACCAAACATTTCTGCACGGGCAACCTGATCATACATGATATTCAGGCTGGAGTTACCATATATAATCACATTTTCCGGTTTCGTTCCGATCACATCCGCCATCAGTTTTTTAGCTTCCGGAATACCATCAAGGACACCATAGTTTCGCAGATCGGTGCCGTTTTCACTCTTTAATGCAGTCTTGGAATCAAGCACATCAAGCATTCCCATGCTTAAATCAAGCTGGTCTGCTCCCGGCTTTCCTCTGGACATATCCAGTGCAAGACCCATGCCTTTTATTTTTTCATATTCGGCTTTGAGTGCGGTCAGCTCCTGTGTGAGTTCCTCTTTGCTCATCTCCTGATAGGTTTTCATGGTAAGTTTTCCTCCTTATTATTCCTCTGGATTTTCTTTGATTTTTTTATAATAGGCGCGAATCTGCTGCTCATATCCGTTTTCCGACGGCTCATAAAAAACCTCACCGGTCAGTCCGTCCGGCAGATACTGCTGCTTCACGTAGTGGTTTTTATAATCATGGGCATATTTGTAACCTTTTCCGTGCCCAAGCTTTCCTGCCGATTTGTAGTGGGCATCCTGCAAATGCACCGGTACCGGCGGTGTCTTTGTCTCCTGCACTACACGCATGGCCTTATCAATGGCATTGATCGCGGAATTACTCTTTGGCGCACTTGCCATATAAGTAACTGCCTGTGCCAGTACAATCCGTGCTTCCGGCATTCCGAGCCGCTCCACCGCCTGTGCCGCAGCTACTGCAACCTGCAATGCCTGCGGATCAGCATTCCCGATATCCTCAGATGCCAGAATCATGATTCTTCTGGCAATAAATTTCACATCTTCCCCCGCATAAAGCATCCGTGCCAGATAATACACCGCGGCATCCGGATCTGATCCACGCATGCTCTTGATAAAAGCAGAGATCGTATCATAGTGATTATCTCCCGTCTTATCGTAGTTGATGACCCGCTTCTGAATGCACTCACTGGCCACATCCAGTGTAATGTGAATGATCCCATCCTCACTCCGGTCCGTGGTCAGAATTCCAAGTTCAATGGCGGTCAGCGCTGCACGCGCATCTCCGTTTGCCATGTCAGCTAAAAACTCCAGCGCATCATCATCCATCTGTGCATGGTAAGAACCCATGCCCTTTTCCGTATCATTGACCGCCCGAAGCAGCAATGTACGGATATCCTCCGTGGAAAGTTTCTTTAACTCAAAAATGACGGAGCGCGACAAAAGCGCAGGATTCACTTCGAAATACGGATTTTCCGTTGTGGCTCCGATCAGAATGATCGTGCCGTCCTCGACAAACGGAAGCAGATAGTCCTGCTGTCCCTTGTTGAAACGATGGATCTCATCGATAAACAGGATCGTTTTCTTTCCATACATGCCCTGATTGTTTTTTGCCGCGGCAACCACTTCCTCCATGTCTTTCTTGCCCGCCGAAGTCGCATTGATCTGCATGAACTCTGCACTTGTGGTATTGGCAATCACCTTCGCCAGCGTCGTCTTTCCCGTACCGGGCGGTCCGTAAAAGATGATGGAGCTGAGTTTATCCGCTTTGATCGCACGGTACAGCAGTTTGTCTTTCCCGACGATGTGCTGCTGCCCGACAACCTCATCAAGTGTGGTCGGACGCAACCGTGAGGCAAGCGGTGACTCATCCTTCATATTCTGTTGTCTCATATACTCAAATAAATCCATTCGTATCCAATCCCCATATGAATATCATTCAAGATCTTTTTGAATAATTTTTGTGTGTATCCTGCATTTTTATTCTTTGCAGGAATTTTTCCACAAACTTCTTTACGCTTTGTTCTTTGCGATATTTCTATGTAATTTCTATTATTCTTTCATTTCCCGCTTATCTCATTTTGAAAGAAAAAGCGTCAGGAAATTCATTTCATCCTTATAAGGATACATGATTTCCTGACGCTTGACAAGTTATTATTGAGATTTTTTTACATAAATATTGCTTTTATTTTTGTACAGATGCTGTAAGTGCACCATCCTTCACGTCAATGAGGATCGTATCTCCCTGCCGTACCTGATCTTCGAGAATCAGTTTTGCAGAGAGGGTCTCTACATGCTTTTGCAGGAACCGCTTCAATGGTCTTGCACCATAAACCGGATCGTAACCATGTTCAACCACAAAGTGTTCCGCTTCCGGTGACAATGCCACCTTGATCTCACGATCAGAAAGACGTTTGTTCAGATCATCCATCAGCAGACGGATGATGCCACCAATATTTTCTTTTGACAGTGGCTTAAACATAATAATCTCATCCAGACGGTTCAAAAATTCCGGTCGGAAATGTCCCTGCAGATCTTCCATGACTTCTTTTTCTGCCTCCGGCGAAATGTTGCCGTCTGCATCAATGCCATCCAGCAGATACTGCGATCCAAGGTTACTGGTCATAATAATGATCGTGTTCTTGAAATCTACGGTACGTCCCTGTGAATCTGTGATCCGCCCGTCATCAAGTACCTGTAACAGTACGTTAAAGACATCCGGATGTGCCTTTTCCACCTCATCAAACAGGACAACAGAATACGGTTTTCTCCGCACGGCTTCTGTCAGCTGGCCGCCTTCATCGTATCCGACATATCCTGGAGGCGCTCCGATCAGACGAGACACGGAGTATTTCTCCATGTATTCACTCATATCAAGACGCACCATGTTGGATTCATCGTCAAACAGGCTGGCAGCAAGTGCTTTTGCAAGTTCGGTCTTGCCGACACCGGTCGGTCCCAAAAACAGGAACGAACCAATTGGTTTGGTCGGATCTTTGATTCCTGCTTTGGAACGGATAATCGCCTCGGTCACTTTGGTAACACCATCGTCCTGGCCTACCACACGTTTGTGGAGTTCCTCATCCAGGTGCAGTGTCTTGTTCCGCTCGCTTTCGCTTAACTTCGCAACCGGGATTCCCGTCCAGCGGGAAATAATCTTTGCAATCTCTTCATCGGTGACATTTTCGTGTACCAGAGACAGATCACGGTCTTTGAGTTTATCTTCCTCAATTTCCAGTTCTTTCTGTAATCCAGGCAGTTTACTGTACTGCAATTCCGCAGCTTTTTCATAATCTGCGTCACGCTGTGCTGCCTCGATCTCCTTCTTTGTGCTCTCAATCTGCTCTCTGACCTTGCTGACATTGTCAACTGCATCCTTTTCGGTGCTCCACTGCGCTTTTCTGGTATTAAACTCATCACGCAATTCTGCAAGTTCTTTCTGCAGATCTGCCAGACGCTCCTGACTCAGATGATCCGTCTCTTTCTTTAATGCCGTCTCCTCGATCTGCATCTGCATGATCTTCCGGTTCATCTCGTCAAGCTCTGCCGGCATAGAATCCAGCTCGGTCTTTATCATTGCACAGGCCTCGTCGACCAGATCGATTGCTTTATCCGGCAGGAACCGGTCTGTAATATAACGGTTGGAAAGAACTGCTGCCGTAACAAGTGCAGAGTCCGTAATCTTAACGCCGTGGAATACTTCGTAGCGCTCCTTTAAGCCACGCAGGATGGAAATCGTATCTTCCACCGTTGGCTCATCTACCATAACCGGCTGGAAACGACGCTCCAGGGCAGCATCTTTTTCGATATACTCACGATATTCATTTAAGGTTGTGGCACCGACACAGTGCAGTTCGCCTCTGGCAAGCATTGGTTTTAACAGCT
>ERZ780207.2005-NODE-2005-length-15828-cov-2.881253_pt1 | contig 15828 bp, 12 predicted proteins | sample MGYA00510977_ERZ780207 | MGnify/ENA primary metagenome ERZ780207 (study PRJEB29588, sample SAMEA2151383) | human gut metagenome | biome: human gut; feature: human-associated habitat; material: faeces | place: Denmark | collected 2008/2010 ... | reverse complement strand
TTCCGGCAGTTTCCCCGCATTTACAATCCGTCGGTTTTCCTATATTTACGTTCATTATTGCGCGACTTTTTATTGTTTTTTCATTTAATATTTATCTTTTTATTGTTTTCACATAAATTTCACAATTTTATTAGCACTCATCTATTGACAGTGCTAATAATCAGTGCTATAGTTCTACTTGAACAAAGGAAATAGAGAAATAAGAAAATCGAAACCGAGTTCAAACATAACTTCAACACTTCGGATTCTCCGACAGTGCTTAAATATCAACAACGTCATAGAAAGGAGACATGACTTATGATGATGCCTAGTATTTTTGGAGAAAACTTATTTGATAACTGGATGGACTTCCCATTTGAAGATGAATTCTTTGGTAAGAAGAATCCTCTGTATGGAAAACATGAAAAGAACCTTATGAAGACAGATGTCCGCGAAACCAAAGACGGCTATGAAGTAGACGTTGACCTGCCGGGATTTAAGAAAGACAATATCTCAGCACAGCTTCAGGATGGTTACCTTACCATTTCTGCCAGCAAAGGTCTCGACAAGGATGAACAGGAAAAAGACGGAACCTACATCCGCAAAGAGCGCTACAGCGGCAGCATGAGCCGTAGCTTCTATGTAGGCGAAGGCGTTACCCAGGACGATGTTCATGCAAAATTTGAGGACGGAATCCTCAGACTGAGTCTTCCTAAGAAAGATGTAAAATCTCTTCCAAAGGACAACTACATTGCAATTGAAGGATAATTCTCCTTTAATAAGTTCCTTTCAGAAACATAATCTCTAGTGAAAAATCCGGATGCCGACTGGCACCCGGATTTTTTTATCAATCTTTCTTATAACGCCACATAATGATTGCCGTTAATACAATCTCTATGATCCCCAATATCAAAAACGCACCATGCAGATTCCATGCTCCTGCCACCAGTCCCGTTACCGGGAAGAAGAAGACCATGGCAATCGAAAAGCACATACTGTCAATGGAGATGATCGTTGCCCGTTGTTCGGAAGGGATCAATTCATTCAAAGCTGCAGATGCGATCGGATAGATCAAAGAGTTGACATAACCCGCCACAAAAAATGCTGCGACAGATATCACCAGCCCGTTTCCACTTACAAAAAGTATACTGATCCCCATCGCAAAGGAAACGATATATTTTACATTTTTCCCAAATCGCTGTAAGATCTTTTCACTATGTAAGGCACCCAGACAGGAACAGATTCCCGTTACCAGCATTAAAATGCTGATCTGTATCCTCCGTAGACCGGCTTCTGCAAAATATTGCTGTCCGTAGAAAAATACAACTGCATAAAAGGTCTCCACGACCGGATAATACAGTACGATTTTCCACACCGCCGGATTCTCTCTTACAATCTGTATGCTGATTTTAAAGTGTTCCTTTAACGACACTTTCTTTTTTACTTCTGTCTCTTTTAACAGCTGCGGCTCTGTCAAAAACAGTGCCGGTACGATAGAAATCACTGCTGCCACTGCTGCTGCAAAGTAACAGGTAATGTATGTTCTTTCTGCTAACACACCACCAAGAAATACTGCGATACCGGATGCGACTTCTATCAGCACATTCAGCCTGCCGTTGACCCGGATCTAGTCTTTTTCTTCTCCCAGCATTTTCATGCTGTCATAAACCAGTGCCTCTTCCGAACCGGAATTGAGATTATAGCTGACAGCCGATATGGAAAATCCGATCAAAAACTGCCACAGGTCTGTGGAGAACAACAGGATTACAGAAGAAACCGCTGCTAACACTCTGCCCCATATCATCACATTTTTTCTTCCTGCTAAATCTGCCAATGCACCGGATGGCACCTCAAACAGAAAACTTGTCACATGAAACATTCCCTCTGCAATTCCGATCTGCCAAAGAGGCAGTCCACGCCACCCCATATAGAGCACCCAGACAGCACTTGACAGATCAAAGTTTCTGCAAAAGCAGAAAAGATAGTCAATTCTTATATTACATTTTAATTTTTTCTCTAAGTTCATATTTACTCCTGCCTTTCAATCCTTAAATTTAAGCATTAAAAAAAGAACATTCTGATGGTTTAACTTCCATTTCATGTTCTTTGGAGCCACTGTCTCTCTTCTTACTTTTTACAGTTTTACAGATTTGCGATCGGTCAAAACCTCCTGCATAAACGGATCTGTTACTTAAAAAAGAGCACAGTAGTCCCGTAAAGTGATAAAATTGCTGTTTTTGAACAACAACTGCTGCTACAAACCGGCACATATCCTAATCCGTTCATACCGCACTCTCCTTTCATTCTAGTCTTTTCTATTTATTACAGATTAACATCTTGTAAAAGATCTTGTCAACATTTTTCACGCATCTGATAACGGAAGGTCAGATAGAAGATGATGCCTTTCGCTACGGAGGTCAGCGTCAATGCCCACCAGATTCCATCCAGACCTAATGAGGTACGACTTAAAACCATTGCTAACGGAATACGCATAGAGGTCGCCGTAATACTGATCACACTGCACAGTTTTGTCTTGCCAAGGCCGGACAACGCTCCGATCGTCATCAGTTCCACGCACATAAATGCTTCGCTGAATCCGATGATAATCAGATAACTGATGGCTATTTCCATGGCTTTTTCTTCATGGAAAAATACTCCGGCTATCGGCCCCGGAAAAATAATAAATGCCAGCATGATCAAAGCTCCCCAGATGGCTACCGTCCAAAAGGAGATCCGGTAGCCTTTCTGCACACGGTCCATTTTTTTCGCACCATAGTTCTGACCGACGAAGGCATTTAATGCCGCCGCAAATCCGTCTGCCGTATTCCAGGAAACCGATTCTATCTGTCCGCCCACCCGCTGGGTTGCGATCGCTTCTGCACCAAACGCTGCCACCATCCTGGTCAGCACCATGGAGATCATACAGTATACCATTCCCTGTATTGCCGTAGGACCTCCGATCTTACAGATGTTTCCAAGTTCTTCTTTGGAAAACGGTTCAAAAAGGCGGATTCCTTTGAGTACATTTTCTTCTTTTTTCGAGCGGAATACTCCGACCATCATCACAAACATAACGACAAACTGTGCGCTGACCGTCGCAACTGCTGCTCCCGCCACTTCAATCCTCGGAAACGGCCCTACTCCTAAGATTAAAAGAGGATCTAATAACAGGTTGATGAGCAGTCCGATAAAGTTTGCTACAAACGGTGTCTTAGAATCTCCCTGCGCCGTATACACTCCGGTCAGTGTCAGGTTTAAAAAGGAAAACAGGATCAGACCGCAGGTGATGCGCATATATATTTTTGCATCTAGGATTGTTTTTACACCCTCTAATTTAAAAAATCCGACCAGCGGATCTGTAAACAACAGACTGACTGCCGCAAAGGCCAGTCCTAAAAGGATTGAAAGCTGCACGGCTGTCTTAGCATACCGGTGTGCCTGCTCTTTATCTCCTCGTCCAAGACACTGCGCCACATGCACCTGTCCACCCATACGGGCAAGTGAAGCAAGTCCCTGCGACAGCCAGACATACATGCCGCCAACTCCCACCGCAGCCACTGCCTTAGAGCCTAACAGTCCGATCCATGCCATATCCGTGATATTATAAAGTGTTCCTAAAAAGGAAGAGATCATGATTGGCACCGCCAGTCCGGTCAGTGATTTTAAGATCGGCCCCTCTGTAAGCGGAACCTGCTTTTGTATCTTCATTTGTATTGCTCCTTCTATATGATCAAAATTTCTCGTTTTTTCATTTCAGCCACGGAATAGCTTAAATCATTTTTTCCAATCTTTCAATATCATTTTACTTCCTTTTTTTATAAAAAGGGTATGACTAACTGTTCTTTGGCTCTTGATGTTGCCACATTAATCAGTTCTTTATTATTTTTTAACCAGTCATAGGTGCCCTGCCCGGTCTGCTCTGTCAATGCAAGTGAAAAAAGTACAACATCCTTTTCGTCCCCCTGAAAGGCATGGACTGTGCCACATGGTACATCTTTCATACCGTTTTCCTGCAACATGGCATGGATCAGCTCTTTTTGATTGGTAAACGGTGTGATCACACCGATACTTTTATCGGGATTATCTTTGATAAACTCTATGATCTCTTCCGCTTCCCTTGGTGCGGTATTTTTGTAATTCGTGGTATTCCCTGCAATATTTTTAAATATCAGCGGTGTATCTGCCTGACTCTGACTGTTGATCACCAGTTTGTTGTTATAATATTTCTGATTGTTAAATGCAATGATCTTTTCATTGCAGCGGTAATGGTGGCTGAGTAAAATTTCCTCACTGACCGCATCACAGGCTAAATACGTTTTATAGATGGAATTTTTGATATAGTCGTATTCTTCCGTTACGCTATATATTTTTTTCAATCTTTCATTATCTGCCGGATGCAGCAAAATGACCGGACTCAACTGCTGCGGATCGCCGACTAACATCAGACTCCGCCCTCTTATGATCGGCACTAAAGACATCGCAATGTTTCCCTGGCTTGCCTCATCCATTATGACCATGTCAAAGTAGGTTCCCGGCTCTCCGAGTTTATGTGCCGATATGGATGTTGTCGCAATGATCGGAAAGATCTTTTGGAATTTTTTTAAGTTTTCCGCTTTTCGTATATAAGCATTAAACTGCTGCACTTTTCTCTTTTCGTCTGCACAGTTTATGATTTCCATCAATTCCTGATTCTTTGGTTCTTTGAGCCGCTGGATGTATTTTGCCGAAGTATAATACAGATATTTTTTAAACATTTCTTCATCTTCCACAACCAGCTTTAATGCCTCTTCATCGGTAATGTCTCCGATCTGCGCCAGCTTTTCACGGACTTCGGCTAACTGCACGCCCTGTAAGTCCGTCTGAAACATCAGATGTTGATTGGAATCTGCCATTTTTAAGATGGCTTCTTCTCTTTCTTTCAGTTCGATTTTTTCTTCATGTCTTTGCAGAAGTTTTGTCAGCTTTTCGGTTCGCTTTGTCTTATCATCTTTATTTCTTTCTAAGGTACTGTCGAAAATAGCGAGGTCTTTCGTCCTTTCGTACAAATCCCTCATGTCATTGAGTGCCTGCAACACGCAGTTGTCATTTCCCAGACGGATGATCGGAAATGGGATTGCACCTTTGTTTCGATATGGTATGGATTTTAATTTTTCACACACGCCATCGATCGGATGATTGTTATAGGACGCAAACAAGACTGTCTTCTCGTTAAAGAAAGCAGTCACCATTGTATTTACGATCGTATTTGTTTTGCCCGTTCCGGGAGGCCCTTGGATGTATGCCAATGGATACTTCATCGCATTGTGAATCGCAAGGAGCTGATCCAGATTGATTTTTTTATCTAAAAGTGTGATCGGATAGTTCTTACGCCGATCCACCTGTTTTAAGAGTTCTCCAAAAAATGCCTTGATCGGTATCGTCACGTTGTCCGCTTCATACATTTTATGAATGGCTTCATACTCCTGATGCAGATCGACCATGACATCCCTGCCAACGGCAATGAGATATGGCATATCATCCACACCGTTGATCTGAGGATTCGATCTTGTTATTTTGTCTTTGATCAACTCCTGATTTTCTTCAAAGTGATTTAACAGTTCATAATCATCTGCATCTAAAAATTTTCGGATGCTGAATTTCGCTTCCGGTCTGTTTTTTTCTAAGGCAAACTCCATGCATACCGTAATCTCATCATCCTGCCTTAAGGTACGCTTTACCACATCCAACCGTAATTTTCTATATGCCAGCACATAGATCCCTTTTTGTGTATGAATGCTCATGACGTTAATGGCAAGCTGTTTGATGGTCTTCTTCGACGCTGCATTTTTTACGCCATATTGAAATTTTCTTACGATCTGTTGAAACTGTTCCCTGCTCAGATGATAATTGCCATGCCACTCGCTGTCTAAATGTTCTATCAACACATATTCTGTTTTATATGGAACGGAATCCATCTTGTTACAGTCCACTAAATAGTTTAAAATCTTCAAATTTGCAACGTGATCAAACACTCTCCGATACTTCACCGGATTACCGTTAATATCGTCTAAAAGTTTCTGATCCGTTTCAAAATAAGACCCTTCAATGACTTCTGATGACAAGATGGATTCTATATAAATGTATAACTCTGTAGTTGTGTAATGTTTCAGATGAAGTCCCATGACCTTCATCGTTTTTTTTACCGGATTGATATCTATGATACCAATCCAGTATTTTGTGATTTCTTCTTTTCCGTTCTTATATTCTATGCTCAGCCATTTTCTTTCATGGATGGCCCGGAAGATATTTCTATTCGCCATGATAATTCTGATTTACATAGTCATAAATAGCTTTGTTATCCTCTAACATACGACAGCCGACAATGTAAGTTCCCTCATTATCTGTGATACGGATGACATGTCCTCTTAACGGCATATCCTCTAAGAAAGTAAAGCCTTTGGTATGAACTGTGATCAGCGTATCCTTTGTATCTAAGATTGCTTTATCCTGTGTCTGGATCGCATATCCGTTTGCACTGATGTTTAACATCTGTCCTTCACAAACATGATCTGAACCACTCAGTCTGATCTCACATGCTGCCTTCAATGGCATACGAGGATATTTTCTACGATTGACTACTTTCGGATTGCCATTGACTGCAATGCTGTATTTGCTATCTCTGTATACAACCTCGGTATCATCCCAGCCATAGACATTGTTATCTACAATGATCTGTACCATATACTTCTGTTTCCGGTCATAGCTTAACTCTTCACCTTCGCACTTCAGGCTGTCCACCTGCAGAGCTCCTTTTTCATCCACATTGGAAATAATACCCTTGTACTCTTTCTTAGGCATTGCACCTTCTTCATATACACTCAGGTACATACCCACTTTCAGGTCTTCCTTGCCCATGAATCCACCGGAACCAAGGTCTTCGATCAATGTTCCAACAGTTCCTTCGATCAGGATGATGTTTGAAGATGTTTCATCATATTTACTACGCATTACCTTTACAGTTTCGTCTGCTACGGAAATGTTCTGCGTCATCAGTTCTACTACTTCATTTACCTGATTCATGTTGTCAACCATGTTCTGGTTTGAATCCTCTACCTCGCCCATCGCATCATTGACAATTCGGATGTTTTCACCTAACTGTATGGAGTCCGTTGTGATGGAGTTGACACTCTTATCTACGATCATTACATTTTCTAAGTTGGTTGCAACAAGCTGTAATGTCTCTGTAATGGACTTCGTCATTCTGTCACTGGTCTGTTCTAATTTCTGCAGCGCACTACGGATACTGCCGGAGGATACCTGTGTCTCCTCACTCAGCTTACGGATCTCTTCTGCCACAACCGCAAAACCTTTTCCTGCTTCGCCTGCTCTGGCTGCTTCAATAGATGCATTTAACGCCAGTAAGTTGGTCTGGCTGTTGATCTCCTCTATCGTACCTGTTTCCTCTTTTACCATTGTAAACTCAGTACTGAATTCCTTCAGATTTTCTTCAACTTCTTTGGACAGGTTCGCCATTGCATTGGTACACTGAACTACTTCTGACAACTGTCCGGAACTGGTTTTTGCATTTTCTACGGACTGCTCCATAAGCTGCACCATTTCTTTTATGAGGGTAGCTACATTTTCTACCTGTTCACTGATCTTATCCGTTGCTAAAATGGATGACTGCGTCCGCTCATTCAGCACTTCATTATTAGATATCAGTGATTCCATATTTCTTACAACATCGGTAGCACCTTCCTGGTTCTCATCGGAAAGTTCACGCACTACATTCATTCCGTCTACAATGGAATTACTTGCTACTTTTACTTTTTCAATACTATGTACTACACGCTCTAAATTGCCCTTTACTGCATCGAGCATTGCGCCGTCTGACTCTGCCAAATGCTTGATTGCCCATGTATAACTGAGATAGACCAGTATGACGCAGCCGAACATAATCTCATAGGATACGATATCATCATGTGTAAATCCGGTTGTGAACCAATCCTTTATAAAAGTCACTATGACATCTATCAAGTTCATAACTCCACATCGAATCATCAAACTTCGATCTTTATAAAGCACCAGCATACTGACTACCGGAAACGCGTATGCAAATGCAATATGGTAATATGACGTAAACAATAGGAAGAAATAGAATATAAAATACCCTACTGCAACCATATGCTTACAGTTGTCATAATCCCAACCTTTAATCTTTATAAAAATATAGGTAAATACAAATGGCACCCAGCAGACAAAACAGAACAGAACTGTATATGGTACTGTTCTTGCACCTTTGACACATTCGGCTATATATGCTCCCGTCAGTGCCAGCCCTATGATTACCCACATTCGCAGTGCCTTTTTGTTGGCACTGATCTTAAAATACTTCTCATCGTAATCCATAAATCTCCTCCTAAGTTCTTTTTCTCTGCATATACTTTTTCTTGCTACGTCCGTTTCCTTTGTCATGCATCGGAATGCCGACTCGCCTTTCCTTTATTTTACTATAATTATGCGGAATATGCTATCTTTTTTTGGAAAGGATTGGAATTCACTTTCTGCTTCTTAACTTAATTTTTCCGCCCACTCTGCTTCTTTGAATCCAATAAGGACCATATCACCATTTACGACCAGTGGTCTCTTTACTAACATTCCATTCGTTGCAAGTAATTTTAGCTGTTCTTCTTCATTCATCGTTGGCAGCTTGTCCTTAAGCTGCATTTCTTTATAAAGAAGACCACTGGTATTAAAAAACCGCTTAAGTGGAAGTCCACTCTTATTATACCATTCCTTTAATTCTTCATAAGATGGATTGTTATCTACAATGTGTCGTTCTGTATATTTTATGTCCTGTTCATCTAACCACTTTTTAGCTTTCTGGCAGGTTGAGCATTTGGGGTAACATATAAAAATCATTGATAATTCCTCCTTTTTCTTATTAACTATATGAATATTATTTATTAGGCAGCTATTTCCATTTTCATCACAAACTCTGATAAAAGAAATGGTATGCTATTGTTCCATCCGTTTATCAAGCATTTCGATAATCTTTTCTTTTTCTCCACTACAATTGGTCATAAATCTCAATAACGGGATTTCATATGACTCCATGATTCGATTTTTCAGCAAATCTCTTGAAGCCTGCACAGTATGTTTTTTGTGGTATTCATATCCATCTACTTCAATCGCTAATACCGGTTTTTTACTAATTCTGTTATATATCAGAAAATCTAAATGTGTTGCCGGATTCATCGCATACCGACATTCTTCTTCACTTAAAAATTCCGGATTTTTGATCAACATATTCAAAGGAAAATGGCAAACAACATCCAGACTTGAATACTTGCTATCAGAGAGAATGTCCTCGATCAACGAATACATCAGATTTTCTGAATCATACGCTGATATCTTTTTGTGTTTCTGCAAATATGCTTTTCTTGCCTCTGTATACTGCTTATAAAGATAATCAAAAACAGAATATATTTTACTTTCTACCACCTCAAAATTGTTATATTCAATATAATCTATCAAATCTGTTATATTGCGTTCTTTTGATTGCTTATTTCCAGTTACCACCAACATTAATTTCTTTTTTGCTCTTGATACCGCAACATTGATCAAATATGGATCATCTGTGAAATCAGATATCTCATCATCTACTGTAGATATGATAATGCATTCCATCTCTTTACCCTGAAACTTATGTACGGTAGCAGCATCAATATCTGTTATCTCCCGCCCCAATGCCTTTACCTGATTTCTATATGGTGTAATAATCCCCGTCTCCTTTGGATTTAAATCATATTTAGGTATAATTTCATTTTTAATAACATCGATCTGGCGTTGACTATAATGGTCACGTTCATGATTTCCCTCTACTGTTTTTACTACTGACAATACATCTTCTTCACCATGATCTGTTGTCATTATGATCAATTCGCCATGATAGAATTTCTGGTTACAAAAATTAATTATTTTAGGGTGGCATCTATAATGTTCCCGTAACAATGTTTGTGTTACATTTGGCATAACCTCTAACATTGATTGTAAAAAGCTCTTTGTATACTGATATCCTTCACTTATATTAAAACGATCAAATATCTCTTCTGCTTTGAGTTTTATCTTCCTCCCAACAATATTCGGAAGTTGCTTTGTATCCCCTACGATCACAACATTTCTCGCACAGGAAAGTGCCAATGCACCGGTTGCAACATCTACCTGTGATGCTTCGTCCATGATAAGATAATCATATATGACATCCATATTCAGGCTATTCCTTGAGGAAAATGTTGTGCTTAATATAACTGGATACTCCTTCAAAACATCGTATGGTTCTTTCCACAAATCATCTTCATTAAATATTTTTCGGTTATTGTTTTTTTCATATTTTCTTGCCAGCTTGTCTTTTAACACAATCATTGACTGATTGCATAAATCATCAAGCAAATCCTTATTAACACTGTTTAAATACTTCTCAATATCTACAATCTCCGCAGATAGCTCCGACCGTTTTGCACCATAATACATAGCTTGGAACGTTGTAATTATCTTTGAAATATCCTGCCTATAGAAATTCCAATCTGTTACTCCATATTTTAACAAGGCTTTTATCTTAAACCAGAATCCTATTGCCTTCTTCTCTTCCGAAATCAACTGACACTCCTGCCACAATGCCATCCAATCCTTTGAGGATAAGTTTTTCTTAAATTTTTTGCTTTCCGTATTAACATCTGATTCTTCGACATATTGATTAAAATATTCCTGTTCTGTAACCAGTTGTGAAAGCTCCTGTCTTAAACATGCCAGTTTCTCTTGCTTATCAAAAACCACCTTTAACTGAATGGATTGTTCTTCTATTCTCTTCTGCAAATCATCTAGATTTTCATTTGTTTTCCAAAGCGAAAAATCCGGATAATTTGCATCCTGATTCTCAACAAATATTTTCTTGTTCTTAGAACTTCCTAATGGTGCAACTATAAAACCCAAATTATACTTTGGCGATGATAATTTTTCATATACATTTTCCGTTGCCGAATTATTGTTGGATACTATCTGTACTGTTTTTCCCTGTAGCAATATATTGGCAATAATATTTAATATCGTCTGTGTCTTTCCTGTTCCGGGAGGTCCCTGTATAACACTTATCTGATTCTCCATGGCGTTTTTCACAGCCTTATACTGACTATTATTGCATCCAAAAGGAAAAATCGGAATATATTCGTGTCCCCCTTTACTAACTTGCACTGAAGACGGATTCAGATACTTAGCTAATGCTACATCGCTACCTACAAAAGAAATCTTGTCAAACCTCTTAGACAATAGTTTTTCGCCAGTCTCTTCATTCCTAATATCACTCAATCCTGCAATTTGCTTTATATATTCAAATACATTCGCTGACTGCCTTTCACTAAGACAGGATTCAACAATATGTAACTCTCTCTGATAATAGTCTCCTTCACTACCATCGCCAAAACATATATGCCAATAAGACTCGTATACACTTCTAAATACATATATCGCCCTTATATCAAAAAACTCCCGCCCTTCTCTGCTAATACGATACATATTAGGATTTAAAACATCTGGTTTAGCTAATTTTTCCACACTCGAATATGCATAGGGATATGTTATTCCATTATTGAACTTTACATCCCATCTTTTTGTATTTCTATTGTACACACACGACATTATTTCGGATGTTTTTATTTCACCCTTGATAATGACCATATAATATCTTGTATTCATTCGATCCTCACTCTTATTTTCTGTAACTCCATTTCATCTTCCATCTTCACAAATCCATATTTTTCATACAATGGCCGCCCCATATCTGTTGCCTCAAGAGCAATTTGTGTCACGCCCTGCTCCCTCGCATCCTTTACCAGTAAATCCAATGTATGAAATGCAATACCCTGTCTCCGATATTCCGGTGCCGTATACATATTCATAATATACGCCTTTTTACCAGTCGGATTATGATATGTCGGCATAACCTGATAAAAACTGACACCACCAGCGCCAATAAAGGTTTCGTTATCATACACCAGATATGCAATATGCTCACCAGTTTCTAATGCGTTCTTATAATATTCATAGGATTCTTTTTCCACCAATGACATATCCACATCATTCGATAGTTTATTGGCAGTACGAAGGACGATAATTCTAGTCCTTACAAGTTCATCAATGTCTGCTATGGTTGCTTTTTTATATTCATAGTTTTTCGCCATCACATACTACTCCTCTAAATCTGTTAACCTTTTCGTAAAACAAATAATTCTATTTGCTTCCGCAAACCCCATTTTCAAATGAAACTTATCAAAAATTCTTTTACTGTCATATCTTTCCTATTTTTGCTTTTGGTCGTTTTGGTGTTGGTTTGATGCGGAATATCATTGCCATTATCAGCATATCAAGGTAATCTGTGGAATGACCTAATATTTCTTTCATTTTTTCTTTGCTGATTATTCCTTTCTTCCGTGTGTCTGCATCAATATGTGCTTGTTTGAGAACTGACAATTCTTCAATGATCCGTTCCCGCTGTGCTTCCGTGCATATGATACGAAGCAATCGATTGTTAATCATCTCAGCCAGTTTGAAGGCACACTCTGATTTCAAATTGTCAAATTCAGGATTAATAGGTCGTGCTCCTCCATGAAACTCCTTGATACCGTTCAGATAGCTTTCAAGATAGTTCCCCAATCCGTCAGAGTCCGCAATCATCTTACTACGAGGAATTGAGCATTCTATCATCATCCGCTTCAGGTCTGTTTCAATGGATTTTCCAGTACTGTATTCCTGATCCAGTTTGATAAAACACACATTCCCTTTCCAATGACCGGCGATAAATCTGTCTCGTCCCTTCATTGCAAGGTCTGCAGAACCGGTAGATTCACCTGCAGGAGCAATGAACTCATTCGTGAACAAGTCACAGATAGCGTCGTAGTTACACAGGGCAGTCGGGTCATTATCATACTCCCAATTGCCGAAATATAGGCGTTCCTTTGTTACCCGGTCTTTTGTGTTTCGAAGACTTTCGATGTAGTCTTCTGTTGCCCAAGGATTATCCTGCACCAAAGCTTGGATAAATGCATAAGGAGCTTGTAATTTGTCTTCTTTCCAGGGCTTGTAGAATTCACGGTATAGCCAGTTTTTCTTCGGGTTACAGGTGATAAGTATCTTTCCGGGTACATGGTATACATCGTTCATGTGGCGGCCGATACGGGTTTTCAAGACTTCGAAGGCAAGGTAGTGCACTTCACCAGCTTCCTCTATCCATCCTCCTGTATATTCCTTAGACCCCAATCGTTCATACATCGGATCTTTCACCGGATAATACGTCAAGTCAATATAAACGATTTCACTTCCGTTGTCGAAGGCTATCCCTTCATTTGTTGTCTTGTATGCCGTGAAGCTGTGAGAAGATGCTACCTTATTGAAGGTCACGGTAACGGACTCACGGCTATCCTTCAAATTATTTCGGCCAACAAACCAGCGAGTACCGGGAAGATAGTAGGCACATTGCATCAGCCATTCACAGCCTAGCCATGATTTACCACCACCTCCGGCACCACCATACAATAAAAATTTCGTTTTGCTGTCACGAAGAAAATTGTATGCCAATCGCTGTTTTAAGTTAACCTTTTGCTCCATATCACTTCAATTTGTCAGCTTCGGGAGTATAGGGAAGAAAGTCAAATCCGTTGAAGGGTTTGCCTTGTGTTGTATGATCCACTTCCTGTTTGTCGGACAACCCTAGCTTTCGGGCTATAATGTTTGCATTGAAAGCGCCAACACAGGCTCCTTCAAATTGTTGAGTCTCGATGGTTTCTTCCACCCGCGCGATGACGTGCAAAAAATCTTCATCATTTTTTTTCATGCATTCACTTCTGAAGCTACTCCACCAACGTGATGAAGTACCTAGATAGATACATAATCCGGTGAGAGAGTAGGGGCGCTGTGTAGGTGAAACTTCTTGTTGTGTTTGCTGTTCATTAACAGTTTCTGTTCTTTTACCTTTTTTGCGTCTAACAGGCATGGTACGTTGTATAGCCTTTCTTGTTGTCCATGGGTTTTCATCACACCATTGGAAATATTCGCACGCCGCCTCCCATAACGCTTCAGGCGTGGCGAAGAGTTTATCCCTGCCATGCTTGCTGCGTAACATCCAAAACTGATTTCCTTTAGGTGCTGCCATTGTTTATAGTGTTTTAAAGATTGGTATAATTTCTTTGTCCAGATCCCATTTGCGATTATTGGGAAGAGGAAGTGTGAATTCATATTGCAACGCTTTCAGATAATCACTCTTACTTGCGCTCCTTCCGTTGGTTGATGCTACTTGAAATGACGAACCTCTTAACTCTTTTTCTGGGCTTATCTTCATTCCTTTATCGAATATGTTAAAATCCTTTCCGATGTAAGCTGTGTTTAATCTGACGATGTCAGCTGTGGAATGATAATGCTGGAAGTACCATTCACCAAAACGGAAGTTGGCTGTGAAGTTCTTTGCGTCAAGAAATACGGCTTTAGAACGATGGTCGTGTGTTTCCTTGCGTTCAGATGATTTCTGGGCGAACAGCAGCGGAATGCCAGACCAGAATATCATTCCTCCGGGCTTGCATAATGCTGATAACGAAAGTAAGACATTCTTTTCATCCTCTTCTGAGTTCACAGAGTTCAACACGCTATCGCACACAACCACATCGTACAGCCCGTAGTCCGACAAGGTCTTGCATATGGAAGCACAGTCTTGCCTGATTTCCTTTTCATCAATGATGTCCGCTCCATCTTTGCGGTGGAAGAATTCAATGGCGTCAATGAGATAGCCTTTTTTCTTCAGTATGGTTGCGTAATCCTTTTGTCCGGCACCGAAATCGAGTATGCGCATATCCTTGGTGATGTATGGTATAACCTGCGTTTCATACAACGTTGAATGGCTACGCTTGCTTGGAACCCCGTTCTTTTGCCGTAGCCGTGCCTTTTGGGCAAAAGACTGTATATAGGTCTTTCGTTCCAGATGGGAATACTCGAACACTCCATATTCCTTAGAGAAGTATTTGAGCGCGATTTCTTCTTTCCCTTCTGGAAGGACATATACAAGTAGGTCCATACCTAATAGTTTTACCGTTTTGGCATATACTGTTGAGATGATCACTTTCCCGGTATGGTCACATACGGCATTTGCAAACTGGCCGTAACGGAGAATCATTTTCGTAAGGTCAACAACACGTGAGTTGTTTCCTCCTTTGGAAAGAATGGAGATATCTTTGTTGGATACAGTATAAAATCCTTCTGTTCCTTTAGGAAGACTTACATTGATTTCTGGTTGGATTTCCGACAACTCACATTCCGCATAGTTGTGAAGTTGGTTGAACCTTACTTCATCGGTGGAGTTTACACCATCAAGAATAAAGGCTGGAACATGGGTATACCCAAGCAGCTTCATTGTCTTTGTACGTTGGTGTCCTGCCATGATACGTTTATCCGATTGACGTATGATGATCGGTTTGATAATGCCTAATTCCTTGATGGATTTTTTTAAATCTTCTTGTGCTTCATTAGTGAGCAGGCGTGGGTTATATTCTGCCGGGTTCAATATTGATATGTCTATGTATTCCATCATAAGCTAAGTAGATTATTAACAAAACCAACCATTACACCGTTCTCATCCAAATATTCAGAAGCCCGTGCTTTCAGTGCTTCCAGTTCGCTTTCACTGACTGGAATCTTATACCCCTCAAATACTAAATATTTGATATGAGCTCCGGCTTCATAGTTTGCGTTCTTGAGTACATTATGACTGTCTTCTATATCTTCTGAAAAATCTGTCGGATCAGGAAAGCTGATGCCTTCCATACCCCAATT
>ERZ780207.2002-NODE-2002-length-15856-cov-6.014366_pt1 | contig 15856 bp, 11 predicted proteins | sample MGYA00510977_ERZ780207 | MGnify/ENA primary metagenome ERZ780207 (study PRJEB29588, sample SAMEA2151383) | human gut metagenome | biome: human gut; feature: human-associated habitat; material: faeces | place: Denmark | collected 2008/2010 ... | reverse complement strand
TTTCCCCTCTCGAATTTTTGTCTAAAAAGTGTTGCACTTGACTTGACAATCTACCAAGCACCACCATAGTAGGTATCTCTGCTATAGTTTTGGGATCATCCCCACGCGTGTGGGGACAAGCAAGTTCAAAATTACGAAAAAAACGGGGAAAAAGGATCATCCCCACGCGTGTGGGGACAAGACCTTTGTTTTACCAATTTGTGATACAGTTTGAGGATCATCCCCACGCGTGTGGGGACAAGACAAAACTAACATAAAATGAACACATCGGCATGGGATCATCCCCACGCGTGTGGGGACAAGCACCAAAAAATGACAAATGACACAACGGGTAAAGGATCATCCCCACGCGTGTGGGGACAAGTTACCGCTGTACGCTATCGTATCCGCTCCAGTAGGATCATCCCCACGCGTGTGGGGACAAGTTTATTCCTATGACAACACCCCAAATATTGCCAGGATCATCCCCACGCGTGTGGGGACAAGGCTTGCAGTCACGAGGGCTATGCTATATTGTTAGGATCATCCCCACGCGTGTGGGGACAAGCTAACAGCGGAGCAACGGTGCAGTTATCTAATAGGATCATCCCCACGCGTGTGGGGACAAGAAAGCTAAAATCTGGAATGAAGCTTTAACGCAGGGATCATCCCCACGCGTATGGGGACAAGCTAAACACTTCCAACCTTTGCCGTTGTCGTAGAGGATCATCCCCACGCGTATGGGGACAAGAAACGGAAATGTTATCCCCGCTTTCACGGACTGGGATCATCCCCACGCGTATGGGGACAAGATACATAAATCACTGCCAGTTGCAAAAACTGAAGGATCATCCCCACGCGTATGGGGACAAGTCTTAAGCACTATAAACAAGCTGGTTGAACTGAGGATCATCCCCACGCGTATGGGGACAAGTCACAGATTGAGCCGTTAGCCCAATGAGTACAAGGATCATCCCCACGCGTATGGGGACAAGACTACATTACACACGGTTGGTCTATCTACTGGAGGATCATCCCCACGCGTATGGGGACAAGTTGACGAACGGTTTAAAAAAGATTCGCAGATAAGGATCATCCCCACGCGTATGGGGACAAGGTGAAAATTATGTGAGATTTTAACTACGGTTTAGGATCATCCCCACGCGTATGGGGACAAGTAGAGGATTCATATCTTGCAAGGGAATACGGAAGGATCATCCCCACGCGTATGGGGACAAGTATATGCGTTTTTACCTCTTCCTATTTGGTAAAGGATCATCCCCACGCGTATGGGGACAAGTTTTTCGTATGTGTCGCCTTGTTCCTCTATCCAGGATCATCCCCACGCGTATGGGGACAAGTTAATAGATAAATATAGTATTTATTTTGACGAAGGATCATCCCCACGCGTATGGGGACAAGTCTTCATAAATAGGAAAAGCTGCAAAAATTTTGGGATCATCCCCACGCGTATGGGGACAAGTATACTGCTCTGTGTGGTCTTGTACCGTGGCACGGATCATCCCCACGCGTATGGGGACAAGTATCGCTTTAAAGTGGCACGGACACTTGATAACGGATCATCCCCACGCGTATGGGGACAAGGTGAAATGATTTTCCAACGCATACAGCAGTTGCGGATCATCCCCACGCGTATGGGGACAAGACTGGGAGCTTTTGCAGGAACACTATAATCTGAGGATCATCCCCACGCGTATGGGGACAAGTCTGTTCCTGTGTGTGTTTCTTCCATTGAGTAAGGATCATCCCCACGCGTATGGGGACAAGAATTTTTCAAAACCCCTTGACAACGCCGTAAACGGATCATCCCCACGCGTATGGGGACAAGCGTTCCCCTGTATTATATCACAAGTTTACGGCGGGATCATCCCCACGCGTATGGGGACAAGTTTTCAAAACCCCTTGTTTATCGTTCCCCTGTAGGATCATCCCCACGCGTATGGGGACAAGAGCGGTTTCGAGTTACTGATTTCTGCGTGGGGAGGATCATCCCCACGCGTATGGGGACAAGTATACTTGCCGAAATACTATACAACTCGTTATAGGATCATCCCCACGCGTATGGGGACAAGTGCCTTAACACTTAACTTTTTATATACAGCCTAGGATCATCCCCACGCGTATGGGGACAAGCGTTTTATTAAGCGGGGTGAAAAATTTGCTGTGGGATCATCCCCACGCGTATGGGGACAAGAAAAATAAGAAAAGTGTTAAGGTACTCTGTGCCGGATCATCCCCACGCGTATGGGGACAAGTTTTAACTTTGCCTAAAGGGCGTGGGCAGTATGGGATCATCCCCACGCGTATGGGGACAAGGTTATCTTATCCCGATAAACTCAGCGGAATTTAGGATCATCCCCACGCGTATGGGGACAAGTTGACATTAACGGAAATCGACCCGAAATTTTTAGGATCATCCCCACGCGTATGGGGACAAGTTTAAAGTCGGACTTGAGGTTGACGGAAAATTAGGATCATCCCCACGCGTATGGGGACAAGTATAGAGGTGTGTATGCTAAAAAATTTGTTCAGGGATCATCCCCACGCGTATGGGGACAAGCGCCCTTGGGGTCGTAACACGTTTAAACAGTAAGGATCATCCCCACGCGTATGGGGACAAGACTGCGAGTACATACGGACGGAAAGCGGAGAAGGGATCATCCCCACGCGTATGGGGACAAGAACGGTTACAAGTGTTACGATTTGTGTTGTGGAGGATCATCCCCACGCGTATGGGGACAAGAATGGTATACGCTTATTTTGCCTTGTATACTTGGGATCATCCCCACGCGTATGGGGACAAGCGGGTGTTGAAAATTACACAGTGCCGTTTAGAAGGATCATCCCCACGCGTATGGGGACAAGCTTTCATCACGATATTCGCCGCCCAACCGACAAGGATCATCCCCACGCGTATGGGGACAAGTTCATATCTTTACCTCCTGCCCATAGGGCTTAAGGATCATCCCCACGCGTATGGGGACAAGCCCAGTACAAGAAATGCCCACGATGCAACGGACGGATCATCCCCACGCGTATGGGGACAAGTCGGCAAGAGCCGTTCCGAGTGGGAAAACTTGAGGATCATCCCCACGCGTATGGGGACAAGTCGAAGTGACTTGCGAAAGCAGAAGCGAAAGCGGGATCATCCCCACGCGTATGGGGACAAGTTCATAATGACTTTATCACCGATTTTTAGATTAGGATCATCCCCACGCGTATGGGGACAAGTCGTTCGTTTTTAAAAGCCATAAAGGAAAACGGGGATCATCCCCACGCGTATGGGGACAAGGAAGTCACTTCAATGACGGGGTTTATAAAAACGGGATCATCCCCACGCGTATGGGGACAAGTCATTTTTGGCGAAGTAATCGAGGATATTTTTAGGATCATCCCCACGCGTATGGGGACAAGTTTTTATATGTGTTCCAAGCGGCAAGTAAGCCGGGATCATCCCCACGCGTATGGGGACAAGTTTACCTCAATGACATTGCTTGCGGATATGTCGGGATCATCCCCATGCGTATGGGGACAAGTGTTCAGCACGGGCAATTGAAGTGTGGATGCTGGGATCATCCCCACGCGTATGGGGACAAGGTGTTATAGTACGGATTAAGCAAGCTGACACTGGGATCATCCCCACGCGTATGGGGACAAGCCTATCCTGATAAAAGCTGATAAAAACGAAGCAGGATCATCCCCACGCGTATGGGGACAAGACCCCCAGTATAGTAATATTTTGGAAGAATTTAGGATCATCCCCACGCGTATGGGGACAAGCAGAAAAATTTTCACGGAGCTGAGGAGCGTGGAGGATCATCCCCACGCGTATGGGGACAAGGGCAATTGTATTTACGCTTAACTAATTTCAACAGGATCATCCCCACGCGTATGGGGACAAGGGAACGAAAATTTCAGAAATGACCGCTGACCAGGGATCATCCCCACGCGTATGGGGACAAGTATTCTGTGACTGTATCCGTCATTTTTACTATAGGATCATCCCCACGCGTATGGGGACAAGACAGATGGGCTGTTGGCTACACACTCACACCTAGGATCATCCCCACGCGTATGGGGACAAGTGTCTAAAATCTGATTGAATGAAAAATCAGCCAGGATCATCCCCACGCGTATGGGGACAAGTAACTGTTAATGCGTATGTATAATTATCTTCAGGGATCATCCCCACGCGTATGGGGACAAGACGGATTTTTACAAAATTTCCGCAAGTGTTGTAGGATCATCCCCACGCGTATGGGGACAAGTACCATCAGAAAATTTTGCGCCATTGTTAAGCAGGATCATCCCCACGCGTATGGGGACAAGACTATTCAAAGCCAGGAAAACCCTCGAATCCAGGGATCATCCCCACGCGTATGGGGACAAGTTTATCAATAATTTCAAAATCCCCTTTAGGCGGGGATCATCCCCACGCGTATGGGGACAAGACTAAATAAGCGTCTTGAGGACCGTACAATCCGGGATCATCCCCACGCGTATGGGGACAAGATATAAATTCCCCAATAGGGAGAAAGTATTTGAGGATCATCCCCACGCGTATGGGGACAAGTTAAAATTTCGTTAATATCAAAACTGTAAGGTAGGATCATCCCCACGCGTATGGGGACAAGTTTTTATTACCTTATTTAGAAAATAAAGGCTTAGGATCATCCCCACGCGTATGGGGACAAGTGGCATATATAGCGCCAAATTCTGATGTTTGGAGGATCATCCCCACGCGTATGGGGACAAGTTTTTCGCATTATATCACCTCACTTATAAGCTGGGATCATCCCCACGCGTATGGGGACAAGGTCGGTTCTGCAATGTTAAGTGCCGCCATACGGGGATCATCCCCACGCGTATGGGGACAAGTTCCCGATAGTACGCAGAATATCAAAGGGTTTGGGATCATCCCCACGCGTATGGGGACAAGCAAGTGCTTATCCGTCAATAATGCTACAATATAGGATCATCCCCACGCGTATGGGGACAAGCCGACAATGTCACCTGTTCCGTACTGCCCTTGAGGATCATCCCCACGCGTATGGGGACAAGAAAATATTAAAAGATTTTGGAATACCTTACAGCGGATCATCCCCACGCGTATGGGGACAAGGCATAAACTGCAGGCAATGTATTTGTAGATACAGGATCATCCCCACGCGTATGGGGACAAGTTTAAAACCCGACAGAGATAATGTCGAGGATGAGGATCATCCCCACGCGTATGGGGACAAGCTTTCATAACAGCTTTTGGAGACCGTCTATCAAGGATCATCCCCACGCGTATGGGGACAAGTCTGAAACATCTGCTTCCATTCCTCGTGGTGAAGGATCATCCCCACGCGTATGGGGACAAGGGCGGTATCATAAAATACTTAGGGTCATACCCGGGATCATCCCCACGCGTATGGGGACAAGGCAATGGAATAAGGAGGGCTTAAATGAGTGTTAGGATCATCCCCACGCGTATGGGGACAAGACAGAAAAATACAGGAGAAAAAAGTTATGAATAGGATCATCCCCACGCGTATGGGGACAAGTATATTTTCATTTGCATACATCCATATTGCGTAGGATCATCCCCACGCGTATGGGGACAAGAAAAACAACTCACACAGACACACGTACTGATGAGGATCATCCCCACGCGTATGGGGACAAGAATTTTATGTCACCTTTTGTTTTTGCTTTTTGAGGATCATCCCCACGCGTATGGGGACAAGACTAAAGAAATCAAGGAAAATAGCGGTTTTGCAAAATCAACCGCTTAGATTTCCTTTAACTTTTCATAGATCCTTTGTGTAAGCAGACAATCGTCAAGCGCCCTATGAATCCTATCTTTATTATAATGCAAATCAAGATAATCCGCAATAGCTGATAATGAATATGAATTAATATCAAGTAGTTTTCTTGATATTTTAACTGTATCAATAATTTTTGACGGAACAAAGTCAATTTTGTTTTCAGCACACGCAGATTTAATAAAATTCAGGTCAAAACCGATATTATGCCCAACCAGAGGTTTTCCGTTGCATCGCATTGCAAACTCACTAAGTGCTTTGCTTTTGTCTGTTCCTTCACTTGCCAGTAATTCCTCCGTTATACCTGTAAGCCTGATAATCGCCTCCGGTATTTTTTTATCTGTTTTGACAAGCACAGAATATGTTTCCGCTACTGATCCGTTTTCAACCGTCACTGCACCGAGTTCTATTATTTCATCATCGGGATTAAGTCCCGTTGTTTCAATATCGATTACCGTATATGTATCCGATACACCGGATGATTTCTGTTTTTTCTCCGATAAACGATTTATGTGATTTGTCATAGCCTTAGGACGAATAACGTTTTCATCGTCACTTTTTGTCACACGTCTTTTTATAAGCTTTATGCCGTCATAATCTACCGGCTCCCATTGCGTATTGTGAATACGGAATTCCAGTTTCTGCTCGTTATTTGAGCTGTATGACATTGAAGCGTGACCGTTTCCAATGTTTGAGCACACTCTATCCCATACGTTATCACGAACTCTTGCGTTCAGATTTCCGACATACACGCCTGTGTCTATTTCCTGCATCCACCTGGAAAGATCTCCGCGCAGTTTAGGCGGACAACAACTCAGTGTAATTACTACCATCATATCGTCACCTGTATTGTTTACCGTAATCGAGAGGTTCGTTTTTATCATTCCACAGATACATGGCTTTTTCGTCATCCGGATTTTCTTCAGGCATCAGCAGATATTTAATATCGTGTACCATTCGCTCAAGCATATGAGCTTTCACCATTTCGTCACGGACCCTATGCCGTACAAATTTTGATATATCATCATTTACCGATGCAGCCGCTTCAAAAGATATCGGTATCGTGACTTCAGCTTTATAAAGATCGGCTATATCGTATACGAACGAACATTCGTGACCAATATGTACAAACCCCAGTGCAGGCGAACACCCCATAGAACATATAACAGCGTGAGCAAGCCCGTAAAGGCAGGCGTGAGCCGCCGATAGAGCCTGATTGACCGGATCGGACGACTGGAAATCTTCGTGATTGTATACACGACCGTTCCATTCGACATTCCATTTTTCAGACTGCTGTCTGTACACTTTTCTTATACGACTGCCCTCACGGCCTCTCAGCTGTTGCAGAGTAAGCCCCGAAACATCCTCATCGGGAAAACGCATCATATACATCTTTCTGACAACATCAAGATGCTTGCGCTGGTTTGTGACCATTTCCGCTTGTTTTACAATAAGCCTCGAACTGTGCGTCAGCGGTCTGCCGCCGGCATAATATCTGACACCCTGCTCACCAACCCAGCATATGCTTATTCCGCTGTCGCCGATAAGTTCCATAGCCCTGTGTGAAACATCAGTTCCGGGACCTAACATAAGTACAGAGATTGTACCGGATGGTATATGCGTAACGCCGTTCTCATCAATAACGGTGATTGCACTGTCTTTTCTGTTTATTTTACAATGTTCCAGATACAGAAATGTAATTCTGTCGGCAATCTGCGGCAGTTCTACGATATCGGGTTTTATCATTCCTGGTATTTCAGCCATTTGTATTATTTCCCGGACGCATTACGGTCATAAGTCCCATACCGTATGCTTTTCCTCTGCCTATTCCGTTTATGAGCATATTTTTGAACAGTTCTTCATCCGTCACTTCAAGCAGTCCTTCAAACGTCACCGACAGAAGAGTTACTACTCTGTTGTCCTTTTTGAAAAATCTGCACCACTTGTTCTGAACCACATCAAATGAATCTTCACTAAGGCAGAACCCGTTCTTCTCTGCTCTGTCAATCAGCCACTGCTTTTGAAAGTCAACAATGGTGACTGCCCTTTTCTTACCCTGTCCCTGTTTTACATTATCCGTTTTCACCGGATTTGCGGTAAGGCGGAACTGCCATATATCACCCTTTTTTATTCTGCCAAGCAGACCGTCATATTCTCTTGTTTCTCCTGCTCTGCCGGTATCACCAAACTGCGATGCTATAACAGATAAGTCGGGCTTCTGATTGCTGAGAATCATCAGATAAAGCTCTCCTCCAAGGCTGTCGATGCGCCAGAGCTTTCTTGAACGGTCATCCGTAAGTGCCGCTTCTACAGCTCCGTGCAGAACACTGCGTGAATTGACCGCCTTCAATGTATTGCGGTTTGACAGATCCAGATAAACTCTTGATAAGTACATTGTTTCACCTCAATTCAGCCATAGGGTCGTGCTCTGCAGAAACCATATCCGCCGTGCTGTCCGGCTTATCGATTTCCACATAGCAGTCTTTTATTTTTCGCAGCCCGAAACGTCTGAATGTCGGATCAAACGAAACAGGAACATCCTTGATTATTGCAGGACCGTCTTCGCTTTCTGCGATAATTCTGAGCCTTGTGTCGGCGTTTTTTCTCTGCTGTTTGTCAAGCAACGGACTTTCCGATTTAAGCACATCAAGAAGATCTCCGTCACGCAATCCCCATACAAGCGGAGGTGTAGGCGGGCATGAGCGCCTGCCTAAAAATAGCGGAAACGCCGGATGCTTCAGAGCGTCTTCGATTTTTTCTATCAGCCCTGCATCTTCATGTTCGAGTCCTACAAGGAAAGTCGCATCGGAAAGGTAAAAACGGTGCGTGATATACTTTTTTGTCTTTTCACCGTTGGCAGTGTGATAATCCCTTATCTGCCGACCTTCGTTCTCTACTCTGATACCGATCTTAAGCTCATTCAGATCGTCAAGAGGTTCCGTCCTCTCTCTTCCCATAGCCGATGCCACAAGTCCGATTACACCGCTCTTGGTCGGATATCCGAGCGTGCGGCGTGTATCAAATTTCGACTCAACGCCCCATGACTGCAACGGAGCGGCAAGTCTGAGCAGCAGTACAGGCATTATACCACCTCATCTTTTATGTAGCTATACAGCTTTTCGAGCAGCTCGTCAAGATTTACCCTTTCGGCATCGGATATAGCGTCCGCACCTATCACAAAGCTCTTTACAGGCTTTCCGCTGAAGTTGTCATATACCTTGCCTGCATATTCCTGCAATTTCTTCACGGACTCTTCAACATAGCCGTTATTGCTGATAACCGGCTTTTCAAATGCACCTACAAGGTTTACGGGCTGATCTTTTCTGATCGTCACATAAACCATATCGGGATATGTTCTGTTTGCGTATGAGTTCTGCTTACCGGTAGGCATAGAGCAGATAAATGCTTCGGCAAATCCCTTTATAACTTCTGCTACAGAAACACCTATTGATTTCTTAAGCTGTGCAACATTCACAGTCGCATATCTGTAAAGCGTTGAAGAATTGAACTCTGTTGTTCCGAGATGTCCCGCACCCGCACTGTCCTCAGGCGAGCAATCGTCTACTGCCGTAAAGTAGTCATACTCATTCTGAACAGCATGAGTTGAAATGCTGTGAGCAACCTGCGATGCCGCATCTACATTCAGGTCAGCATCGTCTGCTACCATTCTTCCGAATAAAGCAATATCAACAGAAGGCGTTTCTTTAAGCGCCTGCTTATAGAGCTTGGCGTCTTTTTCACCGCTTATAACAAGTTGTGCAAGATTATTAGCCTGCACAGCACTTATAAAGAACAGTGCTCCTGTTTTATTATCCTTCTTTTCGTTTATTTTCACACCTGCCGAGTTCATCGCCTTTATAGCTTCCTTAACGGCTGTTTCATCGTCAAAACTGCTGTCAAGCTTTTTGATTTCATTTGCAATAAGATCAACAGCGTGCATTGTTCTGTAGCCGAGTTCTTCACTTGTAAAAAGTTCATTGAACATAAGACGCATTGCGTGCTTCCACGACTGGCTTGACACTCTCGCTCTGTTTGCACCGCCGTAAAAAGCTGTTTTAGGTCTGCCGGTATCATCACGGTTTACGCATGAAGGCGGAACTGTCTGTACTACATGGAAATCAACATATAATCTTTCGTTACTCATTTTCTTTACTCTCCTTTTGAATTATCTTTTTCGGTCTTATACTTTTCGGAATAGAAATCTCTTCCCCACGACAGTTTTATATCTGCCGCCTGCTCAGGATAATTGAACCTGTAGAGTTCTTCGGCAAGCTTCGCATAATCAAGCGGTATACTCTTGCCTTTGAGCAGTTGAACTATGCTTTTGAGCTGGTAAGCAAGCTCTTCCTTTGTCGTTGATGTTACAACAAGGTTAAGTCTGTTTACAACACGTTCTTCATCATCACTGCTGTTTGCAATGTGATAAGCCGCTCTTCCCAGAGTATAGCCCTTTTCATACATAAATCTGTCATTACCCTGCTGATGCAAAGCGTACAACGTCAGAGCCGTATAAACTGCCCATTCTGCATTTGACGCACACTTTGAACCTTTAAGTTCTTCATCGATTCTGTCGAATATCAGCCACCAAAGCGACGGGAGTTCTCCCGGCTTTTTACCGATACCGTGTCGAAGCTCAGCAAGATAGCCCTTGCCTCTTCCTGTGTCTGCAATGCTGTGCAGATACTCGATTTTTGATGCGGTATAACGATAAACCATATCACTCTTACTCATTTGTTATCACCTTCTTTTCTGAAAATTTTATTTATTGTAGCATTGAAAATGTTAAGAGCCTCTACCGAAGTCACAAGGTTTTTATCCTTGCCGTCCTTCTCATATCGTCCGAAAATCGTATTTGCGCTCATCTGATGAACACAGTCGTTTCCGAATACGGTTGCGATTTTCCTTACAGTATCTTCGATTTTACCTGTGTATTCATCAATATCATAGCTTGTATCAAGCTGTGACAGCCAATCTCTGAAAGGCTTATCTATCATACTGTAGAACTGCGTCCTTGCGTCTTCTCCGGAGAGCTTGTCACCGCTTGCTCCTGCAGCTCTCTGTAAATTAAGACTCAGCACGTTTACCGCATATGCTGCCTTATCGCATTTGCCTATCTCGTTTCCTATACGATAACGCCATACCTCCCCGACTTTCATCAGCAGATCTGAATGGAACGACAGTTCATCGCTGATAGAATCAATAACGGGCAGGCACGTCATCTGTTTGAAATCATATATGACAGATGCAGTCGTTACGTTAAGCAAAAAGCTGTTGTCAAGATAGCCCTTGTCTATGTACGATTCAATATGAGCTATAATACCCGGTTTTCTTGCAGTACTTGAATTTTCATCATCTTCAAGCGCTGCGATACTTCCGAATTCCTGCCAAGCCTTTGTCGAAGGCTTATGAAGCTGAGGTTTATATTTTATGCTGTCGCTTCCTTTTTCTTTATACGACCTCCAGAGCGTCATCTGCTCGCTGAAAACTTCATCTTCTTCAAAATAATCTCCGCCTGAAAGATAATAACCGTTCACCTTTCCATTTTTCTTGCAAAGATATACACGTCTTGACATCAACGAAAGCAATGCCGCCTGATTATCGGGAACAGGTATCAGAGTATTGAACTCAGCTTTGTTGTTATCCTTTTCCCATGACGGAGTGCTTACATACACATCATATTCAGAATCACTTTCTGCATTATAATTCAGCATAAGCGTTTCAAACAGGTTGTTTCCTCTGACCGCTATAAGTCCCAGCCTGCCTACCCACGGTTTCTTAGGTGTAGGTTGTTTTGCCGCTATGTCATCAAAACAGATTATGTGTAACAACCAACGAACCGCTTCCGAATATGAAAGCAGTCTTCCGTCATTGTTCCTGTCAGAGAAAAGTCTGGGCTTATTGGCACTTTCAAAAAGCGAGCCGATCATTTTTGCTATACTTGTAGCCTTACCTTTACCGTTTACCTTGTTAGACTGATAAAACGGATACTCCTCATCAAACAGCCAGAAACGGTCATACCATTTTTCAAAATACTTCTCAAACGGCTTCATCGGAAATTTGCCGCTCCGATAAACCTCGATCCAGTTATCCGTAAGATAATTAATATCATCCTCAGGATCAACCTCATCACCGTTTTTGTCGTACCTTGAGAATACCGTGTAGATCACCGCAAGCAGAAACCTCAGTACAGCCATATCCTGCGTTTTTGTTTCTCCTGCAAGCTCCGTGTAATCCTGTGCGTGTTCAAAGACCTGCCTTATGCTTATCTCTTTCACCTCGCACCCGTTGTCACGGACGCATATCCACGGTTCGTCGATCAGATTGAACTCTCTGTCCATATCAGCTTTCTTCCTCCTTTATTTCTTCAAAACCTCTTTCGGTGCTGTATTTATACGTTCTGCCGAGCATACTTATCTTGTTATTTCCGTCAAGCAAAAGCAATATCTCACCTTTGAGCCACTTTGCATTCCTCCACGCCTGAGGCATAGAGTTTGCCAGTATCTCAATCGTTTTACCAAAATTATAAGACTTGCTGAAAAATGCCGGCAATCTCAGTCTTTGCTTTGCTATCAGCTTTGCCTGTGCATTATCGGGTACAGAAGTAATATCAAACACTGCGTCCCGTGAAAACAGCGAATACTCCGTATCGGATGTTTTCACAAGCACAAGTGCTTCTATGGTTTCCTGCCCGTCACGCACCGCCGCTTCACCGTCTGAATCATTGTTCAGCTCTCGCCTGTTGATCATATCGCTAAGCGTTGAATCACTGCGATTAATTTTTTGTGACGGTATGCAATATTTCTTGGCTCTTTGCTTTTTCTCTTTTTGTTCATCACTATATTTTCTATACTCTGCGGTCTGTTGTTCATCATTGTCGGGTTCGGAATAAACAGCGCCGACAAGCTCAGGAATACATCCCGGTATTACCAGTTTATCCGGCAGATATTTTTCAGTTTGCTTCAGTATCCAACCGGAGTAAACACTCTTGCTGAAATCTTCCGGGATCAACACACACAGCTCCGGTTCAGATAATTTATCCGGACGTGTGCGGTTATGTCTGTGCAGTCTGCCTGAACGCTGTAACAACAGATCCATAGGGCAAAGTTCGGTTATCATATAGTCAAAGTCTATATCAAGCGACTGTTCAAGCACCTGTGTACCGACTACTATCAGCTTGTCCCTCTTCTCACAGGTCGACTTCTTACCGACAAGTTCTGTTAGCTCACGCTCAATTACCGCTCTGTCAGTCGATATAAGTCTGCTATGGAAACATATAACACGATAATCAGGCATATTCGCCGCTATTGTGTCGGCAAGTTCCTGGGAATAAGCAACGCTATTCACAATAACAGCCGCACAACCGCCGTCCGACAGTTTATCTTCAAGCAGGTTTACAATATCGTTGCTGTCATTTTCTTCTCTTCTGATTACTGTGATAGGCTTATCGGGGATATCAACAGGTATATCCTTCTGCTTTACCTCCGCACCGTCGCTCCAAGTCAGCACAGGATATGCCATACTGCTGTTGTCAAAACTGTTCTTACTGCCGGTATACCATTTTATCAGTTCCGCTCTCTTATCCGGCGGCAATGTTGCAGAAAGAATTATCACAGGCACATTATACGCCGCCATCCAGCGCAATGAATTTTCCAGATAAACGTACATATATCGGTCATAAGCATGGCACTCATCTATAATAACAGTCTTACCTGCAAGTCCCAGGTGCCTTAGCATAACGTGTTTCTGCTTTAACGATGCCATAAGAAACTGGTCAACTGTAGCAACAACAAATTCGGACAACAGCGCCTGTTTTCTTCCTTCAAACCAGGTATGAACCATTATATTGTCATTATCGTCATCGGAAATGTCGGATGCTCTTCCGTGGAACATCTCACAGTATTCGTCATTCATATCCGTCATACCGTGTGCAAGTCTGAGCGAATGTATATCATCAGTACCACTCGCCCAGGAATGAATACGATCAAATATTCCGTTAGCGGTTGCCTGCGTCGGCAGTCCGAAAAACATTCCGCCATAGCCGAAACGTGATGCAAGTATCTCCGTTGCCGCAAGTGCCGCCTCAGTTTTACCTATTCCCATAGGTGCCTCAAGTATGTATATACCGGGCTTATTGCAAAGGCTTACAACATTCATAAATTCACGCTGTACACAGTTCGGTTTGAAGCCGAAACGCTCTTCAAAAAAGCTGTCGCTATCAGCGATAAAATCGGCATACCAGCTGTCCGTAAGCGAAAGCTTGTTCCACGCTCTTCTGACACGCACCTCACACTGCTCATCGGTGAGTTTTTCTTCGATGTCTATGTAAGGAAAATAATCGGTGTTGCTCGCTATCCAGTCACTCATTACGAGCAGTCCGGTAATCAGCATCTGTGCCGCAACATCGGGATTCGGCAGATTTTTGACATCTTCAAATCCGGTTACGCTGAGAGCGTATTCCATCCATTCCGCTCTTATCTGTGTCCATTCGTTTACGTTAACCTTGCCGTGTCCGTAATAGTTAGCCTCATATGAACATTGCCCTCTATCCGCCGAGCAATCGCCGTGATGCGCACCAACAATGACTGCGGTTGACGGTGCAACCTCAAATTCTTTTTTCAGAATATACTGTCCCGCTATGTTATGCGGTGACTCTGATATCTGTGTCAGACCTGAAAGGTCAATACCGATGTCAAGCAGTCTGTCAGCAAGACCCTGAATATTATCTTTCAGCTTTCGTTGAAACGCCGGAGTTAATTTTCCTATGTCATGCACCAGTGCAATGAACTTACAATAGTTGCACACAATTTCTTCTGCGTTCTCCGAACTCTCAATGCCAATCGCAGCACACAAGCGCCTTCTGACATTCTGAGCGATCCATTTATTGAAAAGTCGCTTTATTATCCCGGCCGTATCACTTGCGTGAACATTGAAAGGCAACCATTTTGTGTTGTCTTCAAAGCTGCTTTTTGCAGCTAACAGTTCTGATGTTTTCATTTCATATTCTCCAAATATGTTTCATTAATTGACATTATACTACTATTTTTATGCTAAGTCAATATAATTGAATACATTTTATTATACAGTATGTCTAATTATGTCGAATTAATTGAAAGTAATGATATGTACGGTTTGCCTTGTATGTACAAGCCTTAGTACCGCTTATCTTGCTTGTTGTGCTGAAAGTGTAGTCATATCCGCTCTTTGTTACTGTGACACCGGGAATGTTGAATGCACTTGCCGGCATATTGCTCTTGTTATTGTCCGGCAGTGTAATACTGTACTTCTTCGTTGAAGAATTATATTCCATTGTGTGAGTAGGAGCTTTAGCCTTATTAGTCACAGTGAAGCTCGGAACAATTGAATATGCTTTCATCTTATTTAAGATGTACTCATAGCACTTTTCAGCGGGTCTGCCTTTCAGCTGTTCATAATAAACAGTAGCAGGTGTACCCCACTGGTTCGCTTTTAAATCGCCCTTGTTATATCCTGTCCTTAACTGCTGCTGAATTTCCCATACAATTATCTGCGTTGCAAAGGAAAAATCATCGAGGTTTGTATTGGCAACAGGAGATTTTTTAACATCACTGTTAAAACCGCATATCAATGCAAGTTTAACATCTCGTTGAACATTTGGTGGCAACATAGTCATATAGTCATCGCTTGATGCTTTGCCAACATAGGAACTTCCTGTGCTATATGACACACCTGCTTCGATACAGATTGCCTGCTGTGTCACGCCGTTCTTGCTGACACCGAGCTTTGCGTGATTGCTCTTTACTCTGGTAGCGGTTCCTATTGACTTATCTGACTTATAATAGATGAATGTGTAATTACGCTTATCACCGTATGTTCCGCCGTCTGAGCCGATGTAGTTGCCGAGCATAGCCGCATAGACATTATCGCCTACTCCCCATTCTGACGCAAGCGTCTGAATCGGCAGAGCGACTAATGTCATAACTGCCGCAAGGAAAAGTCCGGTCAGCTTTTTGAATTTGTTTTTCATACCGATTTCCTTTCTTGGTTTGCATTTGTATATATAAAAAAGC
>ERZ780207.1985-NODE-1985-length-15941-cov-4.583784_pt1 | contig 15941 bp, 9 predicted proteins | sample MGYA00510977_ERZ780207 | MGnify/ENA primary metagenome ERZ780207 (study PRJEB29588, sample SAMEA2151383) | human gut metagenome | biome: human gut; feature: human-associated habitat; material: faeces | place: Denmark | collected 2008/2010 ... | reverse complement strand
TGAAACCTTTGTGCGCATTGGCAACGAATCGGTTGTGGCTGATAGTACTGAACATAAGCGTTTGGTACTAAGAGGTCGTAACTCTTCATTCGACGCACGCCCAAGCGATGAAATGTTTGAAGATTTTGCATTTTCCAAGCTTCGCAGCCGCTACTATGCCTGGAATGGTCTGAGCTTCGACAAAAAACTTTACCGCTCGTTTGGCTTGGTTGATAATATGGGAATACTTACCTATGCTGGTCTGCTGATGGCAGACGAATGTCCATTGCGCCAAAGCCGAGTATTCTGCACAAGATGGAACGGCAAGACAAAGGCTGGAGGAAGCATCGATGCTCTCGACAGCGCAGAGATTACGGGTGGACTTGTAACGCTTCTCGAAGACACCATGTCCTTCATCCGTCGCAACAACCGTACACTTTGGTACAAAGAACCGATGCAGCGCATTGAGATTCCTGAATATATGGAACGTTGTGTAATGGAAGTTGTAGTGAATGCCTTGGCACATCGAGACTATCTGATTCAAGGCAGCGAGGTGCATGTAGATATGTATGACGACCGTATGGTGATATATTCTCCAGGTTCCATGCCAGAAGGAAGACTTATCCAAACAATGAACTTAGAAGACATTCCTTCAGTAAGACGCAATCCGGTTATTGCAGACATCTTTGCCCAGTTGGGTTATATGGAGCGTAAAGGTTCGGGTATGGGCAAAATCATCAATCCTATCAAAGCCCTTCCCTACTTTGAAGAAAAGATGCTTCCAAGCTTCTTCTCCGACCGTGCTCAGTTTACTGTCACGTTCCCCAATATGATATTAGCATGGCAGGAAACTCATCCTGATATTGAGGTAAACTTTGTGGAAAACGAAAATGATACTCAAGGTGATACTCAAGGTGATACTCAAGGTGATACTCAAGGTGTCCCTCAAGATGTCCCTCAAGGTGGCACTCAAGGCGATGATTTAGATAAATGGATAGAATATCAAGTAGCTGTTTATCCTAAAATAACAACTGCTGAACTGGCTCAACAATCTGGGAAAAGCATTATTACTATTAAGCGTCGTATCGCCAAAATGCCTCATATTGTGTATATTGGTAGCGGCTATAGCGGTCATTGGGAGGTTAAGAAAAAGCAGGAATAACCCCCAGTACTTATGCTAAGTACCGGAGTTATCTATAAGAAGTAATACTGTAATCCAAGTTAAGTACTGTAGTCATCTCATAAAGATGCCATAACAACAAAATAAAGAATTATAAACAAAAAATATACAACAAGCAAAATGATTGAGTTAATTTTCAATTGGCCAAATGGTATCGTTTTGGTTTTTGGATTGATTGCATCTATAGTTTGCAATAACAAATATAAAAAGACCAAGTCTCGTGCACTATTGAATTGCGTACCGGGTATATTTACCTCACTGGGACTTTTGGGTACGTTTTGCGCTATCTGCTGGTCTTTGTATGGCTTAGGAGATGCTCCAACAGAAGCAATAGACCAGACAGGCAAAACTTTGAAGGAAGTTAAACTGGCAGGTGGTCAGAATATCGATATTATGAAAATAATAAGCGAGTTGATCCCGGCCTTCACCACTTCTATTATAGGCTTGGTAGGCGCATTATTAGCAACTATTTACGCAAAATGGGTGTTTGCAAACGAAGACGCCAATACAGACAAAGAGCTCAAAAATGTTTCCCCAGAAGAGTATATACGCGATATAGCTATCAACACAAAGGACATAGTTTCGATCAAATCCGATTTGGATAGAAACAACAAGCTATTGGAGAGACTGAAAGAAATCCACAACGAAGAAAAGGAGAAAAACAGAGAATACAATGACAAACTCAATGAGAATATTAGTCGCCAGAGCGAGATTCTCAAAGAGTTTGTCGAAGGCTTTGTGAAGCGTATGGATGATATCTTCAAGCAGATGCGCATATCTATACAAGAGCAGGTGTTGAATTATGGCGAAGAGCAGTTCTCCAAGACCACTCAACTCCTTACGTCCATTACAGAGCGTTTGAGCAATGTGTCTAGCGACATCATCAACAATCAACGTCAGTCGGTAGAGACGATGCTGAGCAACACAAACTCCGAGATAAGCAATATGACAACATCCGTAACGGACGTGCTTGGCAACTTGACAAAGGAGCTGGAAAACTCTTTGGCTTCTCTGCATACAAAGGTACAGGAGCATAACGTTCAGAGTCTCCAACAAATGGTTGACTTACGTACGACTTATCAGGAGGCCACCTCTGAGGTACTCACAAGTACCCTCAGCATGAATGAAAAACTCACAGCCGACCTTCGTGAATCAATGAGTGGTTTGGTGGCCGAGGTTCAAGGATCTATCTCAAGTCAGTGTTCTGCACTAAGCACCGCAATTGCTACGAACGTCGAATCACTGAACAAGGCTTATGAGTTTGTAAAGACTCTTGTCGCTGAAATCCGCCAGAATTACGACCAGGCCGTACTAGCTTATGGCGATGCGGTGAATGTGGCTCATAGAAACAATGAGTCTGCAGAAAAAGCTATTGCAGCAAACAATAAGAGTCTGCAAGCTGTAGAAGAGACAAATGCTAAGATTTCAGAGGTACTCAACCTGCTTAGCAAGCGCCAAGAGAATATCGAACAGCTAACCAAGCACATTAGTTCTATAAGTGGTTCCATCATAGAATTGCAGAAATTGGAGTCAACACTTAATAAAATTGCAAATAAATGAGCAGACTATCATTCCGCGAAGACGGAGAAGAACATAATTTCTGGCAAAACTACACTGACTTGATGTCAGGGTTCCTCATCGTGTTTATCATTACGAGTCTCGTCGCGTATGGTAGCTATAAGGTATATGTTGACCTATACCACAACAAAGGGATTACAGAAGGCAACATCAATGATATCGTAGTCAATGCAGAACTCTATAAGAAAATCCGAGAGTTTCAAGAAGCCCAGAAGTCTATCAATCGCAATTATTTCAAATACAATGCGCAGTATCAGCGGTTTGAGTGTACTGTCAATGTGACATTCGCCCCTGAAAGTCCGATCATTCCCCAGTCGTCCTACTCTCAATTAATAGAGGCAGGTAAGGAGGTAGAAGACATCATAGAGAAATTCAAAGAGTCAGCAAATGTCTCATTCAAAGTGGTCATAGAAGGACGTGCTGCTCGACCTCATGACACTCCTAATCCTAACGAAGCCCAGAAAGCGTTTGCCGCAAGTCTTAGCTATAATCGGGCTCGCAATCTGCACTTGTTTTGGACAAATAGGGGGTTGTTAAGAAATATAGAAAAAGAAAATGGCGAAGTGTTTATCTCTGGATCTGGTTATGAGGGTAAAGGAAGGTACACAGGCTATGGACCAAACGGAGAAGACAGAAACAAAACGTTCATCATACAAATCCTTCCATATATAGCTTATCAATAACATTATGAATGTAAGAAATATAAGTCAATATATCACAAAGCTCTGTGGCAAAGAATCTTTGGAACTATTAGGTAGCAACAAAGAGCCTTTGCTTCAGAAGATCTACGGACAGAACCCTTCTCATGACCAGGTCAAGGCCGTAATCTCTGATGCTGCCAGCTTTGCAAGCAATGCGGAGGAACAGCTGTTCTATGAGTTTGTTCAGAATGCGTATGATGCAAATGCTGACTCGCTATTTTTCTATGCCAACGAGCAATATCTCATTGTGCTCAATAATGGCGAACCGTTTTATACCGACTTTGACCTATTCGAGTCTGAGACGATTCGAGACGGACAGTTATACAATTTCCTGGCAAAGGGCAAGTCGTTGAAACGCACCGACAACAGCAAGCTGGGCAAATACGGACAAGGTTCCAAATTGCTCTATACTCTTTTGACAGAGGTGAGCGAGAGCGAAGATAATGAGGATCTCCTGGTAAAGACCTTGTATGATGAAAAGAAAGGACCATATTTGATTTCCTGGTATAACAGAAACCAACTTGCCAATCTTTTGCAGGAACAGGGGAACTGGACTCCAGCTGCTGGCGACAACTATCAAGAGTATGTTCTTTTTGCCAAGATCCTTATGAGCTATTATCCTATAGCTCCTGGCACGTCAGAAGAACTGTTCTCTACAAAGGAAGCATTGGAGGCCATCAGCGCATTTAATACGCTTGTAGATCCAAGACGCAACCTACACTTCCTCAATAGAGGTACGGCTCTGATCATTCCTTTGGGTAAAGGAAAGTATGAGAAGATCACTTCTGACACGAATATGGAACGTGTGCGAACACGTCTAGGAGTCTTTGCGTCTATCACAAAGGACCAAGATCGCAACGAGGGTAAAACCGTTGAGCATATTTATGTGATGGGAGAAGAGGTTGAGCAACATGAGGTGCAGTCGGTGTTTGTCAATTTCCAGATAGAAGGTAAACCTTTCTATTACCACTTTGCTTTTAATCCTGTATTCGCAGAGGGAAACGTGGTAAATTTATTCAAGGGTCTTCCTATCCTTGAGACGAAACTCAGACTTGGTTTTATCATTGACAGCCAAAGATTTGACGTTGACAACAGCCGTCAAAGAATCTCAGACAAGGAAAAGACGAAAGGACAGTTGATCAAAGCTTTTTCTGAACTTGTCAAGGTTCTGAGAAAGATCAAAGTATCTGACCCACACAAATTTGACTACATATATAAGGCAATAGCTGCCACGAAGCATCAAGCAGGAGAAGACTTCAAATATATAAATGAAGCCTTCCTGGAAGTGTTTGTACCATTCTTTGAGGAGTATGTACTTACAGTCTCAGGAGATTATGAAAAAATAGAAAACGTACGTTTTCTTGCGGAGGATTATAAAGTGCCTCTAAAGGAAATAGGTATCACCAAATACCAATGGATAGACCATTCTATAAGGAAGGATCTAAATCGACACAAGATTGGTGTTGAAAGAATAGATTTCCCCACCCTACTTTCAGATGCAGAGCCTCTTAAGTTGGCGGAATGGATAAAAGGTCTGTCAGCCAAGGACTATAGTGAATTTAATAAACTTTGTGATGCACACAAGAACGAAAGAGGTGTGCAAGGGGTAAAGATATTCCGTTCAAACAAAGGCAACCTCTTTAGCTATAATGACCTGAATAGTAATGCGAATATATATTATCCTCTGGAAGAGAGGATGAAATTTGGAGAATGTGAGCATATTGATGAGATATTGTCAGATATAAATCAACAGGGATACATTGCTTACTTGTTTGATAAAATTAGAACAAACATAGCATCCTTTAGACAGTCAGACTCAACAAAAGAAGACGCAGCAAACTTACTGGCTTGGATTGTTGCCAAGGAGCAGAGCTATACTTACAAGATAAAGACAGAGATTTTTCTTTTGCAAGATTGGCATGACTCCTACAAGCCATTTAACAGTCTCTTGGAAGAGCGTCCTAAAGACACGATCTTGTTTGACAAGTACCGTGTGAAAGGATTCGTTCCGGAAGCAGTAAGAGAAAATTCATGGTTGCTGAATCCTTCAAAGGCTAAAACCGGTTTCTGGCAATGGATTGAAACGAACTGGGAGAACCTTAAAGAAGATGAAGATTGGAGCGAAAACTGCCATAAATATATAGTTGACATAAAGAGCGCATACAAATCGGCAAACGTCAATTCTCCGGGCAAAACAGAAACCAAAGTGTTGACTCTCTTCTTGGACAAGGAAGGAAGACCAACGACACAACTGCGTGCTATTGTGAACAATGTGTCAAAACTTACAGAAGACGAATACAATTATCTGGAAGCAAAAGTCCCACACTTACGTTTATTGCCATATAAGTTCTGCAAGGAGCTCATGGAAGCCCCGTTCCGTGTGGAAACAGTACAGTCGGCAAACATTGTAAATGAGAAATTAGTCGCAGATGAGAAATTGTTGCGTATTTTCATAAAAATAACAGACGGATTCTTAGTATCATACTATGTTCTAGAATCTGAAGGCAATTATATCATACAGAAGAAGCCAAGTGGTTACAATTATGTTGACTCAGTTTCTTCAGACTTACAGGACGAGCTGCTTGTCGCAAATTTCTTCCGCATACCAGATAAAGTGCAAGAGATACTGGAAGTAGAAAGTAAGAACTATTTCTTTGTATCAAATGAGAATATGCTCGAAAAGGCTATTGAAAGAATTGAAAATCCAATCAAACTATTCTCTTTTGCAAAAAATGCGAGCACAAGAATACTTGAAAATTTCTTTGACCATTTAAAAAACATCAACATAGGGACTGCCATTGCCAAGACCAGTCTTGCATGGCAGGTAATAGAGTTTGCTGCGCAACGTAATACAGAAGAGAATGGTTTTATAGAAAAAGTGTTTAGTCTTCTGAGATACAACGGCAAAGAGCTACCAGCATCAATTACTCAACAACATGTTCATGTTGGAGATAATGAATATGACGTGTATCTCTTGGATGAAGATTACAAAAAGGACAATGAGGCTATAGACTCGTTCCTTAATTGTCTTCCGTCGCAGAACGAGGCAGAGTTTTTCAAGAAACACTATTATGATGGAAAAGAAGATGAAGTTTCGACAGAAGAGTTGTTTGAAGAATTGAAAGGTTCATTCCTGACAGTAGAACAATTAAAATTCTGTTTAGACTACGCTATTACTAATAATGAATCCTGTGATGACTTAGAAATCGGTGGAGACGTAAGGCTAACTGACGCACTTGATATGATTTTAGAAAACAACTTTTGTGGGTTTGACAAACATTTCAAGATGGATCATGTAGACTTGGAAGAGCAGGTATATGCCAACCATAACCTACTCAGACAAGCAGAGTTTCTGCCTAATATCCTTCATCATTGGATAGACAATAACCCACAAGCATTGTTTCTGTTTTCAAAGCTCCATACAGCAAATGAGCCGTACATAGCCGTACGACAGAATTTGCTCGATGACACGTTGTATAACGACACATCATGGATTCAAAATATGGAGCAGAACGCCATAGATAATACAATTACATGGGCTATTGAGAAGAAACTCGAATATGCTTATGGCACAAATAGGTTCAACACCATGATGGGAATCATAGAAAATCTTCCCTCAGAGTTTGAGCCAATGCCACTCTTACAATATACAGGAAAAGTTGTCCCTAGACAGAACGAGTTAGACACACCAAAGCCAATATTTGTACTCGAAAGATACAAATATGGCGGGGTGTTCCTCTCATGTTATTCTTGGGCTGGAGCTCTCTTTCAAGAACGACTTGCGGAAAGTTCGAAATTAGCTAAGTTTATAGGAGAGAACAATGTTTATTTATACCAAGCCAATGACCTGTTGTTTAAGCATCATCTCCAAAATTGTACAAAATGGACAGTAAAAGCTTCAGCCGATTTTAAGGAATTTCCAGAGTATGATGATCCTGTTTACCACGAATGGAAAAAAACTGAAAATTCCAAGGGGATAACCATACATACATCTGATAAGCCTATTGTCATGAATTTCAATATTATGACTTCAGATGCAAGCATCTTCGCTGACAAGATGCATGATAGCGAATATGGTTACGAACCTGGAAAGCGTGTAGTAATTCAACAACCGAACAAAGAGGGACTTAGTCTGATGAAGACTATAGCTAAGCATATCGCAAGTATGGAGTTCTTCAAAGAGCCTTTCATTGCCCTTCAGTCCTTATACGTTGATCAGTGGGAACGCAGCATCGGAAAGGGAGACGGTCCTGGTGACAAAGAAGGCAAAGGAAAGTCAAACATTGATCTCTCTAACAGTCCACTTACTGAGGAGCAGGCACAGGAAACTATCAATAAGATTTCTGCAGAAACAGCAGAAAACATAGAGCAAGTCAATAATATCACCAAACAAATGAATAGTGAAGAACTTGTCAAGCTCAATGATACTGCAGAATTTATCAAGGAATTGATAGAAGGATTGGAAAAAGAAGACATTGAAAGACTGACAGAAAAGAAAGACAAGTTGATGCAGATGATGGATGACTTGGAAGAAGCAGAGGAAGAGGAAAAGGAGTCGCAAGTGAGACAGACAATCGGCTTCATCGGTGAACTGATCTATAGTCATTATCTTGAAAACAAGAAACTTGTCAAGGGTCAAGACTTCATCCACGCAGCTCTTGAAGGTATTGGTGAATATGACTTTGAAGTGAAGACTGAAAAGATGTACGTTGATGTTAAGACAACTCTCTACAGTCTCAAAGATGGCACCGCCCCATTCTACCTGCACCGTTCTCAAAATGTATTCATGCAAAAGCATCCTGACTCGAAATACCACATTGTGCGTATTTCTCTTATAGATTTGAATCTAAAAAAGTCATACGAGGAACTGCGTGACATATATGGCAAGGAGGCAAATCCTATGGAGGACAAAAGATTAAGAGCCCGTTGCGAAAAATTGGCGGAAAAATACTGGAGAGGCGCTCAGATAGAAGAGTTCGATGCTCTTTCACCTGAATACGCAATCCGAATAGAACAAAAAGTAAACAGATAGGATATGATATGATATCACCCATTCAGCAACTGTATTATGCTTGGGACATTTCACATAAAAAGTCCGTAAGTGATGATAGTCGGTTCACCGGCGTGTTGTCAGAAGCACGTGTCGACCTCAACCCACACCAGGTGGAGGCGGCACTGTTTGTTTTCAAATCTCCTTTGAGCAAGGGCGCTATTCTTGCAGACGAGGTTGGACTCGGTAAGACCATCGAGGCAGGCATCATATTGTCCGAATTGTGGGCAGAAAACAAAAGAAACATACTCATTGTAGTTCCTGCATCACTGCGTAACCAATGGAACATAGAACTGATGGAGAAATTCTACTTGCCATCCTTTATTTTGGACAGTGAGTCGTTCCAAGAAGGAAAGAAACAGATGGCAAAAGGTGAAAAGTGTATCTATATCTGCTCCTATAATTTCGCTGTCAGCAATGCAGAATACTTCAAAAGTATCAATTGGGACTTGATTGTTCTCGACGAAGCTCATAAACTAAGAAACGTTTACAAGAAAAGCAATGTGATGGCAAACGTTTTGAGAGCTGCTTTCAGAGACTATAAAAAGATTCTGTTAACTGCCACTCCTTTGCAAAACAACTTAAAAGAACTGTATGGATTGATAAGTATTATCGATCCAGAGTTTTTCTCCAGTCTTGATACATTTGCAGAACAGTATAACGCTGTATCAACAAGGGACAAAGCCAAATATGGAGAACTGAAAGGACGTATAGCCCATATCATTCATCGCACGCTGAGAAATCAGGTTGAAGAATATGTGAACTTTACCAAACGTACAGCCTTGGTTCAAGAATATTATCCATCACAAGAAGAAATAGATCTTTACCAACAGGTTAGTGACTACCTGATGAGAGAAGGAACCTATGGCGTGCCGGAGAGACAGCGTCCTCTTCTTTCCCTATTGGTTAGAAAAATCATGTCTTCTTCTGCATACGCATTGGGATATACTCTTGAACGTTTTATCCATAGACTTGAAGCTTATAAAGAAACAGGCATGATGTCTTCTGCTTTGGACTGCGTGACTATTGATTATGATAACAAAGAAGACGAATACGACATCTATGACAAGACTTCATCAGGATCAAATTCATACTTTGACGATATTGATGAGGAAATAGCGGAACTTCGTGGTTATTGCGACTTGGCTCGTAGCATTGGTGAAGAGACAAAGTCTAAGGAATTGTTGAATGCGTTATCAGTATCATTTGAGAAGATAAAAAGTCTTGGTGGGCAGAAGAAGGCTCTTATTTTTACAGAAAGCCGAAGAACGCAGGAGTATCTATACAAGTACCTCAGTGAACATGGCTACAAAGACAAGGTCGTCTGTTTTAATGGAACAAACAACTCCGAAGAGTCTAAAAACTTATATCGTCTTTGGCTCATGCAATATGCAGGAACAAACCGAATATCTGGAAGTACTGTTATTGACAGAAAACAAGCAATAGTAGACACTTTCAGGGATAAGGCAGAAATACTCATAGCTACAGAAGCTGGAGCAGAGGGTATCAACTTGCAGTTTTGTTCTTTAGTAGTCAACTATGATATGCCTTGGAATCCACAACGTATTGAACAGCGAATAGGTCGTTGCCATCGTTATGGACAAAAAAGTGACGTCGTGGTTGTAAACTTCGTAAATGAGGCCAATTATGCAGATAGACGTGTCTATGAATTGCTGAACGATAAATTTTCGCTATTCGATGGGGTCTTCGGAGCCAGTGATGAGGTGCTTGGATCCATTGACTCGGGAGTGGATTTTGAAAAAAGACTGAATAGCATCTATAGTACGTGTCGAACAGAACGAGAAATCGCTGCCGCATTTGATGAACTCCAGAATGAATTGGAGGAGGTTATAAAAGAGCGAATAGCATGCACAAGAAAATCATTGCTTGAAAACTTCGATGAGGAGGTTGTCAATAAATTGCGCATGAGACAAAGTGAAGACTCTGTTCGTCTGGACACTTATAATAAGCACTTGTGGCTTGTCGCTGTAAATGTTCTTAAAGAGAGTATATCCCATATCAATTCTGACAAACATATCTTCACTCTGAATGAAAAAGTCGCATCCGACATCCCTACAGGAACCTATATATTAAATAAGGATTCTGAGAAATATATTCAATTAAGATATGGACATCCGTTAGGGCGATATGTTGTGGAAAAAGCCCTTGCTGAGGATGTTTCGGACGAAGAATTAGTATTTGATTTAGATTCTTATCCGTATAAAACTGCTTTAATTGAGCAGTATAAAGGACAAAGTGGTATAGCGTGTGTATATCGTGTCGCCTCATCAAATCGATATGATGGAGAAGAACAATTGATAGCATGTGCAAAGACTGACGGAGGAGAAATCTTGCCGCCAGAATTTGTCTTTAAACTATTAGAACTTGATTGTTTGTCTCAACAAAATTCAAGTCTTGCTACACTCGACGATATATTCAAAGAAGAATATGAGAAGCAACTTAATGGTTATAAGTTTCAGGTTGAAGAAAGGACAAATGAATATGTTGACTATGAAATCAACAAGTATGAGATGTGGGCAGAAGACCAATTAGTACCTCTTAAAAAAGAGGTTATGGAACTCAACAAGGAACATGAAGCCTTGCGCCGACAGATAAGAAAAGAACATAATGCGTCTGCAAAAATTCAACTTAAAAAAGAAGAAAATGCAAAAGCAAAACTTCTCAGCAAGAAAAGAGCACAGTTGTTTCAATTAGAAGATGAATACGCAGACAAAGTTGATTCCATGACAAGTAAACTTCAATCGGCGATGGAGAACGCCATCACTTCGAAGATTATGTTTAGACTGAAATGGACAATTAAATAATAGAGAACACGTTATTTTAAAGAGTATATGCATAAAAGTGATATCACATACGAGCAACTTGGCAGAGCATTCCGAAGGTATCTATCGGAGCGCTTTGATGGTGATGCCGAAGAAGTAAGTCTGACTGCTGAGACGGCAGAGCGTATCATACCCAATACGCTCAATGACTACTTTGGCACCCAATACGCGTCGATTTACGATATCACAGAAATAGGAGACGTAGAAGAATTTCGCAGGAAGATCAAGACGCACCCTATCTTGAAGAATCTCGACATGATCCGATAAGCCTGTATCAACTATTATAAGGCTTTGCATGGTGGATACATCGTCTGCGAGTGTTGTGGTTTTGATTTCACTAAGGCATATGACATTGATGACGAATATATTGAGATTCATCATCGCTTTCCATTCTCACAAACAGAAGGCGAACATCCAGTGAACTCTCAAACCGACCTTGTGCCGCTTTGCGCCAACTGTCATAGGATGATACATCATGGGCAGGGAGGCAAAGGTAACTGCATGAGTTTGGAAGAGTTAAAAAGAAAATATAAAGGAATACGTTATAAAAACGAATAAGGATTATGGCAACAACTCCATATACAGAAGAGGATAAAAAACTGCTGGCATGCCTACCTAAGTGTCAAGAGCAACTTAGGAAGCAAATAGACGTAGGTCGCCCCTACGTCTGGGAGCTCAGACTCTCATTGGAGCAGTTCTATATCCTTGAAACGGCTATAGCAGACAGCATCTCTCAATTTTTTTTGCTTGTAAATGAATTGTTTTTTATTATGCAGATAGACTGCATAATCGTGTCGTACCTTTGCATCAGAAGAAGAAAATCACCTTCTAAAGAATAATGCTTATCAAAATAATATAGAGATATGAAAAAGTTTTTTGTAGTTGCTCTTGCTTCACTGTTTGTTTGCAGTGCTGTAGATGCTCAAATTCTACGAGCAGACGAGTTGGAAAGCTATGCAAAAGAGAAGTAGGGAGAAAAATGGGTTGAGGCAGCAACCAATCTCGGTACGCAGTTGACATTGGATAAGAACAATGCTATCACTTACACCCAGGTTATCCCTGCTGAAGGCAAGACCAAGGAGCAGCTTTATGTGCTGCTGAACTATTGGTTTGCGGCAACTTTCAATGACGCAAACTCCGTCATCAAGTTGAATGACAAAGAATTGGGAACCATCATCGCACAGGGCTTTGTAGAGAGTATTGCAGAACATTCTGGAGGTACAAACTCTTACAAAATGCTATCCTTTTGCCAAGAAAGACTCTCACAAAAAGACTTCCTGCAAAGCACTTGTTATGGCACATGCTTACTCTAATGTTGTAATGGACAAGATTGAGGAGTGTATCAAGAATGGCTTATCTGGCAATGAAAACGACAATTGGTAAATTCAAAATATAATGTATTGAACAAACTTAGGAAGGATGACAGGGTCAAACACCTTGCCATCCTTTTTTGTTGTCAGGTGCAGATGAGGCTCGTTGCTAAAACCGGATGGGAGGTAAAGAGGGAGGTAGAGGGTGAGGTAAAGGGTGAGGAGCTAAAGGAAGCGCTGCATCCACAGCGCGTCCTGATACGCGGATCCTACGCAGAGCCAGTCGGTGAGGCGGGCGGTGGTGGCGAAGCCCATCTTCTCGAACAAGGCGATGGAGGCCTTGTTTTCCACGCCCACGCAGACATAGACCTGGTGGAGGTGGAGGATATGGCGGGCCGTGTGGATCAGTCTGCCGACGATGGCCGATCCATAGCCCCTGCGGCGGTATTCGACCGGCACGACCAGTCCGATCTCCGCCCGCTGGTGGCGCGGGTCGAAATTGACGAAGTCGCCAATGCCCACCACCTCGCCAGCCTCGTTCTCCGCCATGAGCCGGACCTGTCCGTCGGCATAGATGTCGTTGCGGGCCGAGAGGATATACTCCCTCAGCACCTGGCGGCTGTAGGGCACGTTGGTGGCGCCACAGTCCCATAGCGCCTCGTCGTTCTCTATGCGGTAGAGGAAGTCGAGGTCTTCGGGCTCCAGGGCGCGGAGGCGCACTGCGGGCAGCTGCTTGGCGTCAGATGATTTCATTGCCGGTGATGATCAGTTGGGTGGAGGGATTGTAGGTACCGATGAGGACGTTCTCGCGCGGTTCGCGGCCAAAGATCTCGAAGATCTGGTCGAAACTGTAGGCCGTGATGTCATAGACCACGACCAGGGGCGCATCCTGGGGCAGAAGATCCGTGAGCGCCAGGTGGCCGTCGGGCAGTCGCTTGTGGTCGGCCACGCGAAACTCGCCCGTCAGCGCTTTCTTTTGGGCGATGGTGCGACAGGCCGCTATCGACTCCTCCCGTCCTATGAAGAGATAGGTGGGGAAGACCTGTCGGGCCCGCGCCAGCAGTCCCATGTCCTTGACGGCGCGCCACCACAGCACCTGCATGAGCGTCAGCGCCGCCTTGCCGACGACCGCCGCCTTGATGGGCAGGCTCAGCAGAAAACTCAGGTGGCCGTAGTGTTTGCGAAAGAAGATGAGCATGGCCTCGTAGAAGACGTGGACATAGCGATAGGACTCGCGCTGCGTGCTCTCGCCCTTGTAGTGGAGGATGCGGCAGGGCAGGTACCAGTTTTCGTAGTCCCCTTTGAGCACGCGGTAGCTGAGGTCGATGTCCTCGCCATACATGAAGAAGTCCTCGTCGAGCAGTCCGACCTCGTCGAGCGCCTTTCGCCGCAGGAAGCAGTAGGCGCCGCTGATGACCTCGATGGGGTTGGGTTCGTCCCACGGCAGATAGCTCATGTAGTATCTGCCCAGCCGTCGGCTGTTGGGGAAGCGCTCGCAGAGCCCCGAGATCTTGTAGAAGGAGGTGAGCGGCGTGGGCAGTCCGCGTCGCGACTCCTTGGCGTCGCTGCCGTCCGTGCGCAGCATCCTCACTCCCGCGGCTCCCGCCTTCGGATGGGCGTCCATGAAGGCGATGGACTGGCGGATGGACTCCTCGCCGACGATGGTGTCGGGATTGAGCAGCAGCACATACTCCGACTCGCTCGACCGGATGGCGAGGTTGTTGGCGCGCGCAAAACCGAGATTGTGGCGGCTGGCGATCATCTTCACCTCGGGGAAGCGGGGCGCGAGATAGCCGATGGAGTCGTCCTTGGAGTCGTTGTCCACCACATAGACCTCGGCGTCGATGCCCGTGAGGGCGCGGCGCAGGCTGACGAGACATTGCTCCAGGTAGTACTTGACGTTGTAGCTGACGATAACGACGGTGAGCTTATGGGCCATCTTTCTCTCTGTCTGTATAAAATTAGGTGTGTGCTATGGTTGTCCTTGGTGGGAGGGATCGTCCTGCATAGGGTCCTCCGCCGCTTGCTCTTCGGCGCGGCACTCGTGGTCGCAGCGCCGCTTGGTGGGAAAGACGAAGGTGATGGTGAGGAGGTGGATGACGGCCATGTAGAAGAAGCCCACCACTGCCCCGAAGAGGTAGTAGAGCAGCAGGTCGAGGACCATCGGTACGCAGATCATGAGCATGCGCATGCTGCCCCAGCGCCGCAGGGCCGTCTCGCCGTCTGCTATGAGGCGGTCCCTCACGCTGCGGAGGCGGAAGAGATAGAGCGCGCCGGGCACGGTGGCCAGGAGCACGATCGTCATCGCCGTCTGCGCCAGGAAGAGCGTCGTGCCGTCGGCCGTCACCCAGCCGCCGTCGATGTAGGCGTCGATGGGGTCCTTGGTGAAATCGAACTCCTTGTCGTTGTTCTTCTGCGGAACCATGTCGAGGTGGGCTTGCAGGATCACGCCCTTGCGGTCCTCCATCCCCTTCGAGGCGGGTTTGCGGACATAGACGTTGTGTGCCGCGTCCTCCTTCGATTCGAGGCCCTGCGCGCGGGCGAAATCGAGAATATAGCGGCGGATCTTCTCCTCGTGGGACGAGGGGCGCGGGATGCGGACGATCTCCGCGAAATGTTTCCAGACAAGCGCCGGTTTCAGCGCGACCAAATTACGGTCCATAATATTGAAGTTTAAGTGTTATATATCTATCGTTCAAATCTCTCTCTTTCTCCGTCTCTTCCGTTCCGGGGGCCGCTGTCGCAGCCGGTCAGCGCGCCCCCGGGAAGGGACAGGCCCGACGCTCCGGGCCGGCGGCGGTCAACGGTCTCCGGTCCCGTCCTTTTCGACACTCCTGTCGAACGCCTCGACGATGTGTTTCACGAGCGGGTGGCGGACGATGTCGCGTTTGTCGAACTCCACGATGCCGATGCCGTCGACGCCCCGCAGAATCTCCATCGTGCGCACCAGACCGCTGTCCGACTTGCGCGGCAGGTCGATCTGCGTCACGTCGCCCGTGACGATGAACCGCGCATTGCGGCCCATGCGCGTCAGGAACATCTTGATCTGCGACAGGGTGGTGTTCTGCGCCTCGTCCAGAATGACGAAGGCATTGTCCAGCGTGCGGCCGCGCATGTAGGCCAGCGGGGCGATCTGCACGGTCCCCTCTTCGAGGTGTTTCTGGAGCTTGGCCGGCGGGATCATGTCGTTCAGCGCGTCGTACAGCGGTTGCAGGTAGGGGTCCAGCTTCTCCTTCATGTCGCCGGGCAGGAAACCCAGCTTCTCGCCCGCCTCGACGGCCGGACGCGTGAGGATGATGC
>ERZ780207.1981-NODE-1981-length-15962-cov-3.193500_pt1 | contig 15962 bp, 15 predicted proteins | sample MGYA00510977_ERZ780207 | MGnify/ENA primary metagenome ERZ780207 (study PRJEB29588, sample SAMEA2151383) | human gut metagenome | biome: human gut; feature: human-associated habitat; material: faeces | place: Denmark | collected 2008/2010 ... | reverse complement strand
CCCGCGTCCGCACGCATTCGTACGCCCGTCGCGTTAACATATCCGATCCTGGTTTTCGAAGCTGATATTTTAAAACAATTGCTTGAAAATAAAATCACTATAGATAAAACTATAGATATATATTTGCTTAATTTACTCGCCATACCGCGCCTCAACAATAATATTTTTTACGGACGATTAGTATACATAATAAAACTAACCTTCGAAATTATTATTTGCAGATTAAAAAAATCAGACACATCAAAGTGAGTAGTTCAAAATAATGCGTCTGACTTTATCTTTATCTTTTTAAAGTGTTTCTTACTTATTAAGCGCCTGCTGAACGGCAACCGCGCACGCAACGGTCATACCGACCATCGGGTTGTTGCCCGCGCCTATAAGACCCATCATCTCAACGTGAGCCGGAACGGAAGAAGAACCGGCAAACTGAGCGTCGGAGTGCATACGGCCCATGGTATCTGTCATACCGTAGGAAGAGGGGCCTGCCGCCATGTTATCGGGGTGAAGTGTACGGCCTGTACCGCCGCCGGAGGCAACGGAGAAATAGTTCACGCCGTTTTCAACGCACCATTTCTTATAGGTGCCTGCAACCGGATGCTGGAAGCGGGTCGGGTTGGTGGAGTTGCCGGTAATGGAAACGCCTACCTTTTCAAGCTTCATTATAGCAACGCCCTCGGGAACGTTATCCGCACCGTAGCACTTAACGGCTGCGCGCGCGCCCTTTGAGAACGGCTTTTCATAAACAACCTTGACCTCTTCTGCGTAGGGGTCAAACTCGGTTTCAACATAGGTGAAGCCGTTAATGCGGGAGATTATATAAGCCGCGTCCTTGCCGAGACCGTTAAGAATAACGCGCAGGGGCTTAACTCTTACCTTGTTTGCGTTAAGAGCGATTTTAATAGCGCCCTCAGCCGCTGCGAAGGATTCGTGACCTGCCAAGAAGCAGAAGCACTCGGTTTCTTCGGAAAGGAGCATTTTACCGAGGTTGCCGTGACCGAGACCGACCTTGCGGTTTTCGGCAACGGAGCCGGGAATACAGAAGGACTGAAGACCGATACCGATATTTGCGGCAGCGGTAGCGGCGGATTTATCGCCTGTGCGTTCAGCCTCTTTGAAAGCGATGGCCGAGCCTACGGTGTAAGCCCACTTCGCGTTTTCAAAGCAGATAGGCTGTGTTTCCTGAACGGTGGTGTAGGGGTCAACGCCGTATTTTGCGCATATATCCTTGCACTCGTCGATAGAAGAGATACCGTAATTTTTAAGAACGCCGAGAATCTTTGCCTCGCGTCTCTCATAACCTTCAAACTGTGCCATTATACCGTACCTCCTTATTCTTCACGCGGGTCAATGTATTTGACCGCACCGTCTTCTTTATTGAAGCGTCCGTAGTGACCCATGGACTGCTTGTAAGCCTCGTTCGGCTCCATACCCTTTTTAATAAGGTCGGTCATTTTGCCGAGGGAGACAAACTCATAGCCTATAACCTCGTCGTTTTCATCAAGAGCCATTCTTGTGCAGTAGCCCTCGGTCATTTCAAGGTATCTTACGCCCTTTGATTTGGTACCGTACATGGTACCTACCATTGAGCGCGCGCCCTTACCGAGGTCTTCCATTCCTGCGCCGATTACAAGGCCGCCCTCTGAAAAAGCGGATTGGCTGCGGCCGTAAACTATCTGTAAAAACAGCTCGCGCATAGCGGTGTTTATAGCGTCGCAAACGAGGTCGGTGTTAAGAGCCTCTAAAACAGTCTTACCGGGAAGAATTTCGGCAGCCATGGCGGCGGAGTGGGTCATACCCGAACATCCTACGGTTTCAACCAGAGCTTCTTCAATTATGCCGTCCTTAACATTAAGCGACAGCTTACATGCGCCCTGCTGCGGTGCGCACCAGCCCACGCCGTGGGTGTAAGCGGAGATATCCTTAATCTCTTTAGCCTGTATCCACTTGCCTTCCTCCGGAATCGGAGCGGGACCGTGGTGCGGACCCTTGGCGACAGGACACATATTTTCTACTTCCTTTGAATAAATCATATATGTACTCCTTTCGTGCGGGACTTTTAAATCCACACAAGTATGCTCTTATTATATCAAACGCCGAGTAAAAAAACAAGGGGTTATATCAAAAAAATAAGACCGACAGCTCCCGGCGCGGATAAGGAGCACAGGGAGCTGAAAATATAATGCTATTTTTCGGCAATCGGTAGGCTGACGGTTATCTCCGTACCATAGCCCGGTTTACTTTCAGTCGATATTTTACCGCCGAGACTGAGCGCTATATGCTTTACTATTGAAAGCCCGAGCCCCGTGCCGCCGCTTTGCTTTGAACGGCTTTTATCCACACGGTAAAACCGCTCGAAAATTCGGTCTATATGCTCGGGCGCTATGCCTATGCCCGTGTCGCTCACCCGAATAAAGGCGCTGCCGCCCGCAGAGCCTACACAGACCTTTACGCTGCCGTTTTCACGGTTGTATTTTACCGCATTATCACAAAGGTTGTAGATCATTTCAAATATCAGGGATTTTCCGCCGTTTACAAGGGTGCTGTCACCCTCTGCCGTCACGGTTATTCCCGCCTTTTTCGCTACGCCCGATATGCTCTTTACAGCATCGTTTGCGACCTCCAGTATATCGGTTATTTCCGCCTTGTCTGTATCCTCGGCATCCTCGGCACCCTCGTCAAGCTCTGAAAGCCTTATAATATCGTTCACAAGGGCAAGCAGACGCGCCGCCTCGCGGTTAATATCCCCGCCGAAGCCCTTAACATCCTCAGGCTTCACAATGCCATTCATAAGCATATCGGATATTCCGCAAATTGAGGTGAGCGGGGTTTTAAGCTCGTGTGATACGTTCGCCGTAAATTCGCGGCGCAGCTTTTCTCGCTTTTCCTTTTCGGTTATATCCACCAGCAGTATGACCGCGCCGCAGGGCTCGCCGTTTTCATCGTAAACCGGGTTTGCGGTTATATTGAAGTATTTTCCGTCCAGCGGCAGAATATCGTCGCCCGAGCGCTTTTCCTCAATATCATCAAATATTTTTCTGAAAACTTCGCTGCGGTTGAGGGTTAAAATATTGCTGCCGTTTATATCGCCCTGCGTTCCGAAGAACCTTTCGGTACCCTTGTTGTGGGTTAAAATATTGCCGTTAATATCGGTAAGCACCAGCCCCTCGCTCATATTCTCAGCAATCGCCTCAAATTCGCGGCGGCTGCGCGTGAGCTTTGCTATCTGACGGTCGATTTTGCGGTTCTGCGCATTTATTTTTGAAATAAGCGGTGAAAGCTCGCTGTATGCCGAATCAGCCACAGGTCTGTCAAGGTCAATTTCGTTTATCGGCTTTACTATTTTTTTAGCTATAACCGACGCTAAAATATTGGCAAGCACAAACACCATAATCGCAATGGCGCAAATAGGCGGTAAAAGCTCCAGCACCACCGCCCAAACGGTAAGCGAAGCGCCCGCAATACGCAAAATGCTGCCGTTTTTAAGCTTTTTTGCGTAATAGCAGGTCTTTTGCCCTAAGGTTTCCGAGCGCCGCGTATCATACCCCTCGCCGCTGCTCTCGGCCTTTTTTACCTCACGGCGGCTCGAGTGGTTTTCCATAGCTTCGGGGTTGCTCTTGTTATCGTAAAGCACCTTTCCCGATGGGTCTATAAGGGTTATTCTCTCGCTTATATCCGAATATTCGGAAAGGTTGTTTTGCTCTGCCGTAACGCTTATTATTTCCGCCTTGCTGCGCAGCTCCTTGTAGGATTTTTCATCGTATATCTGATACTGCACTCCCACCGTGAAAATAAGGCAGGCAAGCATTGTTATAACGGTTGAAATAAGTATTCCTCTGTAAATTTTTCCGGTCATAAAAATACCCCTTTTGTCAAACTATTTTATAGCCGACTCCGCGTACTGTCCCTATAATATCTCCGCTTTCCCCGAGCTTTGAGCGCAGGCTTCTTATGTGCACGTCCACCGTGCGGTTTTCGCCGTCATAATCGTAGCCCCATATATCGTTTAAAAGCTGATCTCTCGTAAACACCGCGCCGCGGTTTTTAAGCAGCAGGCACAAAAGCTCGAATTCCTTTAAGGTAAGCTCGGTTTCCTTGCCGTCCACCGTTACAATATGACGCTGCTTGTTTACATAAAGCTTGCCTACGGTGTATTCAACGTCTGCCGCCGCGGTTCTGCGCAGCAGCGCCTTTATGCGGGATATAAGCTCCATTGTGCCGAAAGGCTTGGCTATATAGTCGTCAGCGCCGCTGTCAAGCCCTACCACCTTATCGTATTCGGTGGATTTTGCGGTTAACATAATAACGGGCAGCTGCTTTGTATCGGGGCGGGAACGCAGCCACTTCAAAACGGAAATTCCGTCCTCTTCGGGCAGCATTATATCAAGCAGGGCAATATCGGGCTTTTTGTGCTCCACCGCCTCCCTGAACAGCGACGGCAGCGGAAAGCCCTCCGCCTCCATTCCGGTCTGCTTTAACGCATAAATCACAAACCGACGAATACTCTCGTCGTCTTCAAGCAGATATACCATTTTTCCACGTCCCTTTTTATTTTATCTGTGTGTGCCGGTAATTGAGTATTCCACCCATTCGGCTATATTCACCGCGTGGTCGCCTATGCGCTCAAGATATTTCGCAATCATTAAAAGATCTATGCAAAATTCGCCGTTGGCTTTATCCTCGGTTATAAGCTGCACAAGCTCATCCTTAACACAGTTGAAAAGGTTATCCACCTTATCGTCATACGCCATAACCGCGCGCGCCAATTCCACATCCTTTTTAACAAAGGAGTCAACGCTGTCAGTCACCATTTTGGTGGCGGCGGCCAGCCATATCCTTAATGTGAATTTTGCTTTTAACGTTGCTGTTTTTAATGAATTTCGCAATTTCGGCAATATCATATGCCTGGTCGCCTATGCGCTCCATATCCGAAATCATTTTAAGCGCAGAGGATATAACCCTTAAATCGCGCGCTACGGGTTGCTGCTCAAGCAATAGCTTCATACAGATAGACTCAATATCCCGCTCCTTGCGGTTAATTTCGTCCTCGGTTTCAACCGCTTTTTGGCAGAGTGCGTCGTCGTCATCCAAAAAGCCCTTTACCGAGGCGCTTATGGCGTCCTCGCAGAGCGCACCCATTGTTATAAGCTCTAAATTCAGCTTTTCAAGCTGACTGTCAAATTTATTTCTCATAATCAACCGAACCTTCCCGTAATATAATCCTCAGTGCGTTTATCCTGCGGGGTTGAGAACATTTTCTCGGTCTCGGAGTATTCTATTACCTCGCCCAAAAGGAAAAACGCCGTGTAATCGGAAATTCTTACCGCCTGCTGCATATTGTGCGTAACCATTATTATGGTGTATTTCTTTTTAAGCTCAAGCGCAAGGTCTTCTATTTTTGAGGTAGAGATAGGGTCGAGCGCGCTTGTGGGCTCATCCATTAAAAGCACCTCGGGCTTTACAGCCAGCGCGCGCGCAATGCAAAGGCGCTGCTGCTGCCCGCCCGACATTGCAAGGGCACTTTTTTTAAGCACGTCCTTGGTTTCGTCCCATATAGCGGCGTCGCGCAGCGATTCTTCCACAATTTCATCAAGCTTTGCCTTTGAGCGTATGCCGTGGGTGCGGGGACCGAAGGCTATGTTATCGTATATCGACATAGGAAACGGGTTAGGCTTTTGGAAAACCATTCCCACGCGCTTACGCAGCAGATTCACGTCCATATTGCCGTAAATATCCTCGCCGTCCAGCAGCACCTCGCCCGTAATGCGGCAGCCCTCAACCAAATCGTTCATACGGTTAAGGGATTTAAGCAGGGTTGATTTACCGCAGCCCGAGGGACCTATAAAGGCGGTTATGCTGTTTTCCTGCATACCGAGATTTATATTTTTAAGCGCCTTAAAGTCATTATACCATAAATCAAGATTTTTTACAGTAAATTTTTCCATAGTTTTTATTTCCCCTTTGCCGTAATTCTTTTAGCTATAAGACCCGACAGCATATTTATTATAAGCACCAGTATCAGCAGCACCACCGCCGTGGCGTAAGCCTCGTTCATATAAAGCCCCTCACTTAAAAGTGCGTACATATGCACCGAAAGCGTTCTGCCAGAGTGCATTAGGTCCTTCGGTATTCCCGCAACCGTACCCGAGGTGTATATAAGCGCCGCCGTTTCGCCCACAATTCTGCCGACCGACAGTATAACGCCCGAGAGTATTCCCGGTACGGCGGAGGGCAGCACCACCTTGAAGACCGTGCGTAATCTCCCCGCGCCCAGCCCGAAGCTGCCTTCTCTGTATGCGTCGGGCACGCCGAGCAGTGCTTCCTCGGTAGTGCGCATCATAGTGGGCAGTATCATAATAGCCAGCGTCAGCGCGCCCGAAAGCATTGATTGATGAAAATGGCAGGCGATAACGAAAATCAAGTAACCGAAAAGTCCGTAAACTATCGACGGTATTCCCGCAAGGGTTTCGGTTGTGACCCTTACCACCGAAACCAGCGTGTTGCCGCGCTTTGCATACTCTGTCAGGTAGACTGCCGAGAAAATGCCTATCGGCGCTGCCAGTAAAAGGGACAGAGCCGTCATTATAACCGTGTTTATTATTGCGGGCATCATTGAAACATTTTCGCTGTTGTACTGCCATGCAAAAAGCGAGGGCTTAATGTTCGGTACGCCCTTAATAAGTATATACGCCACAAGAAAAACCACAACCGCCGCCGTAAGCAATGCCGCAAGCCAGGTTATAAGCAGCATAATAAGCGAGCCGGGGTGATTTTTGTAATTTAAGAATTTTTGCTTTAAGGAGATTTTATTTACAGCGTCCATTTACTTTTTCTCCTTTTTAACAAGTGAGAACAAGAGGTTTATTATAAGGATAAACACAAACAGCACAACCGAGGTTGCTATAAGCGCCTCTCTGTGTAAATCGGCGGCGTAACCCATTTCGAGCACTATGTTTGAGGTGAGCGTGCGCACACCGCTGAAAATGCTTGTGGGTATTATAGCCTGGTTGCCCGCGACCATATTAACCGCCATAGCCTCGCCTATTGCCCTGCCTATTCCTAAAATAACGCCCGCCGTAATTCCCGATTTCGCCGCGGGCAGCACCGTTCTGTAAATGCTGCGCTCGTGCGTGGCGCCCAGTGCCAGAGCGCCCTCGTAGTAGCTTTCGGGCACGGCGCGTATTGCCGCCTCGGAAACGCTTATAATGGTGGGCAAGATCATAATGCCTAACATTACAGATGCGGTAAGCACGCTTTTACCCGAGCCGCCGAACAAATTCTGCATTGCGGGCACAATTACCACCAACCCGAAAAAGCCGTACACAATAGAGGGTATTCCTGCAAGCAGGTCGACTGCGGGCTTGAAGATTTTGTAAAGCCCTTTTGGGCAAAAGCGCGCTAAAAACACCGCGCACAAAACGCCTATCGGCACACCGATAATAATAGCGCCCGCCGTAACGTAAATGCTGCCTATTATCATCGGCAGTATGCCGTAAAGATCTTCAAGCGGCTTCCAGCGCTTGCCGAGAAGAAAATCGGCAAAGCCTATTTTGCCCATTGTGGGTATTCCGTTTGAAAAGAGAAACACGCATATTAAAATTACCGATATAATGGAAACGCAGGCGCAGAGCATAAACACAATGCGCATTGCTGTTTCTTTTATTTTTGAAATTGTTGTGTTCATAAATACTCCTGTTATTAAGCTTTAAACGGCTTTTGGCTCCCTCTGACGAGGGAGCTGTCGAGTGAAACGAGACTGAGGGAGAGAAAAAACAAAATTTTTTCTGTCATTAAAGCCTTTCTCTCCTTCCGTCACGGCTTACGCTGTGCCACCCACTGACGGTGGCGGTCCCCTCTGTCACTTCGTGACATCTCCCCACACTGTGGGGAGCAACCCTCCTCAGAGGGAGGCTTTTATGCAATTATTCTTAATGTGACAGCCATTCGCCGGAAAGAGGTGATCCTTTATTTTATTTCGCTCCACTTTGTAAGCGAGCCGGTGTAGATGTTTTTGATCTGCTCGCTTGTGATTGAATCAAGGGTGTTATCCTTGTTTACTATTACCGCAATTCCGTCCAGCGCAATCTTAATGGAGTTAAGTCCCGCTTCCTTTTCGCTGTCCTTAACATCACGCGACGCCATACCTATATCGTATATACCGTCAATCGCGCCCTTCATACCCGAGGATGAATCGTTCTGCTGAACATCTACCGTAACATTGGGATTGAGCTTCACATAAGCCTCTTTAAGCTTTTCCATTACAGGTGTTACCGAGGAAGAACCGCCTATGGTAATCTTGCCTTTCTGACCGGAGGCTTTGTAAGCGCCTGTGTTGCCCTCGCTTATATAGCCGTTCTTTTCAACTACCGCCTGACCGTCTGCGCTGAGGATAAACTTGATAAAGTCGCTCGCAACCCCCGTAGTGTCACCCTTGGTGGCAATGTTGAAGGGACGTGAAACCTTATATTCGCCGTTCTTTACGTTATCGGTGGAAGCCTCTGCGCCGTCAACCTTTAACGCCTTTACCTTGCTCTTATCAAGCGAGCCGAGCGAAATATAACCGATAGCCGCCTTATTGCCCTGAACCGTTGTAATCATAACCGAGGTGGAGTTTGTGGTTTCTGCGGTATCAATTGTTTTATCAACCTTTTTGCCGTCGGCGTTCTTTTCCTCTATTCCCAAAAGCTCAATAAACGCGCCGCGCGTGCCCGAGCCTTCCTCACGGGTCAGTACCGATATTGCGTCTGTTCCCGTGCCTGTTCCGCCGTCATTACTGTCTGCGCCGCAGCCTGCAAGCGCGAATACCGTCATAAGGGCTGCAAGACCTAAACTCAAGATCTTTTTCATTTCTTTTTATCTCCTTTTCAACTTTCTGCCCTTATTATAATGTCCCTATGTTAAGTCTGTAATCAAAGTAATGTTAAATCCGTGTTAAACAGCACAAATATAAAAAGTCCCGCAGGGGTGCGATCACCTCTGCGGGACGGAATACCTATTTTTTCAATTTTTGCCGCCCGGTTTCCCCGTGATTCGGAAGGTGGCTTCAGTCATTATTATCATAAGCGCGAAAAACGCGAGCAGATACACCGGCATGACCGAAAAGCCGACGGCGTTACCGAACAGACCGAAAAGAGGGGGAATAAATGTTGAGCCGACATAGGCACTTGCCATTTGAATGCCGATGATTGCGCCCGAATTTTCCGCGCCGAAATTAGCCGGAGTCGAATGTATTATGCAGGGATAAATCGGAGCGCAGCCGAAGCCTATCACAAGAAAGGCCGCGAACGCTGTCATATACGATCGCACGGGAATGAGAAGTATCATTATTCCGCAAGCCAGGATCCCCGTTCCGAGAAGAATCATTCTGCGGTCACCGAGCCTTTCGGTAATGAAGCCGCTTGCAAATCTTCCCAGCGTTATGCCTATATAAAACAGGGCTGCAAAGGACGCGGCGCGGTCGCCCGAAATACCTTTAACCTCGGTAAAATATGTGCTTGCCCAATACATTGCGGTCGCTTCCGCCGCGCAATAAGCGAAAAAGCCGATAAGCAGGAAGGGTACGCCTTTAATTTTAAGCGCGGCTGTTAATCCGACACGCTTTGTATCGGCAGTGCTTTCCGTTTTATTTATCTTCCATACCGGCAAAGTCACAAGCAGCAAAAGGGCAATGGCAAGCTGAATAAAACCCACAATTCGGTAACCGCCGTTCCAATTAAGATTTTTAAGCGCAAAGCTCATAATAAACGGGCTTATAATCGCACCCACGCCCCAAAAGCAGTGCAGCCAGCTCATATGCTTCGCCTTGTAATGCAGCGCCACATAATTATTGAGTGCCGCGTCAATCGCGCCCGCACCCAGTCCGTAAGGCACGGCAAATATGATGAGCATCGAAAAGCTGCCCGAAAACGAAAAACCGAACAGCGCTGCAACCGTTAACAACACACTTGTGACCGTTACGGTACGCGTGCCGAATTTATGCGTCAGCTTATCCGATAAAAGGCTTGAAACTATAGTTCCGCCGGATATCACCATGGAAATAATACCCATAAACGAAACGGACACGCCGAGTTCTGTATGCATGACCGGCCAGCCCGCGCCGAGCAGCGAATCCGGCAGTCCGAGGCTTATGAATGCCAAATAGATAAGAGCCAGTAAAAATGAGTACATTTACAATTCCTCCGCAAAACCGTTTACATCCGCTTTATTTTATCGCAGACAAGAATAAATTGCAACAACTTTCAGGCTTGAAAAATAAATTTTCTGCAGAGGCTCCTGTCGGCCGATGGTTTGTACAGGAGCTACGGTTTTGCACATTTAATATCTACCGTCTAAAATCCAAGGTCTAAATCGGCGAGTGTTTTCATAACACAACAAAAAACCTCTTGCACGAGGCAAGAGGTTTTTGCAGGTTCAAATTAGTCCGCAAGGTAAGCGTACTGGAGGTACCAGTAGCCGTACGGGCTGTGCCATGTGCCCTTGAGGCTGGTGCTCTGGAGCCAGAAGTCGTTGTAGTAAGCAACCGGGATAAATCCGTAATCTTCGCTTACGATCTTCTCTGCCTCGTGGAGAGCGGCAAAGTGAGCAGTCTTGTCTGCCACCTTAGAGTCGTTCATAGCCTTATCAAACGCCGGGTTGTTGTACTTACCGTCGTTGTTGCCGTTGGAGGAAACAAACAGCTCGATCATGTTAGAAGCATCATTGTAGTCCATAACCCAACCGTTACGAGCCATTTCGTACTCACCGGCGCGGCGCTTGGGTGTGAAGGACGACCAGTCAACAATGTCAATATTCATAGTAATGCCGAGATCCTTATAAACCTGCTGCAAATACTCAGCAACAGCCTTATGGTAGCCTGTATCGTTGGTAGAATAGGTGATGGTCGGGAAACCCTTGCCCTCGGGATAGCCTGCCTCTGCAAGAGCCTTTTTAGCTTCTTCAAGGTTAGCCTTGTGATCCTCGCTGATATAGGTCTTGCCGCCGTTTGCTGCCTTTGAGTTCTCAAGGAACTTGCCGGGATCAACATCGTCAACACCGGTTCCTACATAGTTGTAAGCCGGTGAATATGTGCCCTGCATTACAGTATTGGCAACATAGTCACGGTCGATAGCAAGGCTTAAAGCCTTACGAACGTTCTTGTTGTTGAAGGGAGCCTTGTTGAGGTTCATGCTCAGGTAATAGGTACCGAGAATAGGATCAACATTGAATTCATCCTTCTTATCCTTCTTAAGGGTCGGGATTTCCTCGGTCGGAACATCCTTTATAAGCTGTGCGGTGCCACCGGTGTAGGCAGTATAGGAAGCGCTTGAATCTTCAAGCAATAAGAATGTAAGCTTATCGTTTACAATCTTGCTTGAATCCCAGCCGCCCTTGTAATTCTCATTCTTCTTGCAAACGATCTTCTCGCTGGGCGTCCACTCGGTAATGGTGTACGGACCGTTGCAGACATAGGTTTCGGGTTTTGTAGCCCAGGAGTCACCGTTCTTTTCAACGGTAGCCTTCTGAACGGGGCTCATTGTACCGAAAGCAACGATCTTATCAAAATAAGAGCAGGGGTAAGCAAGCTTAACTGTAAGAGTCTTACCGTCTTCGCTCGCCTTAACATTGAGCTTTTCGGGGTTCTTGCTGTCAATAGCGTCTTTGTAGCCTTCGATCATACCGATAACGGTTTCGGCATACGGAGCCGCAACATTGGTATCGGCTATACGCTTAAAGGTGTACTCAAAGTCCTTAGCGTTAAGCTCGGTACCGTCTGACCATTTAAGGCCGTCACGCATAGTGAAGGTCCAGGTAAGACCGTCGGGGCTAACCTCGTACTTTTCAGCCTGTCCGGGCTGAACTTTGTTGTCCTGATCAATAATGAGCAGGGTTTCAAACAGGGTAATAAGCATATTACCGCCGTCAACAGCACTGTTAAGAGCCGGATCGAGCGTTTCGGGGTTCGGGCCGATCTGAACAGTGATGCCATCTGCCTTCTTCTTACCGCAGCCGGCAAAGGCTGTTACAAAAAGAGCGGCAGACAAGAAAATAGCCAGCATTTTCTTGAATTTCATTTTTGATCTCCTCTTTCTTAAATTTTACGGCTTTAGCCGCTTTATTATATCCATTGCGCCTGAGCGCAATAAATACCGTGTTAATTCACCTTATCAAGGTGGTGGCAGGCAGCGTAATGCCCCGGGCTTACCTCTTTAAATTCGGGGCAGACCTCGGCGCACTTTTCATCCGCATAGGGGCAGCGCGTTCTGAAGCGGCAGCCGCTCGGCGGGTTGAGGGGCGACGGAACATCCCCCTGCAAAGGAATACGCTTTGAGGCGCGCGCAGCAATTGGGTCAGCCTCGGGTATAGCGGAAATAAGGCTCTTGGTATAGGGGTGAACGCTGTGGGATATAAGCTCATAAGCTTCCGCCAGCTCAACCAGTTTACCGAGATACATAACGCCTATTCGGTTTGAAATATGCCTTACAACGCTTAAATCATGCGCTATAAACAGGTAGGTAAGGTTTAAGTCCTTTTGCAGGTCCTCAAACATATTTACCACCTGCGCCTGAATTGAAACATCAAGCGCGGAAACAGGCTCGTCGCAAACTATAAACTCGGGGTTTACAGCCAGTGCGCGGGCAATGCCGACTCTCTGGCGCTGACCGCCCGAAAACTCGTGCGGATAGCGGTTTGCGTGCTCGCTGTTAAGCCCCACACGCTCAAGCAGAGAAATAATGCGGTCATGCCGCTCCTGCTTATTGGCGGCGAGCTTGTGAATATCAATTGACTCGCCTACTATATCGCCGATGGTCATTCTGGGGTCAAGACTCGCATATGGGTCTTGGAACACCATTTGCATTTTGCGGCGGTAGGGCAGCATATCAGCCTTTATTTTCTTTTCCTTATCGAAAATAACCTTGCCGTCGTAAATAATTTTACCGTCCGTCGGCTCATACAGGCGCAAAAGCGTTCTTCCGACCGTGGTTTTGCCGCAGCCCGATTCGCCCACAAGACCCAAGGTCTCGCCGCGGCAGATATAGAACGAAACATCGTCTACCGCCTGAACGACCTGCTTTTTGCCGCCGCTTCTTGCGGGAAAGTACTGCTGCAAGTGCTGCACTTCGACCAGTTTTTCTTTCTCACTCACAGTTTTCCTCTCCTTTCAGCGCCTCTTTCTGCAAAAGCCAGCAATAGCTGTAATGGGTATCGCTGAGTTCGGTTTTCGGGGGCATTTTATTAAGGCAGATTTTCATACATTCAGAGCAGCGCGGCGCAAAGGGACATCCCGCAGGGGGATTAAGCAAATCAACCGGCTGACCCTCAATGGGAACGAGCCTTTCTATTTTTTCCGCGTTTAATTTCGGAATTGATTTAATAAGACCCTTTGTGTATTCGTGGCTCGGGTTGTAGAAAATTTCATCCGCCGTGCCGTACTCAACAATATGACCGGCGTACATAACGGCAATTTTTTCGCACATACTCGCAACCACGCCGAGGTCGTGAGTAATCATAATGATGCTCATGCCGAGCTTTTTGCGCAGCTCCTGCATAAGCTCCAATATCTGCGCCTGTATGGTAACATCAAGCGCGGTTGTAGGCTCGTCGGCTATGAGCAGCTTAGGCTCGCAGGCAAGCGCAATGGCAATCATAACGCGCTGGCGCATACCGCCCGACAGCTCATGCGGATACTGCTTAAGGCGCTTTGTAGGCTCGTTTATTCCCACAAGCTCCAAAAGCTCCTTTGCCCTTTCGTAAGCCTCTTTTTTGGTTTTATTTGTGTGCAGAAGAATAACTTCCACAATTTGATTTCCTATAGTATAAACCGGGTTAAGGCTTGTCATAGGATCCTGAAATATAATGGAAACCTCGTTTCCGCGAATTTTGCGGAACTCCTTTTCGGTCATTTTTTCAATTTCATGCCCGTTAAAGTGAACCGTACCGCCGACCAATTTACCGGGGTATGCGGTAAGCCCCATCATTGAGTAAGCCGTTACGGATTTACCCGAGCCCGACTCGCCCACTATTCCGAGAACCTCGCCTTCCTCCATAGAGAAGGAAACTCCGTTAAGCGCCTTAACTTCACCTGCGGGGGTGAAGAACGAGAGTCTTTCGTCCTTTATTTCCAAAAGCTTTTCACTCAATGCTCTCACCCTCCCTTAATTTTTAAGCTTGGGGTCAAACGCGTCGCGCAGACCGTCGCCCAAAAGATTGAACGCAAGGATGGTAACACTGATGATAATTGCCGGCAAAAACAGCAGGTGCGGGTATGTGTTCATACCCTTAACCGCGTCAGTCGCCAAAGAACCCAGCGACGGCATAGGCGCCGCAACGCCGAGACCTAAAAAGCTTAAATAGCTTTCGGTAAATATAGCGGACGGAATCTGCAAGGTGGTGGTAACAATAAGCGTACCTATGCAGTTTGTAAGCAGGTGCTTTCTTATAATCCTTGAGCCGTTAGCGCCGAGCGCCCTTGCGGCGGTAACATATTCCGATTCCTTTAAAACCAAAACCTGCGAACGCGTAATGCGCGCCATACCTACCCAATAAAGCAGAACGAAAACTAAAAACATGGCTATAAGGTTAGGCCCTATAAGCTGAATCCAGTTAAATCCGGCAACATTGGCAAGCTGCTCAAGTCGAGGTCTTAAAACCATTGAAAGCACAATTATAAGCAAAACATCGGGTATTGTGTAGAGAATATCGGTTATACGCATCATAATATTATCTACCCATCCGCCCAAAAAGCCGGATATCGCGCCGTAGGTAGCGCCCACAAGCAGCACGAGCGCCGCGCAGATAAGACCTACCGTAACGCTGACTCTGGTACCCATCATAAGGCGCACGGCAAAATCGCGTCCCAATTTATCGGTGCCGCAGATATGCGGGAAAACGCTTTCGCCTGCGTTAATTTTTTCCTGTTCTACCTTTCCGTACTCAAAGGGGGCTAAATTTTCGCTGTACTTAATCTGCTCCTCGTAGCTGTAGGGCCAAAAGGCAGGCAGAACATAGGCGAATATCATTATAAGCAGAACAAAAATAAGGCTTACCATTGCAATTTTGTTCTTGCGAAGGCGGCGCAGACCGTCTTTCCAAAAGTTCACGCTTTCGCGCATTATTACAAGACTTTCTTTTTCGTCAGGCGTGGCGGGAAGAAAATCTTCGGGGTTAAGCTGAAGACTCGGAAACTTCTTGTTCATTTTAACTTCTCGTCGCTCCTTACTTTAAGTTAATGCGCGGGTCGATTATCTTATAAAGAATATCAACTATAACGTTCGCGGTAATAATAAGCGTTGCAAGCACTATTGTAGTACCCATTATAAGAGTGTAGTCGCGCTGGTTTATGGCGCTTACAAAGTCTCTGCCGAGACCCGGAACAGTGAATATTTTTTCAACTACGAACGAGCCCGTCATAAGGCTTGCAAGCATAGGTCCCACATAGGTTACTACCGGCAGAACCGCGTTGCGGAGCGCGTGCTTGAACAGTATTTTAAAGTTTGAAAGACCCTTTGCCTTTGCTGTACGTATATAGTCCTGCCCCATAACGTCCAAAAGGCTTGAACGCATAAGACGGGTTATATACGCCGTGGGGTAAATTGCGAGCGCGGTTACGGGCATTATATATGAAGACATTGTGTTAAGCCCGACAGTCGGCAATATATTCAGCTTGCTGCCGAAGGTGTATAACAAAATAACGCTGCTTATAAAGCTCGGTATTGCTATGCCGCAGGTTGCGAAAACTATTATAATATTATCGCCTAATTTCCCTCGGTTGTACGCAGAAAGACATCCCAAAGGAATACCCACAAGCACCGCCACAGCTACAGCAAAGCCTGCAAGTCTTGCCGAAACAGGGAATTTTGAAAAGATAATATCCGACACGGTACGCCCGCGCTGACGAAGACTAAGCCCCATATCGCCCTTAACAAAGTCAGTCATATAGGTGGCGTATCTTTCAAGCAGCGGTTTATCAAGACCGTATTTAGCCTCAA
>ERZ780207.1977-NODE-1977-length-15994-cov-4.579836_pt1 | contig 15994 bp, 12 predicted proteins | sample MGYA00510977_ERZ780207 | MGnify/ENA primary metagenome ERZ780207 (study PRJEB29588, sample SAMEA2151383) | human gut metagenome | biome: human gut; feature: human-associated habitat; material: faeces | place: Denmark | collected 2008/2010 ... | reverse complement strand
CAATACGGAAACAATACGGAAACAATATGAGGTCGATATATGCTGGAAGGGAGGAAGATACGTGGTGGGTACATGGTCTGCTCCATGAGGATGATGACTTGTTTGACAAAGAACAAAAAAATAAATCAGAATAGAATATGGGAATGGCATTACTGGCACTCTGCTTCTGTGCATTGTCACTCGTCCTTGCCTTGTTTGTGGGCATATTATGCCTAGTTTTTGGATAAAGAGATAATAGAATAACTATAGCAAAAGCCTATGAGGGTTTACACTTCGTTGTACTTTCCTTTGTCATTTTCTGCGGATTTGCCTATCTTTGCAGCCTAAATCAAAAAGTAAGATGATGGAAAACAAAGAACAGAAGACTTTTGAACCGCAGTCTGCCTCTGGGGTGGCAGAGAAGTATGCTGAGATCCTGCTGCAGGTGAAAGGATTGATGGAGGGAGTGGACAACCCCGTAGGCGTGCTTGCCAATGTGGCGGCGCTGCTCAAGGAGGCTTTCGACTATTATTTTTGGGTGGGATTCTATGTGGTGCGCCACGGCGAACTGCAGCTTGGTCCGTTTCAGGGATCTTTGGCCTGTTTCAGCATCAAGCACGGGCGTGGTGTCTGTGGCACATCCTGGGCCGAGGCGCGGACGCTGATGGTGTCCGACGTGCATGCGTTCCCAGGCCATATCGCCTGCTCCTCGCGGTCGCAATCGGAGATCGTCGTGCCCGTCATGAAAGATGGCGTGGTCGTAGCCGTCATCGATGTCGATAGCAGCGAGTTGGATTCCTTTCATGAGGCTGACCAGCAAGGTCTTGAGGCCATCGCGCAGGTTCTTGGCAGTTTGTTTCCTATCGGCTAAGACGGTCTTCAGGCTGGCTCTTGTCCCGATTGTTGAGCCGACCGTTGTCGCGATTACCCGACTATTTGTTGCCACCGTTATTAGGCTGTTCACTACCGCGTTGCTCGGGCTCTGCTGCCATTCCCGTCATTTCTTCCTCCTCCCTCAGTCTGTAGTGGGTCGGCCCTTTGGGTCGACTGTGGTCCTGTAGGAAGATGTGGTTGAGCGTGTGTGCCAATGCCTCCAGCGTTTGCTGGCGCCGAGCAGTTTTGAGTTCGCATTCCCACACCGTGATGCAATGCCAGCCCATCTGTGCGAGCTTTCTTTGCTCCTCGCGGTCACGCTCTTTGTTTCGTTCTATCTTTCGCTGCCAAAATGCCACATTGGTCTTGGGCAGGCGGAAGCCTCCACAGTCGGCGTGGCCATGCCAGAAGCACCCTCCATAACTTCTGAGGGTGAACAAACGTTGGTGATGAAATATTGCTGACGAAACATTAGTGATGTAACGTCGGTGATAAAATGTGGAGAGGGGAATGTGCATAATATGAAAAGGGGTATCAACCTCGCTGGATGATACCCCCTCATTCTATGAAGTTGTAAACAAAAAAGCTTATTTACAATCCCGAACGGATTAGAGGTTCGGGTTCATCTTCGTCCATTCAGAGACCTCGGGGATGATGCCGAGAGCGATGATCTCGTCGCGCATCTTGCAGAGGTGCTCGTAAGACTTGTTGAGGGCAGCCAGCTCCTCTTCCGTGCCCGTGGGAGCGCAGAAGTGAACACCCGTCTTGTCGATGGTAGAAGGCATAGCCATCATCACGTTCTTGAAGCCACACTTATCGCAGTTGACATAGCAGCCAGCGGGGAGCGTAAACTCCTTGCCGCCCATAGCAGCCTCGATCATCTTCACGGCGTTGTAGGCAGGGCTCTGGAAAGAGCTGCGGCCACGAAGCTTGATGATGTTGGAACCACCCTGGATGGTGTGGTGCTTGATCTCCTCCCAGCGCTCCTCAGAGAGACCCATCTCAGAGAGGGGCTTGCCGTCGATCTTCACCTTGGAAGCGAAGACAGCCATCTGCTCGCCGTGGCCACCATAGGTGTGAGCACCCGTGACCTTGTCCTGCTGCACGCCAAACTCGAGGGCGAGAGCCTGCTGCAGACGCGTAGAGTCGAGAGCAGCGAGAGAAGTCAGCTGGTTGGGCTTCAAGCCAGAGTGGATGAGAGCGGTGAGGGCAGTCACGTCGGCCGGGTTGAAGATGACGACCACGTGCTCCACCTCGGGGCAATACTTCTTGATGTTGTCGCCGAAGTCGGCAGCGATCTGGCAGTTGCCCTTGAGCAGGTCCTCGCGGGTCATACCGTCCTTGCGGGGAGCACCACCAGAGGAGATGATGTACTTAGCACCCGTGAAGGCTTCTTTAGCATCAACGGTGTAGGTGATGTTGGCACCCTCGAAAGCACACTGCTGGATCTCGTCGAACACGCCATGAACGCCCGGCTCATAGATATCGTAGAGGCAAATGTTAGGAGTGAGGCCGAGCATCAGAACGCTCTGTACCATGTTAGAACCAATCATACCGCCTGCACCGACGATAACGAGCTTGTCATTTGTTAAATACTGCATTGTTTTATCTTTTAAAAGTTTTATGCTATTTGTTTTATCCCTTTGTGCAACCTGTTTCTGATTTGCACCGCAAAGTTACGCAAAAAAGTAGAGAGCAGAAAATATTTAACCATACTTTTACACTTTTTGTTTTATGAAAGGATAGAATGGGTTTTTTAGAACCATTCGAAAACGATTTGTCCCGTCCGAAACGATGGGATGGCAAAGACGGAGGGACATAAAAACCGCGGCAGGATCCCGACTTTTTTTGATCCGTCTCTCAAAATATATCAACCCTCATGGCAATAAAAGGGGAAGTGGTGCGTTATTGGAATGTGTTTAAACGCATTATTGTCATATCCCTCACGCTGTTGGCCGTCATCGGCGCACATGCGCAATACGACCCAGTCTTTAGCCACTACTGGCTGATGGAGACTTCGTATAACCCGGCTGCAGCGGGAAAGGGTAACAAACTCAATGCCGTGGGCGCCTACTCAATGGGCTTCACGGGCTACGAGGGCAGTCCCAAGACGTTCTATGTGAGCGCGGACCTGCCCCTCTACCTTCTGCGGCAGTATCATGGCGTGGGCGCCTCGATGCTCAACGACCAGATAGGCGCGTTCACCCACCAGCGTCTTTCCGCCCAGTATGCCTTTCGCAAAAGCCTCTTCGGGGGTATGGTTTCGGCAGGTCTGCAGCTCGGCCTCGTTATGGAGAAGTTTGACGGTACGAAGATTGATCTGGAAGACAGCAGCGATCCAGCTTTCTCCAAGTCGCAGCTCAGCGGCAACGCCCTTGACATGGGCTTCGGCCTCTACTACGTCCACCGCCAGTGGTACGTCGGCGTGAGCGGACAGCACCTCACCGGCCCGACCGTGGGGCTCGGCGAGACCAATGAGATGAAGGTCGATCCCACCTTCTACCTCACGGGAGGTTACAACATCAAGTTGCGCAGTCCCTACATCAGCGTTCCCACCTCGATGTTGGCTCGCTACGACGGTACGGCCTATCGTGCGGACATCACTGCCCGCGTGGTCTATCAGAACGAGAAGAAGCGTATGTACGCTGGTCTCGGCTACAGTCCTACCAACTCCGTCACGGGCTATATCGGCGGAAGCTTTCAGGGCATCAACGTCGGCTATAGCTACGAGATGTTCACCGGTGGCGCCGGTATGGGCAACGGCTACCACGAACTGGTGGTGAGCTATCAGATGGATATCAACCTTCAGAAGAAGGGGCGCAACCTCCACAAGAGTGCGCGGATATTGTAGCGAGTGGGCGAGAGTAGATAGCAGTGAGAGTAGATGGATATGGGTGAGTGTAGATAGACAAAAGAAGAGTTGATCGATAAATTAAGATAAATAAATAAGGATAAATAAAAATAGTAAAGAAGCGCCGCCCTTTTTTCCCAGACGGGGTAGGGCGGGTGCTCCAAACCAGTAAGATATGAGAAAAGGAACGTACATATTGGCTATTTGCGCGAGTATGATGGCCACCATGTTGCTCTCGGGCTGCTTCGGTGGCAAGAGCGCGTCGTCGTCAGGAAGAGGCGGCGAGGTGGTCGGCGTGAGCGGACGTGGCTTCAAGGAGCCCACGCCCTACGGTATGACGCTCGTGAAGCGCGGTTCGCTGCGGATGGGCGTTGAGAAACAGGACAGCCTGTGGGGCAAGTCAATGCCCGTGAAGGACATTAGTGTTGATGGCTTCTGGATGGACGAGACAGAGGTGACCAACTCGCAGTATAAGCAGTTTGTCCACTGGGTGCGCGACTCCATTCTCCGTACCCGACTGGCAGACCCGTCCTACGGTGGCGACGAGAGCTACATGATCACCGAGGATAAGAACGGCGACCCCGTCACTCCTCATCTCAACTGGAACAAGCGTTTGCCTCGCAAGCCGACGGAGGACGAGCTGAGAGCCTTCGAGAGCCTCTACGTCACCAATCCTGCCACGGGAGAGAAGATGCTCGACGCGCGCCAGCTCAACTACCGCTACGAGATCTACGACTACACGGCAGCAGCCTTGCGCCGCAATCGTCTCAACCCGCAGGAGCGCAACCTCAACACCGACATTACGGTCGATCCCAACGAGGTGGTGATGATCAGCAAGGACACGGCCTATGTCGATGACGAGGGCGTGATCCACAGCGAGACCATCAACCGTCCGCTCTCCGGACCGTGGGATTTCCTCAATACCTATATTGTCAACGTCTATCCCGACACGACGTGCTGGGTCAACGACTTCCGCAACTCTGACAATGAGACCTACCTGCGTTCCTACTTCAGCAATCCGTCGTTCAACGACTACCCCGTGGTCGGCGTGTCGTGGGAGCAGGCCAACGCCTTCTGTGCCTGGCGCACCGACTATCTGCTCAAGGGACTGGGCGGCGAGGCACGCTATGTGCAGCGCTACCGTCTGCCGACCGAAGCAGAGTGGGAGTTTGCAGCCCGTGGCAAGGATCAGAATGAGTTCCCTTGGAACAACCAAGACGTGAAGAGCGGCAACGGCTGCTTCTATGCCAACTTCAAGCCCGACCGTGGCAACTACACCAAGGACGGCAACCTCATCACCAGCAAGGTGGGTATCTACTCGGCCAATAGCAACGGACTCTTTGATATGGCTGGCAACGTGGCAGAATGGACCAGCACGGTCTATACCGAGGCGGGTGTCGATGCAATGAACGACCTCAATCCGCAGCTCGAATACAAGGCGGCGCTCGAAGATCCCTACCGACTGAAAAAGAAGAGCGTGCGCGGCGGCTCGTGGAAGGATCCTGAGAGCTACATCCGTGCAGCCTGGCGCACCTGGGAGTATCAGAACCAGCCGCGTTCCTACATCGGCTTCCGTTGCGTGCGATCGTTGGCAAGCAGCGCGAGCGAGGCAGCGAGAATGAGTAAGAAAAGTCAAAAACGAAGCAAGAAAAGATAATGTCGAACTACAGTAAATATAATGTCATCTACCGACTGCAGAAGTGGATGGACAGCGTCCCTGGACAGACCTTTCTCAACTACGGATATAGCTGGGGCGCCTCAATCGTGATTCTTGGCGCACTCTTCAAGCTCACCCACCTGCCGGGAGCCAACTTCTGGTTGTTCTTCGGTATGGGTACGGAGGTTGTCGTCTTCTTCCTCTCGGCCTTCGACCGTCCTTTCGACAAGACCGACGATGGTCGCGAACTTCCCACCCGTGTCACCTTCTCGGGCGAACAGGTCTTTGCCGACGAGGAGGCTGGTGACTATGCTGACGAGTCTGGTGACGATACTGACGAGTCTGGCGACTATGAGCATAGCGATGAGGCCGACGAGGCCAACGTCGCTGGTGGGGCTCAACCCCGCGTGGTCTATGGCCGTTCGGGCCAGCGTCGCACGGCGGCTCGCTCAACGGCTCCCGCTGTTCACCACGGCGCTCAGCAGACTGCTGCTGACGAGGCCTTCGATGCAGTCCATGCTGCCGCAGGCGCACAGCCTGCAGCTGCTTCCATGCCCACCGCAGAGCAGGTGGCTATGGCTATGCTCAACTATCAGCGCGGCGATGTGGAGGGTGCACAGCAGCAGGCTCCCGAGATGGTCGAGGCACAGACGAAATATGTCGATGCGCTGAAGAGCCTCACCGACATGCTGGGCAAGGTCAACGAGCAGAGCCAGCGTCTCGCCCGCGACAGCGAGGAGATGGAGAACCTCAACCGTACGCTCACGGGCATAGCCAAGATCTACGAGATGCAGCTTAAGGGCGCGAGCCAGCAGGTGGGCACCATCGACCAGATCAACGACCAGACGCGCAAGATGGCACAGCAGATTGCCGACCTCAATGCTATCTACGCCCGTATGATAGAGGCCATGACGGTCAACATGCGGGCCGCAGCCCCTGGCGCAGCAGCCCCCACGGCTCCTGCTGCCGAGTAGTTTACAGCATACAGTAGGGGAGAGCCAGGGCTTACGGCTCCGCCCCCTGCATTATCACAACGCAAAATATGGCTATCAAGAAAATCAAGATATCGCCCCGCCAGAAGATGATCAACCTCATGTATGTCGTCCTCATGGCCATGCTCGCGCTGAACATCTCCACCGAGGTGCTCAACGGATTCTCCATTGTGGAGGAGAGCTTGAACCGGACGACGGGCAACTCCACGAAGGAGAACGAGGCCATCTATCGCGAGCTGGAGCAGATCATGCGCAAGAATCCTGCCAAGGCGCGCGTGTGGTTTCAGCGTGCCACCACGGTGAGGGCTATGAGCGACTCGCTCTTCAACTACGCCCAAGAGCTGAAGACGCTCATCGTCCGTGAGGCCGACGGACCGGAGGGCGATCCGCTTCACATCAAGAATAAAGACAACCTCGAAGCAGCAGGCGTCGTCATGCTGAGCCCGGGCTCGGGACAGGGACGCAAGCTCTTCGACGCTATCAATAGCTACCGTGAGCGGATACTCCGTCTCATCGACGACCCATTGCAGAAGCAGATCATCAGCAGCAACCTCTCCACGACCGTGCCCTCGGCGGCGCTCAACAAAAACTGGGAGGAGTATATGTTTGAGGATATGCCTACGGCGGCCGCCGTCACGCTGCTATCCAAGTTGCAGAGCGACATACGCTATGCGGAAGGCGAGGTGCTTCACACGCTCGTGGCCAACGTGGGACTCAAGGACATTCGGGTCAACAAGCTCGAAGCCATCGTTGTCCCCGACCAGACGCGCCTCTATCCGGGCGAGACCATCACGGCCCGTATGATGCTGGCTGCTGTTGACTCCACCCAGTCGCCGGAGGTCTATGTCAACGGACAGAAGATCAAGGGCAACACGATTCAGGTCAAGGCAGGAGCGCCAGGCAAGCACACCATCCAGGGCTACATGCTCGTGCGCGACTTGATGGGCAATGTGCTGCGTCGCGACTTCAAGCAGGACTACATGGTCATTGGCGGTCCGAAGCCAGAAAACTACATTTCGCCCGACGGAATGCAGCAGATACCGCCCTTCGACGGAATGGCGACGATTGCTGCCGACTTGATGAACGTGCTCTATGCGGGCTTCGACAACCCCATCACCATCTCCATCCCCAACACCTCGCAGAGCGACGTGCAGGCGACGATGACAGGTGGTACGCTGACGGCCCGTGGTGGCGGCCACTTCATCGCACGTCCCACCACGCCCGGCAATCCCGTCACGCTCCGCGTCTCTGCCAAGGGCCGACTGGTTGGCGAGTATAAGTTTAGGGTGCGCAAACTGCCCGATCCTGCTCCCTACATCGCCATGGGCGCTGACCGCTTCAAGGGAGGCAGTTTCTCCAAGGCCAACCTGATGGCAGCCTCGGGCATTCATGCAGCCATCGACGACGGACTGCTCGACATCCCGTTCCAGGTGACGAGTTTCCAGACCGTCTTCTTCGACAACATGGGCAATGCCGTTCCCTTGTCCTCCAACGGATCGCATTTTACGGCCCAGCAGAAGGAGCAGTTCCGCCACTTGAGCCGCAACCGTCGCTTCTACATCACTAACGTGGTAGTCCACGGTCCTGATGGCACCACTCGCAGCCTGGGTGGAGGCAACGCCATGCAGGTGATTGTGAGGTAGCGAATGATATTACATCTCGAACAGAATAGACAATACTTAGAATAGGAAATATACGATGAAACGGATATTCTTCATCCTTTGCATGACTCTCTCGGTGGTCTCGGTCGTAGCCCAGCCCGCCAAGCGAAGAGTCGAACAGCAGAAACAACAGACGCAGACGGGAGCCAACGCGCTCACCACGCGCGCCCTCATCTCCTTCCCCACCGTACAGGAGATGCCTGAGGACGTCGTGTGGCGCCGCGACCTTTACCGCGAGGTGAAGTTGACGGACGACGCCAATGCTGGTCTCTATTATCCGACGGAGCCCATTGGCAGCCAGATGAACCTCTTCACCTACATCTTCAAACTGATGCTCCACCGCGACATCTACTGCTACGAGTATAGGCTGGACGGCAACGAGCTCTTCACCGACTCGGCCCGTATCAAGCCGATCCAATTTCTCGACAACTACAAGATCTACTACGAGCGGCGCGGCAAGGGCATTTATCTCGACAATAGCGACATTCCCTCGGGCGAGGTGAAGGGCTACTACCTTAAGGAGAGCGCCTACTACGACCAAGGCACGTCCACGTTCCGTCGCAAGGTCATCGCCCTCTGTCCGATACTCTATCGCGAGGACGATTTCGGCGACGGCGAGACGAAGTATCCTTTGTTCTGGGTGAAGTACGACGACCTGGCTCCCTATCTCTCGAAGCAGACGATGATGACCTCCAATCTCAACAATGCGGCGGTCATGAGTGTTGACGACTATTTTACGCGCAATATGTATGAGGGCAAGATCTACAAGACGACGAACATGCTTGGACGCACGCTCGCGCAGTATTGTCCTACCGATTCGGCCATGAGCGCGGAGCAAAAGAAGATCGAGAAGGAGCTCCAGGACTTCGAGAAGAATATCTTCGGCAACCCGGAGAAGCGCGATAGTCTGGATAGCGTACAGACCGCACAGGAGAAGGTCGGCAGAAAGCCGAAGCGTAGTGCCCGCACGCGCCGTTCTGGCGACAAGGAGCCTTCTGTCAAGCGCAGCCGCAGACCTTCGGGCGGTAGTGGCTCGGGCAGTGCAGCACGCGTCTCCGTGCGCCGCCAGCGCCATTGATGAGAGAGTGTGTGGGTCCTTTGGCGTGTAAACGCCAAAGGACCTGATGGTTATAATTTTTCTAACAATTTAAAACAGAAACCGTATGAAAAAGTTTTTTACTACTTTATTGGTTGCCGTTGGCCTGATGAGTGCCACCACGGCGAGTGCTCAGGTGCAGTTTGGTGTCAAAGCTGGTGTCAACGTGACGAACATGTCGCTCGACAAGGAGGTTCTCGACGCTTCCAACCGTGTTGGCTTCTTCGTCGGTCCGACCGTGAAGTTCACCCTGCCCGTAGTTGGTCTCGGTATTGATGCTTCCGCCCTCTATGACCAGCGCGAGGCCAAGGTCAGCGTGGATGGAGTGCAGGGTGTTGTCGATACGGAGCAGACGCTCAAGCAGCGCCAGATTGCCATCCCCATCAACCTTCGCTACGGCATTGGACTGGGCTCTACGGCCAGCATCTTCCTCTTCGCAGGTCCGCAGTTTGGCTTCAACGTGGGCGACAAGGAGCAGAGCCTCTGGAATGATGCAGCCGAGTGGAAGTTGAAGACTTCCAACTTCAGCGTCAACGTGGGTCTTGGCGCCATGGTGCTCAACCACCTGCAGGTCACGGCCAACTACAACATTGCTTGTGGCAGCACGGGTGACATCCGCGCCAATAGCATTGTCGGCAATGTTCTTGACTTAAGCAAGTATGCTACCAAGGGCAAGAACAACTCTTGGCAGATTGGTGTGGCCTATTTCTTCTAAAGCGTAATTAGGCCAGAATAAACTGTTCTGATAGTAGGGTCGTGGCGTTTTCTGAAAAAGCTCAGAAGTTGCCACGGCCTTTTTTGTGCTTCATCTGGAAAATGGAGTGATAGGCTTGTTTGTGTTGTTTCCTATACGACTTGCTGATTTGGAAAAACAACTTGAACAACTTTTACAACAAGTAACAACGCTTCGCGGGGACATCGCCTCTTCGAGGCCCATGCAGACCAAGGGTTGCTGCAAGGGAAACAACTATGAACAACGCTTCGCCAGGACAGTAAGGATGCGCATTCAAGGCGAAGGTGTTCCATTTTATGGCACTTTTTCGCGCCATGGCATAACTTAAGCAAGCTCTGTTTAAGCTCATGGTTTACCAAAAAAGTTGTATTTTGTTGTTTACCTTGCAGCAGGATTGCTACACACAGTAGGTTGTAACTAGTTGTAAAAGTTGTATTTGTTGTTTTCCCTAACTCAGCAGGGCGTATTGGCAACAGCACAACCCCTATCACTCGATTTTCCGGAAGAACCAAAATTGAAGCAATAGAAGCAATAGAAGAAAGGGACTCACCAAGCCTTCACATAACGAAGGCCGATGAGTCCCATTCTCTTTTTTACCCGATGTCCTGTCGAGGCAGGACGTTTGTCTATTTTATTCCAATTATACGTTCTCTTCCTCTTTCTTCTCCGTGCCTTCCGTCACTTGCTCGGTAAGTTCTTCCCGCTTCTTTTCCTCCTCCTCTTTCTTCTCTTCCACCTTCTTGCGAGCCTCCTCGCTGAGTTCGGGGTAGGAGATACGGGTGTGGTAAATCGACTTCAGGCGCCCGATGAGCACGTTCTTGGCCGTCTGCAGGTCGCGGAAGGTGATGGGGCAGTCGTTGAAGAAGCCCTCGCGCACCTGTGACTGGATGATACTATCGACCAAGGCGCTGATGCTCTCGGGAGAATACTCCTTGAGGGATCGCGAAGCCGCCTCTACCGTGTCGCAGATCATCAGAATCGCTTGCTCACGCGTGAACGGGTTCGGACCCGAATAGCGGAACAGGCTCTCATCGACCTCCTCGTCGGGATGCTCGTTGGTATATTTGATGTAGAAGTAGCGCGTCAGTCCTGTGCCGTGGTGCGTGGCGATGAAGTCGCGGATGACCTGTGGCAGGTGGTGCTCCTCGGCCAGGCGCAGTCCTTCCGTGACGTGGCCGATGATGATGGCCGCGCTCTCCGTGTCCGACAGTTTGTCGTGCGGGTTGAAGCCCGCCTGGTTCTCCGTGAAATAGACCGCATTCTCCATCTTTCCGATGTCATGGTAGAGCGCCCCCGTACGCACCAGTTGCGCCTTGGCCCCAATCTTGTTGGCTATCTCCGCTCCCAGGTTGCCCACGGTGATGGAGTGCTGGAACGTGCCCGGCGCCTTCTCGCTCAGTTCGCGAAGCAACGGGTTGTTTGTATTGGAAAGCTCGAAGAGCGTCACCGTCGAGGTGAATCCGAAGGCCTTCTCGATCACCAGCATCAAGGGATAGGTGAAGAGGAGGAAGAAACCATTGATCGTGAAGTGGTAGTAGATGGCGCGGTCGAGCTTCGAGACATCATCCGTCTGGATGAGCTGGAGCGCGAAATAGACCAGCGCCGAGGCAGCCGTGACGAGGATCGCCGTGAGGAATATCTGACTCCTTCGCGACAGTTCGCGGAGCGAGTAGATTGCCACGAGGCCCGCCACCAGCTGTTCGGTGATAAACTCATACTGGTATTTCACGGCCACGGCACAGATGAGGATGGTCGTGACGTGCTGGATGAAGGCCGTTCGCGAATCCATGAAGACGCGCCCGAAGATGGGCGAGATGGCAAACGGGATGATATAGATGCTGAAGAACGGGTGCTTCATCATGAAGGACGTCAGGAGCGGGAAGAAGACGAGCAAGGCGTAGAGCATGGCTATGGATCGCGGCTTCGTGAAGTAGTCCTTGCGGAAGAGTGCTAGATAGAGGGTGAAGAGCGAGACGAGCAGCAGGATGTAGATGGTCTGTCCCGCTATGGTCGATCGCAATTCGTTCTCCGAGGCGCTCTGCTTCGCCATGGCGCGCTCGTAGGAGTTGAGCACGAGCATCATCCGCGAGGTGACGATGTCGCCCTGGGTGATGATGCGCTGCCCCTTGAGCACCATTCCGCTTGCCTGCGTAATGAGGCTGAGATTGTCGTTGAGTTCCATCTCGCTCCGGCTTCGGTCGTAGCGGAGGTTGGGCGAGATGAAATCGTTGAGGTTGCAAGCCTGCAACTTGGCCCTCACCGGCATCAGACGGTCGTCGAGGAAGAGGTATTGGTAGGCGCCGAGCGTCGTCAGCACGCTATCCGTGGGCAGCGTCACGGCCTCCTTGCCCGTCACGACGCGGATGGCCGTCGTCGTGTCGCCATCGCTATACTGCGCCAGCTGGGTGGGGTCGAGCACGCCGCGCTCGTAGATCTGGTGCAACCTATGGGCGATGATCTGGACGTAGTTGCCCGTCAGTCCCGGTATGCCGTCCTTGAACTTCTCATGAAACGCCTGGAGCGACTGCTCCTCCACGCGGTCGTCCCAGTTGAAGTAGGGCTGGAAGCGTTCGCGCACGGAGTCGCGCTCGTACTTCAGGGTCGCCTCCGACTTGAAGACGGGGAAGTCGATGGGAGCGATCAGGGCGCCGTCCGTCCACGGCTGGCCCTCGCTATAGTGCAGAAGTCGGCTGCTGTCGCGGGGCAAAAACAGGACGATGATGGTCACGCTCGTCAGCACGAGCGCTATGCGCGTAAGGATGGAAGGCCAGTTGCTGGTGCCGTTATGTCTGAATTGCTTCATGATGCGTAATGTTCGTTTTGGTTGGTTCTTAGCCCTTGGTATAAGGGCATAAATGCCTTTACTCGGCGAAATTACGAAAAAAATATGGTATAATCGAAAAAAAAGCATTACTTTTGCCGAAAATTTTAGGCTATCCACGCTTATCAATTTATGATGGAAGAAAAATTTACAGCAGAAGCAGCGTCTTCGCAGGTGCGGGTTCGCTTTGCACCCAGTCCCACGGGAGCGTTGCATATTGGCGGTGTTCGCACGGCTTTGTTCAACTATTTGTTTGCCCGCCAGCATCATGGATCGCTGGTGTTCCGCATTGAGGACACAGACTCCAGCCGCTTCGTACCGGGAGCGGAAGAGTATATCCTGGAGTCGTTCCGCTGGTTGGGTATCCACTTTGACGAGGGTGTCAGCTTCGGTGGAAGCCACGGCCCGTACCGTCAGAGCGAGCGCAGGGAGATCTATAAGGAGTATGTGCAGCAGCTCCTCGACGAGGGCAAGGCCTACTATGCCTTCGATACGCCCGAGGAACTGGAGCAGAAGCGTGCTGAGGTGAAGAACTTCCAGTATGACGCCCACACGCGATTGACGATGCGCAACTCGCTCACGCGTTCTGCCGAGGAGGTCAAGCAGCTCATCGACGACGGCGAGCAGTATGTCGTCCGTTTCCTCGTGGAGCCGGGCGAGGAGGTCGTGGTCCACGATATGATCCGTGGCGACGTCCACGTCAAGACCGATATCCTCGACGACAAGGTGCTCTACAAGAGCCACGACGAGCTGCCCACCTACCACTTGGCCAATATTGTCGATGACCACTTGATGGGCATTAGCCACGTGATCCGTGGCGAGGAGTGGCTCCCGAGTGCGCCCCTCCACGTCCTGCTCTACCGTGCTTTCGGCTGGGAGGACACCATGCCGCGCTTCGCCCACCTGCCGTTGCTGCTCAAGCCTGAGGGCAAGGGTAAACTCTCGAAGCGTGATGGCGACCGCCTCGGATTCCCCGTCTTCCCCCTGGAGTGGGAAGACCCGAAGACGGGCGAGGTCAGCACGGGCTTCCGCGAGAGTGGCTATTTCCCCGAGGCGGTGGTCAATTTCCTTGCCCTGCTGGGATGGAATCCGGGCACGGAGCAGGAGATGTTCTCGCTCGACGAACTGATGGAGGCCTTCGACATCACGAAGTGCTCTAAGGCAGGAGCGAAGTTCGACTACAAGAAAGCGACTTGGTTCAACCACGAGTATATGTTGCGGAAGAGCGACGAGGAGATCGCAGGTCTCTTCGCGCCCATCGTGGCCAACAATGGCGTCGATACGACCATGGATCGTGTGCGCCAGGTGGTCCACATGATGAAGGACCGTGTCGATTTCGTCCATGAGTTGTGGCCGCTTTGCGCCTTCTTCTTCATCGCTCCTACGGAGTATGACGAGAAGACGGCGAAGAAGCGCTGGAAGGAGTATTCCGCCCAGCAGATGACCGAACTGGCGCAGGTGCTCCAGGAGGTCGAGGACTTCTCGGTAGAGGGCCAGGAACCAGTGGTGATGAAGTGGGTCGAGGAGAAGGGCTACAAGCTCGGCGACGTGATGAACGCGTTCCGCCTGGCGCTTGTCGGTATCGGCAAGGGTCCCGGTATGTTTGACATCTCGGCCTTCCTCGGCAAGGAGGAGACCCTCCGTCGCCTCCATCGCGCCATCAGCGAACTGGGATAAGAACGGGCGGGCGCGCCCGCCATTCTGTCTCTCACGTCATTAGCTAATCATCAACCCTACAAGAGGTAATGTACAACTTCATCATGTATGCCATGCAACTGGGCGTCCGCATTGCTGCGCGCTTCGACTCGAAGGTGCGCAAGATGTGGCGTGGCGAGCAAGCAGCCTTTGGCGTGCTTCAGCAGCGGGTCGATCCTTCGGCTCGCTATGTCTGGTTTCATGCCGCGTCGCTCGGCGAGTTTGAGCAAGGCCGTCCGTTGATGGAGGCCATACGCCGCGAGTTTCCCGACTACAAGATCCTGCTCACCTTCTTCTCGCCTTCGGGCTACGAGGTGCGCAAGGACTACAAGGGGGCGGACATCATCACCTACCTCCCAATCGACACCGTCGGCAACGCGCGCCGCTTCCTTCGCACGGTACGCCCTGTCATGGCCTTTTTCGTGAAGTATGAGTTTTGGTACAACTACCTCCATATCTTGAACCATCGCGGGGTGCCGACCTATAGCGTGAGCAGCATCTTCCGCCCTGGTCAGATCTTCTTCCGTCCCTACGGACGGCAGTATGGCCGCGTGTTGCGCTGCTTCAGCCGCTTCTTCGTTCAGAACGAGGAGAGTAGCCTGCTGCTCTCCTCGATAGGCATCGACCAGGTGGAGGTTGTGGGCGACACCCGTTTTGACCGCGTGCTCCAGGTGAGGGAGGCGCGCAAGCAGTTGCCCCTGGTGGAGCGCTTTGTCGGCGACTCGGACCGTGTCTTCGTGGCAGGGTCCTCTTGGTTGCCCGACGAGGAACTCTTCCTTCGCTATTTTGCCTCCCATCCCGAGTGGAAACTCATCATCGCCCCTCATGTCATCAAGGAGGAGCACCTGGCGCAGATCCGCCAGTTGCTGCAAGGCAAGAAGGTGGCCCGCTACACCCAGTCGAGCGTGGAGACCGTGGCCGATGCCGACGTCTTGATCATCGACTGCTTCGGACTTCTCTCCTCGGTCTATCACTATGGCCGCGTGGCCTATGTGGGTGGAGGCTTCGGTGTGGGCATCCACAATGTGCTGGAGGCTGCGGTATGGGGTATGCCGGTCCTCTTCGGACCCAACAACAAGCATTTCCAGGAGGCGCAGGGACTGATAGCGGCCCAGGGTGGCTTCGAGGTCTCTGATGATGCGGGCTTTGCTCAGCTGATGGACCGTTTCACCAAGGATGAGGCTTTCCTCCAGGAGAGTGCGGGACGGGCAGCTGCCTTTGTCGAAAAACTCACGGGAGCGACCGAAAGGGTGCTCCAGGCCGTGAAGCCTGAACTGGAGAAGCACTGTCAAGCACAGTCTTGATCAAACTTGGAAAGGAGTAATAAATGAAATATCAGATTACTTGCGACAACTGCGGAACGCAGTTTATCATCGATGCCGAACCGGGCATGACGGTCGAATGCCAATGTCCGGAGTGTCATGGCGTGATGCAGATCACGCTGCCCAATGCTGCCAAGGGTGAGCACTACGAGGCGCCCCGACCCACGGGTGGCGGCCCGAAGAATCCTTGGCATGCCGCCACGGTGGACGAGGACGACCGTCCCAACCGGCGCTGGCTGTGGATAGGCGTGGCGGTAGTGGTGCTGGTAGTGGCCGTGATAGGCTTCGCCATGTTCTCTACCTCGTCGTCGCCG
>ERZ780207.1973-NODE-1973-length-16005-cov-3.822947_pt1 | contig 16005 bp, 9 predicted proteins | sample MGYA00510977_ERZ780207 | MGnify/ENA primary metagenome ERZ780207 (study PRJEB29588, sample SAMEA2151383) | human gut metagenome | biome: human gut; feature: human-associated habitat; material: faeces | place: Denmark | collected 2008/2010 ... | reverse complement strand
TTCCCTTCCAGTAATGACTATCTAGTCAAATAATTTATTTTGCTATATATTAACTACGATAGTCTCCATTAATTTTTACATAATCATACGTCAGATCACATCCCCAGGCTTTGGCAGATGCCTCTCCCTGATGCAGATCAATATTGATATAAATTTCATCTTCCTCTAAGATTTCTTTTGCTTTCTCCTCAGAGAAATCTACACCGGCAGCATTTCTGCATACGGCAATGGTTCCCTTGGACGATGCCAGATCCACATCCACTTTGTTGATATCAAACTCCGCATCCGCATAACCGATTGCACATAAAATACGTCCCCAGTTGGCATCTTCCCCAAACATTGCACACTTAAACAGTGGGGAACGGATCACACTCTTTGCAATAATGATTGCGGTATCCTGATCCGGCGCACCGCTACAGGTACACTCCAGCATCTTCGATGCTCCCTCACCGTCCTTGGCAAGCATTTTGGTCAGCGTCATGAGTACCTGATACAGCGCCTGACGGAACGTATCATAATCCTCTCCCTCTGCTGTGACTGGCGTATTTTCTGCCATGCCGTTTGCCAGAATACTGACCATATCATTGGTAGAAGTATCTCCATCAATGCTCAGACAATTGTATGTCACCTTTACAATCTCAGAAAGTGCTTTCTGGATCATTTCTGAGGAAATCGCAACATCGGTTGTAACAAAATTTAACGTGGTAGCCATATTCGGATGGATCATGCCACTTCCCTTTGCCATACCGCCAACCGTACAGGTCTTCCCGTCAAGCGTAAAAGAAACCGCGGTCTCCTTGGCATAGGTATCGGTTGTCATGATGGCATGTGCTGCTTTTCCATGATTCTGTGGAGAAAGTCCGCGTGCCAGCTCCTGCACATGATCACGGATCGGTTCAATCGGAAGCTTCTGTCCAATGACACCGGTTGATGCCACGATCACCTCGTCTGCCTTTATGCCCAGCTCTGCTGCAGCCAGATCACACATCATCTGTGCCTTTTCTTCTCCGTCTGCATTACAGGTATTGGCATTCTTACTGTTGACAATAACAGCCCTCGCCTTATTTCCGGTTGCTGCCAGATGTTTCTTTGTCACAAGGATTGGTGCACCCTTTACTTTATTCGTTGTATAGACAGCCGCTGCCGTACACTCCTTCTCTGACCAGATCAGTGCCAGATCATTTTTGTTCCGATCCGGATTTAACCCACAGTTTAATCCGTTTGCGGAAAATCCTGCAGCCGCACATACACCGCCCTCGACCTGTTTCATTGTTACATTCATAATTTTTATCTCCTTCTAAGTTATAGTAGTAAAAATCCTCAGCAGAATTTCTCCTGCTGAGGCACCTTTATCTCATTCCATCTGTTTACTTTATGTACTTATCCAGTTCATGAGATACCGCAAGCACATTGTCAAGTTTCTGTTTTGCCTGCTCGGCATTGTTTAAATTCTCAACTGACAGATCCGCTACCTGTACGGAAGAGGCCGTCACTTCTTCCGTTGTTGCAGAAAGATTACTGATATTGTCTACAATCTGATTGTTTGCATCCGACAGACGGTTTAACATGCCGTCAATGCCTTCGATCTCCTGAACCAGTGTATTGACATTCTCATTCATTCCCGAAAAACTCTCAGACGCTTTCGCAATCATGGAATCCTGCGCATTGGTAGCCTCAATCGAACGGCTCACCGCCGTTGCTGCATCCTCTGCATTTTTAAACAATTCATCCAGAATCTGTGCAATGCTTTCTGTCTCACTTCTGGTTTTCTCTGCCAGCTGACGGATTTCATCAGCCACTACAGCAAACCCTTTTCCGGCTTCCCCTGCACGGGCACTCTCAATAGAAGCATTGAGCGCCAGCAGATTGGTCTGACTGGAAATGGAAAAGATGGTATCTGCAATACTCTTTACTGCCTCGGTACGCTCCTGTAACGCTTTCATGGAATCTGCCACTCCGGAGTTTGTCTCTGCGATTACCGCGGACTGTTTCTTCAGATGTTCCATGATCTCCATACTCTTCTGATTCAGTTCCCCGGACTGCTTTGCCACTTTTACCATATTCTCGGAGCTTTCCAGTGTCTGCTCAATTGAATGCTGGATATCCTGTGTCATGGTTGTCTGTGTCTGGATATTTTCCGCCGTGCTATGCGTGCTGGAAGAAATATCTTTCATCGCACCATTGACCACCTCTGTCGATCCATTCAGATCATTGACAATCTTCATCACGGATTCCGTACCCTTACGCACTTCTTCCGCCACACCAATCACATCGTCTAAAATTGCCTGCTGCTTCCGCTGCTCCTGCTGTTCACTGTGCCGGGTATCATGGTTGAATTTCTGTGCCACATTTGTTGTAAAGATCACAGCAAATACCAGTACCCCCAGTGCCAGCAGATCCAGTACAAGATTGGTTGTCCCGGCTACGCCTTCCGGCTGCTGACGGATCTGACCAAAGGCAGTCAGCGCATTCAATACAAGATAACCGATGCCGCCGATTCTGGAATATTTCGGATCAAAAAACAAAATACAGCCGATAAAAGGAGCCAGTCCCAGAAAACGGATAAAGTTCTCCGTATAAGCAAAAGTCATGAAAAATGATACGAGATATAACCCGATCAGTGCCAGATATCTCAGCCGCTCCGATTCCGGACGCCGCTTCCATCCAATGAGCAATGCACCTCCGGAGACTACTGCAATCACACTGACAAATGCCGCAAAGCCCAAAGAACGTACTCCTTTTGCTCTTGATGCCCAGAGCATAAACAGAATAAATGCATAAAAAATCAGATATTCTGTTACAAGAAAACGGTTTACTCTCTGTATCTGCTGCCCTTTTTCCGCAAAGCGATAATATTTTTCTTTTATTTTCATAATCAGTCCTCTCCCCTTTTATAGTTATAACACACGAAAGTTTCTGTTTCCATACTAGCACAGAGCAAAATAAAATGCAATTCTGTCCGCTGTAATAATCTTATTCCAGTTCTTCCATGACACTCTTATATGCTGGACGAATAATTTTGTTGCATCCCACCAGCTCCTCCAGCCGGTGTGCACTCCATCCTGCAATTCTTGCAATGGCAAACAATGGTGTATACAATTCCGACGGAATGCCAAGCATTTCATATACGAAACCACTGTAAAAATCCACATTCGGGCTGACACCCTTGAAAATATGACGCTTTTCTGCGATCAGTTCCGGAGCCACTTCTTCTATCATATTGTAAAGGTTCATGTCTTTCTGGCGTCCTTTTGCCTCCGCGAGATGCTCCACATAGCTGCGGAACACACGCTCTCTCGGATCAGACAGGGAATACACGGCATGTCCCATACCATAGATCAATCCCTTCTTATCAAAGACCTGTCCATCCAGCATCTTTCCAAGATAGGACTTCACCTCGTCACGATCGCTCCAGTCATGCACATTTTCCCGGATATCATTCATCATCTGCATAACTTTGATGTTGGCACCGCCATGCTTTGGTCCTTTCAGGGAAGACATTGCCGCAGCGATGGCAGAATATGTATCCGTACCGGCAGAAGTAACCACACGGGTGGTAAACGTACTGTTATTACCGCCGCCATGCTCCATATGAAGCATCAGTGCCACATCAAGCACCTGTGCCTCCAGCTGTGTATACTGCTTATTCGGCCGCAGCATACGAAGGAAATTCTCTGCCGTGGAAAGCTTCGGGTCCGGTCGGTGAATATACATACTCGAATCATTTTCATAATGATTATATGCGTGATATCCATATGCCGCGATCATCGGGAAATTGGCAATCAGCTGCATACACTGACGGATATTGTTCTCAATGGAAGAATCTGTCGTATACGGATCATAGGCCGCAAGTGTCAGAATACTTCGTGTCATGGAATTCATGATATCCTTAGAAGGCGCCTTCATAATAACGTCTCTGGTAAAATTGGTCGGAAGTGTCCGGCTGTTGCCGAGCACCTCACAGAATTCATCCAGCTGCGCCTGATCCGGAAGTTCTCCAAACAGCAGCAGATATGCTGCTTTCTCGAAGCCGAATTCGTTCGGTCCAATGGATTTGATCAGTGTTTTTACATTATATCCGCGATACCATAACTCACCGTCACATGGCACCTGTTTTCCATTTTCATCTTTGAAGGACACAATCTTTGAAATACGGGTCAGACCTGTCAATACACCCTTTCCGTTGACATCGCGAAGTCCTCTGTTTACCCCATACTCCTGAAACAATCGGTCCGAGATCGTATCATTCGTAATACACATATTCTGTTTTGATGCTGCGTAATTTGCTAATAAATCTTTTTTCTCCATACTTCACTCTCCAATCTGTATAGTCTTAATTATATCGTACTTGGTTCTCAAAAAAAAGCATTTCATAAATTTTTTATATCTTTTTACGCTTTGTATATAAATTTTATACCCCATAAAATTTCATCAGTGCATCGTAAACATTCATTTTTCCATAGCCCCAGGCGGTATTCGGATAGGATACATCCGGGTTCCTTTCGCACCCGCGGATCAGAATATTTCCGATCTGCACCGAATTTAAAAGCAGTCTTCTCCCACGGCTGTTTCCCCACTCCATGATCTGTGCACATGCTCCTGCCGCAATTGCAGAAGCTGCACTCGTTCCCGTCAGTGTCACATAATTTCCAAGCCTTCCTATCGCCTGCACGCCCACAGCCGGAGCCACAAAATCCGGTTTTACAACCGACGCAATGGTATTCCCCCTCCCGGAATCCAGATATAAAATACCACTCTTTTGATCCATTCCACCCACCCCAATCGGAATTTTTGCCGAAGACGGCACGGTAAGTGTCACATCCGGATCCGGACGCAAAAACACCACGTCTTTTTCTAACATTCCACTCATTGGCAGCCAGATATGAAATTGTCCTGTGATCGTGGTACTCGGATTAACATACAGCGTCCAGATCCCTGCCGCCGGGTTTTCAAACCGGATAAACACCAGCTGATCCCCCCGCGTGCGTCCCACCTGTGCATAATCAATTTCCACTCTTGTCCCTTCAAATATAAATTCCTGTTCCTGATGCGAATTTCCGGGCACATTCTGCGCCGGCATAAGAGTGCCTCCCGGCGAACGCACCGCCACCACAAACAATTCCGGTGCACTGGCCCACAACTCAAGATAAAATCCCCGCATCCGCTGTTCCACATTCACCTCTACCGCAACCATTGAATTTCCATCACTTTTCCCGTAAAAATGATGTCTGGCATTCGCCTCATTTCCGGTTGCCCCAACCGCACGCCGGCGCCATCTGCCCGCAATATCATCAAGAAGTTCCGAAAGATTGCTGCCACCGGAATGGCTTCCGTTGTTTGTCCCGAGACCAAGGCACAGAATAAGGGGCCGCCCCAGTTTTCTGGCAGTCTCTTCGAGATATTCAATTGCCGCCATAATGTCATTTTCCTGATAGGCAGGCATCTCTTGCGGAATATAAAAAAAGTCTTTCAGATATGGTTTTGCCGGTTTTAACTTTACAACCAGAAGTTCCGCATAAGGAGCCGCCCCAGTAAAACCAGCCTGCAGATCTTCACTTCCGCAGGCAATACTTGCCAGCATGGTTCCGTGCCCATCTTCATCCGTCACTGGAACCAGTTCCCGCGGATGTTCCTGTTCCAGTGCCTCATTGATCTCTTTTTGTGTATATTCCGTTCCGTACAAAAATCCCTGAGGGGTATTTTTCTCCCCCGTCGGAATACTCTGATCCCAGATTGAGCGGATTCTTGTACTTCCATCGGCATTCCGGAAACAGGGCAGTTCATAGGAAATTCCCGTATCAACAAATCCAATAAAAATACCCTGTCCCCGAAGGGACAGGGCTGGCTGATTCTGCAGCTGCAGGATACCGGTTGTCTCCAGTGCAAGCGTATCCAGCAGTCCGAAACATTTTGGGATAATCGAATATCCGTATGTCTTAATGCTCAGCTGCGGCACCTCGTCCCGGTCAAAATATTCTGCCACAAATTTTTCACCGATATTTTGTATACATTCTGCCCGGTCGTCAGAAATCTCCAAAGACTCTCTGGCAATCAGGATATCGTAGGTATTGTTGGAGCGGATAAATGCATCACAATTTCTATCCATAAGAAGCTCCCACACTTCTTTTCCGTAACTATATGCACAAAACTTTCAGAATAGAACTTATTCTTTTACACATGCCACGCCATACGGTTCCAGTGTAAGAATTCCCTTGATCACCTCTCCCGTCAGAAGATCAATTCCCTCTACCCCGGAAACAATCTGCGGTCCGGTCGTATCATTCAGATAAAATACATACCGCATACCATCCGCTTCGCGTGTGTGACGTTCCACGCCATATGGAAGTTTATACATCGAAACTCCCGCTTTTTTCAGTGTACGCGCATACAGGTGCTGCATGGAAGCATCATCCAGCCGGGCCGCGATATACATGGCACTGCCGTTTTGACATGTGCGCTCCGTCACTGCTGCCATTCCTTTGTAATAATCCTGTTCATAGGTACCAAGCACGTTTGTGCCATCTGCCACACGCAGAACTTCCGCATAATCCCGTACTTCCCCTTCTGGCATTTCGGCAAAATGTACGCGGTTGCGGTCGGACGGATACAGTGTATCAATTTCCTCACTGATCACGCCAAAGAGATCCTTTAATCCGTCTCCCGGAAATCCGCCCAGATAATTGAGCTGGTTTTCATCCACATATCCGGTCACATAGGTTGCAATCAGATGACCTCCCTGCTCCACAAACTGTTTCATGCGCTCCCCGACATGCGTATGCAGCAGATACAGCATTGGTGCCACAATCACAGAATAACCGCTATAATCCTCTTCACTGGAAATCACATCCACATCCACTCCGAGTGCCGACAGATTGCGGTATGCTTTCCTGCAGGTCTTAATATAGTTGCGGGTGGACTCTGCCAGCCCCTTCATTCCATCCGTTGCCCAGAGGCTGTCCCAATCGTATAACACGGCTACCGGTGCTTTTACGACTGTCCCTGCCAGATCTTTGAGTTTCTTTAATTCTTCCCCAAGATCTGCCACTTCACGAAAAACTCTGGTATCATCCGTTCCGAGATGATCCACAACCGCCCCATGGTACTGCTCAAACGATCCCCTTCCTTTCCGCCACTGGAAATACTGCACCGTATCGGAACCGAGAGCCACTGCCTGCAGCGAAGCCAGCCGGTGTACGCCCGGACGTTTCATTTTATTAAACGGATGCCAGTTGACCAGCCCCGGCGCGCTCTCCATGAGCATAAACGGCTGCTCTTTTTTCAGACAACGGATCATGGCATGATCAAACGCATTTTCTGTCATCGTATCTGAAAACGACTCCTCATCATTGTGAAACCGCGGATAAGAATCCCAGGACACCACGTCCAGCGGCTGCTGCATTTTATGATAGTCCAGTCCGTCATATTCTTTCATAAAATTCGTTGTCACCGGAATCTGCGGGGTACGTTCTTTTAAAATGGCAATCTCTGCCTTCATGTAATCCGTCATATTCCAGGTGGTAAACCGTTTCCACTCCAGATTCAATCCCATAATGCTGAATTCTCCGTTGCGGTACGGCGGTTCAATCTGGGAAAAATCATTGTAAGTATGACTCCAGAACGTTGTCCACCATGCCTTGTTCAGTTTTTCAATATCATGGTCAAACTTTTCTGCCAGATAATCCTGGAACCGCTTTACACAGTGCGGACAGTAACATTCCCCGCCAAATTCATTGGAAATATGCCACATCAGAAGTCCCGGATGATTTCCGAATTCATCTACCAGCTTATTGACGATCACAGAAACCTTTTTACGATAAACCGGTGCACTCATACAGTGGTTGTGCCGCACCCCGTGATGTTCACGCACCCCGTAAGAATCCACGCGTCTGCACTCCGGATATGCCTCATCCAGCCATGCCGGGCGCGCTCCGGACGGTGTCGCCAGTATCGTATAAATGCCATTGGCATATAACTTATCCATGATGTCATGCAGCCATGCGAAATGAAATTCCCCTTCCCGCGGCTCATAGGTTGACCAGGAAAATACCCCAAGTGTTGCACAATTCATCCCAGCTTTCTTCATCATACGGATATCTTCTTCCAGAATGTCCGGCCGGTCCAGCCACTGTTCCGGATTGTAATCCCCTCCGTGCATAATTCCGCCGATCTGCGGAAATAAAATCTTTTTCTCCATGTTTCCTCTCCCTTTATTTTGCGTTTTCTATATTCCGGCTTGCATGACAGGTAAAATATAAAATCTGATACTCCCCGGAAATTTTTCCAAACAGTTCATTGCCATGTGCCATCTTTTCTTCATCCAGATTGACAAACGGATCGTCCAGCACCAGAAACGGTTTTTCCTTCGGATACATCGCATCCACCAGCGCCAGACGCATACAGATTCCCAGCAGATCCTGATATCCAGCAGACAGCCACTTGGTTTCCCGCATCTCGCCCTGCTCTTTCATCTGCACCTCGATGTTGGCATCCACCATCCAGTCTTTTTCTTTATCCCCGGTTAGAAGCGTGTAATACTTTCCAAACCCGTTCTCGATCGGACCCAAATATCTCGCGGAAAACTGCTCCTTTGCATTCTGCAGGAACTCTCCCGTCAGACGCAGGGTTTCATATAAATGCTGTTCTTCTTCCTGTTCCTGTCTGCAGATGGAAAGCTGCTGTTCTTTTTCATCCCGGATATCCAGCTGATCCTGCAGATCTTCGAGCTGATGATGGTACTGCTCGATGGCTTCCCGGATATCCTCGCTCCGCTCATCCACATCACGGATCATGGAATTGAGTTCGTCCAGAGAATATGGACATTTTTCCACCGCTGCCAGTTCTTTCATATTGTGTTCCTGTTCAAACAGTTCTCTCTTTTTTCTTGCCTCTGCGTATGCTTTCTGTGCGATCCGGTACTCGGTTGCCTTCATCTGTAACTGGCTGATTCCTGCTGCAAGATCTTCTCCGAAATCCATTCCCGCTTCTTTTCCAAATGCAAGCAAAGAGTTCTGTTTCCGCTCAAATTCCTGTCTTGCCGCATCGCTTTTTCCGGCACGGCTGCGCAGACGCTCATATTCCTGCAGCTGGCTGCGGAGTTCATACAGGCAGGTTCTGGCATCCTTTTCTCCCGGAACCATCTGATACTGCTCCAGAAAATGCTTGGTCTCCTGTTCGATGCGCGAAGCTTCTTTCGAAGCCTCTTCCATGGTTTTTTGAATTTCTTCCACCGGTCCGCGGAGCTTACGCTCCTCTTCCAGATGCTGTACCCGGAGTGCACGCACCTTTTCTTCTTCCTTTGATACCTGCACCTTGCGCACCACAAGAAGCACAATACCTGCCACTGCCGCAACCACCGATACCGCCAGAAGCGGAAGGAAAAACTTATGTACCTGTGGCAACAGAAACGACAACACACCACCGGCAGCACCGATCACCAGCAGGATAATGCCGCAGATCATCATCGGAAGACGATTTTTTACCGTATAATCCGGTTCTTCCCGCTTCATTGCCATCGCTTCAAAATAGGACATTTTCGTTTCCAGCTGCGTTTTTTCTTCTTTGAGTTTTGCAAAACGCTCCTGCTCTTTTTCCATTTCCGTTATTTTTTCTTCAGAAGGAATCTGGTTTTCAAACTTATCACCAAGTTCCTGCAGGCGGTTTTCTTCTTCCTCGGTCAGCCCCAGATTAAACAAAGTGGTTTTTAACACCCCAAGCATCTGTACATCCTGGTTCTGCTTTGCAAACTCCTCATCCTGCGGCACCTGTCCCGGAAATACATCCGCAAAAGCATCCAGTGCCTCTTTCTTTTCCTGTTCCTCCTGTTTGGTGGCCGCATAGGCCTGCTTGATTCCTTCCCTGCGGCTCTCTTCACTCGCCATCTGCAATGCTTTTGCATACTGATCCCGAATCCCGGCCAGTTCTTTTCTCTGCTCCTGTTTTTCGGTAAGTTTTTCGGTAATCTTTTTGTATGATGTCTCTGCCGCATCATAGCCACGCAGTTCTTCCGTTAACAGCGTGATCATGTTCGTCCGCTTTTTCATGGAACCTGTTGCACGGTCCGGCGAAAGTTTATTCATCCGGTCATGGATCTTTTTCTGGGCAGTTTCAAAATTATTGATATCGTTTGTATTCTCTACAAGATTTCCCAGCTTGGCATTGATCGCATCAGTCGAGCAGCATTCGCAGTCATTTTGTGCAATAAATGCGCTCCTTTTAAACGACGCACTGTCCAGTCCGAAAATTTCACTTCCGATCTCGGAAGAAAAATCATGACATTCCAGATTGGTGGAAAGATCGTATAAATGAAAAACATCTGTTTTTTCTGTTTTTCCAAATGTACGGCTGATCCGGTACTCTTTTCCCTGATAGGAAAAATCCAGTTCGCCTCCATACGTTCCCCCCTGCCACGGGCGGAATACCACACGTTCTTTATCAAACAGTCCGGATTCTCTCTTAGAGTCAAACCCGTAAAACATCACCCGCAAAAAAGCGGCCAGTGTACTTTTTCCCCATGCATTCGGTTCGTGAAACAGATTGACCCCGTCCTGAAATTCCAGATGCAGATCCGATAGTTTTCCAAAATTGTCGATATGACAGGAACGTAATTTCATCCTATATCTCCTCCCCGGACAATGCCAAAATTCCACAGCGGATCACTTCTGCCTTCTGCTCCTGTGACAGTTCAGATCCAAGTACCATACGGATAAACTCCCCCTTTAACGAGGCATCTTTTTCATAATCACTGTAGTCGACCCGAAGGGTTGTCCGGTCTTTCACCTTTTCAAAATAAAAATAATCCGAGAACAGATTCTGCAGATACTCGCAATTGATCTCCGCATCCACTTCCACCTCACCGGTCAGTACAAATTTGACAAGGCTTCCCGACGGATACTGCGCCTGTTTTACAGCTTCTTCCATCCGCTCCGCCGCTTCCCTTGTCGTCATGACATTGCTCACATCCACTTCAAGCGTGTACAGCGTGCGGGCTGCCATCTGAACAAACTGCATCTGGGCACGGCAGGTCTGCTCGTCCACATCCAGTAAAACAAATCCTTTCGGTCCACACTCGTCAAATCCGCGTCCTTCCAGACATCCACAGTAACACCAGGTACCGCGGTTATCCAGCTTGTCCTGCATGAAGGTATGTACATGTCCCAGCGCCAGATAATCAATATTCTTATTTTTCAGCTGGTTCAGGCTGATATTCTCTGCCTGTGAGCGACATGCATAATCTCCCGCCTGTCCGTGCATCATGACAATATTGAAATCTTCATGCCCCAGCACAAGGGAATTGTAAACGGTCGCCCGGTTGTTCTCCGAGAGCTCGATTCCGCTGATCACAATATTTCCATACCGGTATGCAGTCCATGTATCGGAAAACAAAAGCAGATTGTCCGGTACTTCCTCCAGCTTGGAAAGGAAATTGTCACTGTCATGGTTTCCTCTCAGATATAAGAAATCAATCTGGGGATGTGTACAGATCATGTCCCTTACGGTGTTGCGCGCCAATGCTGATACATTTCGTGTATCAAACAGATCTCCCGATATCATGATCAGACGCACCCCTGTCTTTTCTGCATATTCGACCATCCGTGTAAACGTACGGATGATTTCTCTTTTGCGCTCTCTTGCCTGCTCTTTTGTCAGGTTTGCTGTCATCTGGGAATCCAGATGCAGATCCGCACAATGAATGATTTTCATACATCCTCCTTATGAATTACGAACAAAACAATACTGTTTCTATCATATCATACAATAGGGAAAAGAAAAAGACCTGATGCCCTCCGGCATCAGATCTTTTATTTCGGTTTTTCTACATTTTATGCGTTTGCTTCCTGTTCCGGAAGTGCCGCAACTCCACGCATTTCAATGAGCGGTCCGCCCTTTTTCTCCACATAATCCTCTGTGATCGTCACTTTTCCGATATTGTCATCCTTTGGAATCTCATACATGATATCCAGCATGAACTCTTCAATAATGGCTCGCAGTGCACGGGCACCGACTTTCTTTTCTTTCGCCTGCTTTGCAATTGCATGCAAAGCGTCCTCCGTAAACTCCAGATCCACTTCATCCATCGCCAGAAGCTTTTTGTACTGACGTACAATCGCATTCTTCGGCTCTGTCAGAATACGCACAAGCATATCTTCCGTCAGTGCTTCCAGTGAAAACAGAATCGGCAGACGTCCCAGAAACTCCGGAATCATTCCGAATTTACGGACATCCTCCACTGTCACTTTACAGAGAAGATTTTCTTCCTTGTCGTATTTATCTTTCAGATCTGCCTTAAAGCCGATGGACGCCTCCTTGTTTAAGCGCTCCTTGATAACCTCTTCCAGTTCCGGAAAGGCACCGCCACAGATAAACAGAATATTCTTCGTATCTACCGTGGTCATCGGAACCATCGCATTTTTGCTGCTTGCTCCAACCGGAACTTCAATCTCTGCGCCTTCGAGAAGCTTTAACATTCCCTGCTGCACCGACTCTCCGCTTACATCCCTCTGATTGGCATTGCGCTTCTTTGCAATCTTGTCGATCTCATCAATGAAAATAATACCGTGCTCTGCACGCTCCACATCATTGTCAGCTGCAGCCAGAAGTTTGCTGACTACGCTTTCGATATCATCACCGATATATCCGGCTTCGGTCAGAGAGGTCGCATCTGTGATTGCCAGCGGCACATCCAAAAGCCGTGCCAGTGTCTTTACCAGATACGTCTTTCCCGATCCGGTCGGTCCGATCATGAGCATATTGGACTTTTCGATTTCCACGCCGTCATTGGTGTCTTCCATCACACGTTTATAGTGATTGTAAACGGCAACGGACATCACTTTTTTGGCATGTTCCTGTCCAACAACATACTCATCCAGACGCGCCTTGATTTTGTGCGGTGCCGGAATGGAATGAATATCCAGTTCCGGTTTCGGCTGCTCATCCTTTGGTTTCTTTTTCTTTAACTTCTGTTTGTTCGGAACCGCATTCTGTAGATCCGCCAGATTGATCATACTGATATTCGGCATTTTTCCCATGTTCATATTCATGAAATCGCCCATGTTAAAGGTGCCGTTGTTCATGGTATCAAATGTTTTCTGCATACAGTCCTGACAAATGCAGATATCATTCTGGATATGTATCATCTTTCCCGCAACACTCTCCGGTCTGCGGCAGATGTAACAGACATCTTCATATTCACTTGTATTGTTTGTATCGGATGTCGTGGTATTTTCTTTATTATTCTGGTCTTCCGCCATCGTATAAACTCCTTTTTTACATATAACATTGCCGCCGCAGTAAGCGACGGCAAAATTATTATACGATATTCAGCCTGTAAAGACAAGTTTTCCCCTGTTTTTTCATTTTTCTTTAAGATTTAAAGCAGTTCCTTTAAGATTTTATTTACGATTCCCGGATTTGCCTTGCCTTTGGTTGCTTTCATCGTCTGTCCGACCAAAAATCCGATTGCTTTCTCTTTTCCGTTGTGGTAATCCTCCACAGACTGCGGATTGTCTTTGACGATCTGTTCAATTGTTGCGCGAAGTGCATCCTCATCGTTATCACTCTTTAAGCCATGCTCTTCCACATAACGCTCCGGATCAATGTCCTCATCAAATACTTTTTCAAATACTTCCTTGGCAACGGAATTATTGATCGTTCCGGCCTCTGTCAATTCGATAATTTTTGCCAGATGCTCTGGTGAAAAACGGAGATCTTCGGCATCCATTTCCCGGTCCTTTAACAGACGCATCGTTTCTCCCATGAGCCAGTTGGATACTTTCTTTGGTTTATTGCAAATCGCAGAAGTCGCCTCAAAGAGATCTGCCAGTTTTTTCTCCGATGTAAGAATCTGTGCATCATACTCCGGCAGACCAAACTCTGCAATATAACGGGCCAGTTTTTCATCATGAAGTTCCGGCTGATTGTCCCGGATCTGCTGCAGCCATTCGTCACTGACAACGATCGGTACCAGATCCGGCTCCGGGAAATAACGATAATCCTGTGCATCCTCTTTGGAACGCATCGCATAGGAATATCCCTGATCATCGTTCCAGCGGCGGGTCTCCTGTACAACCTTCTCCCCGGATTCGATCAGATCAATCTGGCGGGCAGTCTCGGCTTCAATGGCATGTGCGATTGCCTTAAACGAACCGATATTTTTCATCTCGGTACGGGTACCAAACTCTTTCGTGCCTTTTTCACGAACTGATAAATTGACATCCGCACGCATGGATCCCTCCTGCATCTTGCAGTCACTGGCACCCAGGTACTGGATCGTCATACGCAGTTTCTCCAGATATGCAATGACTTCCTCTGCGGAGCGCATATCCGGCTCGGACACGATCTCGATCAGCGGTACACCAGAACGGTTGTAATCCACCAGAGATACCCCTTCCCAATCATCGTGTACTAACTTTCCGGCATCCTCTTCCATATGGATTTCATGGATACCGATGGTCTTTTTCCCACCGGATTCCGTCTCGATCTCTACCCCTCCGTCATGGCAGATTGGCAGATAAAGCTGGGAAATCTGATAGTTCTGCGGGTTATCCGGATAGAAATAATTTTTCCGGTCAAATTTGCTGTACTGATTGATCTGACAGTTTGTTGCCAGACCAACTGCCATGGCATACTCTACCACCTTTTTGTTTAAGACCGGAAGCGATCCCGGCATACCGGTACATACCGGACAGGTGTGGGTATTTGGTGCACTTCCGAATGCAGTGGAGCAGGCACAGAAGATTTTTGTCTTGGTTGCTAATTCTACATGGACTTCCAGTCCAATGACAGTTTCATATTCTTTTGACATCTCTTCTCTCCTTTCTACGCTTCTGCTGCCGGACTGTGCTGATACGTTCTTGTCTGTTCAAAACTGTAGGCCGCACGGATGATGTTTTTCTCCTTGAAACAATCCCCGATCAGCTGCAGACCGATCGGAAGTCCTTTGCTGTCCACACCGCACGGCACGGAAATTCCCGGCAGACCTGCCAGATTGACCGAAACGGTATATACATCTCCAAGATACATCTTCAGCGGATCACTCAAAGATTCTCCCAGTTTCGGAGCGGTGGTCGGTGCCGCCGGTCCGAGAATCACATCATACTTTGCAAATGCCTTGTCAAATGCCTGCTTGATCAGGGCTTTGGTGCGCAGCGCTTTCAGATAATAAGCATCATAATATCCGGAACTTAACACGAAAGATCCAAGCATAATACGGCGCTTTACTTCCGGTCCGAATCCTTCGGAGCGGGACTTCTTGTACATATTGTGCAGTCCCTCGTACTCTTTTGTGCGGTATCCGTATTTTACTCCATCAAAACGTGCCAGATTGGAGCTTGCCTCTGCTGCCGCAATGACATAATAAGCCGGAATCGCATACTCTACGAGACTTAAATCAAATTCCTCTACGATTGCGCCTTTTTCTTCTAACGTCTTTGCCGCTGCAAGAATGGCTTCCTTTACTTCCGGGTCCAGTCCCTCGCCCAGATAGTCACGCGGAATACCAATCTTCATTCCCTTTACATCATCCACCAGTGCCGATGTAAAATCGGTTTCTTCTCGTTTTACCGATGTGGAATCCTTCTTATCATAAGAAGTAATTGTCTCCAGAATTGTGGCACAGTCGGTCACATCCTTTGCAATCGGTCCGATCTGATCCAGAGAGGAACCGTATGCGATCAGTCCGTAACGGGAAACGGTACCATAAGTTGGTTTGATTCCGGTCACACCACAAAATGAACTTGGCTGACGGATAGATCCTCCGGTATCCGATCCAAGTGCATAGTAACATTCCTCTGCTGCCACTGCCGCACAGCTTCCACCGGAAGAACCGCCCGGTACATGTGCGGTATTCCATGGATTCTTTGTCTCCCCATAGGCAGAAGTCTCTGTGGTACTTCCCATGGCAAATTCATCCATGTTCGTCTTTCCGAGAATGACTGCGCCCGCTTTTTCCAGATTGATCACTGCTTCCGCTGTATAAGTTGGAATAAAATTATATAAAATCTTAGAACT
>ERZ780207.1972-NODE-1972-length-16008-cov-3.487808_pt1 | contig 16008 bp, 13 predicted proteins | sample MGYA00510977_ERZ780207 | MGnify/ENA primary metagenome ERZ780207 (study PRJEB29588, sample SAMEA2151383) | human gut metagenome | biome: human gut; feature: human-associated habitat; material: faeces | place: Denmark | collected 2008/2010 ... | reverse complement strand
GGTGAAGGGACTGAATAGGCCCGGCTCATCCGTTTGTCGTCGACAACCGAGACGATGCCTACGGCGCGGAATCCGAACCTGTCGCGGACTATGACGGGGCCACCGGAGTATCCCGGCGTGAGGCCGCCTTCATGGGTGAGCAGCATCAGTCGGCCCGGCTGTTCGGTCAGGTCAGACAATGGCAGCCGCAACTCATCGGAGCAATGCTCAAGGCGTGCGCCGTTGACGCCTGTTACAGGATAACCGAAGAAGGTCAGCCGTTTGCCTTCATGGAGCAGACGCCTGAGGTCTGCCGAGTCGGCCAAAGCTATTGAGCCGGCGCGGTTGAAGCGCGTTGCCGCGATGTCGCCGAGCATCATGTCGCAACGGCGGTAGCGGTGAGAGATACTGCGCCAATAGAACGGGGTGGAATAATCGCCGAGTTCGACGATATCGTCGTTAGAGGTGTTAAGAGAGAATCTGTCGGAACTGACAACCGTCTGGTGGCCGTTTTCGTCGGTGAGGGTCATGAAGGAACGTAGCCTGAGACTGTCCGTACCGGAAATCTGATTGGCTGTCTCTACAGCGAGTGCCCGTGTCACAGGCCATTCGGATAGGGTGGGCAGACGCCCGAAGTCTACCGGATTGACGGCATTGAGCCATGGTTGCAGACAATGGCGTGCGGTGACGAGCAGCGAGTCGGTTGTCAGGAAAGCCGAGCCTACGGGAGGCGTTTCGTAAACGAATGATTCCATGACTTTTCCCGAAGCGACGTCGACGAGCTGAATGGAGTCGACGCGAGTCATGAACATTGACGATGCGATTTCTTCAGCTATGGAGCCGGTTATCCGCTCGCGGTTATAGTCATAGATGAAAAACGCTCCTACAGCCGCGATTGCGAGAACAAGAATTGTGAGAAGCTTTGTCAGAGGACTTGAACGGTGCTCGATTCTGATAACACTATGGCGTTCGTTAGCTTCTCTCAATTCATTGAAACGAAACCGACTGCCGCATGTTTCGATGACGTCGCCGTCGGTCAGATAGCATACTCGACGAATCGGTTCTCCGTTGACAAAAACGGCGAGAAACGGACTGCATCTTATTATGTGCCAGCCACGGCCGTCAGTGTCGGGCTTGATCTTGGCAGCAACCGGGCAGAAGGCAGATGAAGCTTCAGGCAGCCTGACGTCACACCCTTCCATGCTGCCGATTACAGCCGTGCGGTCGCCGGCGCCGTGGAAAATACAGCTGTTCGAAGTCAGGGTGTAGTGCTTATCCATTGTAACGATCGCTGAATGTCTTGACTATTAGCGGTATGGCTGCTACGAGGTCTCTGTCGTAGCGCGTAACCGACAGCCCTGATTCGTCAACGCCCAGTTCATCGAATGAACATAGGTCGAAATGGGCTCCCCGTTCAAGTTTATATTTTTTCTTCAGCGATACCGGATGCTTTCCACGATATTCGCTGTCGGTAAGTCGTCGGCGCATATCCTCTTCTATCTCAGTCCGCTCTTCGTCTGTGCACGGACGGTTCCCCTGCAAAAGACGCTCTATAACCCATCGGTTGTGCTCGATGGCTGTGAGGAATTCTATTTCGTCGGCCGAAAGGGCGTAGAAGTTTGCCCAGTCGTTCCGATTATGCCCCAACAGCAACATCTTCTGCTCGATAGACATTACATTGAAGAGGTTGGAATTACGGGCGGTGTCGTCAGAGACCTTTTCCCATGCCTCATCGACCTCGTTCTGAGGAAGCTCGTTAGGAACACCTCGCTTCGCGAAACTGAGATTGTAGACATAGTTGACATATTTTGCCATTTCGGTGAATTCTTTTCTCATGGCATTTTTCGCAGACCGATCATCGTCGCGGATGTCGACAACCGGTTTGCTGCCGAGCCGTCGCCGAAGAATTTCAGCATAGTTTCTGTTGCGGTCGGGATTGTCGAATCCCAGATAAACTGTCAGCTGTCTGTCAGGGTCTGAAGCCCAGAGTCGCATTTTTGCCTGAACCGCGTCCGATGAGATTTTCCCGATAACGAATTCCCATTCTGTGCCAACGAAGTCGGGCCTCTTTCCGTAATACAGCGGCTTATATAGTCTGACTTGCGGAATTTCGCCCCGCAAGTCGACGACGCGCCTGAATGAGTTTTCAATCAGCTCCTTACGTATGAACATGAAGTCGTCGATGAAGTCGGTGTCGTCGGTGACGACACTGATGCGGGTTCGTTTCGACGGATTGCTGACATACGCTCCGCTCTGGTGGCTGTTGGCATAGAGCGGAAGTGTCTCTGCGAGGGCATCGGCCTCACCGAAGCATACAATATGTGGCGTAGGGAGTGGCTTGCGGGTTATCATGGAGTCAGTTTAGAGCGTCGATCAGAATAAACGATGGCGGGGATGGGTGTTTAGTTCTGATTATGGCCGATGATTGGTATGCCGAGAGATATGTCGACTACATTGTAGTCGTAGGCCTGAGTGTCGGCTGACAGTTTCTGCCAGGCCTTGAGATATTTATGTAGCATTTTCACTTCATCTTTTACGGAACCGGGCGAATATCCGAGAATTTCGTGAGAGGCATTCCATCGAAGATGTTCGGTGCGCGCCAGATTAGTCAGTATGGCCGCGATGTCGTCAGGCGCATCGCGATAAACGGTGCTCATATTGTTGCGGCTTATTGTCTGCCAGTCGAAGCCCTCTTTGCCTGATGCGCGAAGCGCCATTCCGGCAAGCTTCTGTTTTGTGAGGATATGAAGGCTGTTGGCGAAATCCTGTCCTCGCATACGGCGCAGGGCCATGGCAGCTCCGTAGGGAGGGTAGTAGTTCAGATGATCTTCGTCGAGCTGCATCAATTTCATGTATGCCGAATCCCAGGCGTCGGTGGCCCCGGGAAGTTTTGTCGTTCCTATGACAGAATCGTAAAGATTATGGAACTGACGGGCTCGTTCCTCAAGATTGTCGGATATGATGTTTTCGTAGGTGAAGATTTCTTGATCGCTTCCGAAAAGGAATATTGGGAGGCTGAGATTGGCATTCCGTTTTATTCGGGTCTGTGTCAGATTGTCGCCGGCTTCGGTCTGGGCGCGGGCCATACGGTTGTAGTGTAGGGCGATTCGCCTGAAATAACCGTTGGTGTCGTCTTTTATTCGCGCAAGAATGCGGAATCTGTCAAGGTCTGTGCCGCAACGCAGGGCGAGTTTAAGTATTCTGATGGCGAGCGAAATGTTGAGCTCGTCGTTTTCGGTGGCAATGACGATGTAGTTGAGAGTGGGAAGGCTCTTTTCAAGTTTGAGGTAAAACTCGGCACTGCGGCAGTCGAGGCTTTCAAGCGTTATCTCGGCATCGCTCCTGTTGCCGTCTTTCAGGAACGGCATGGCTACGGGGACTGCCGGAGCATTTGCAACGAACGGCCCGGCGAGGTCTGCCATATCACGGTCGACGACGTCGATATGAAGGGCGGAGCGTCGGACATCGCAGGGTGTGCTGCGGCTGTCTACAAATGATCCGAACTCGTAGAGGAATCTCACGGCGTCGCAGCCGACTTCGCCGAACCCGATTACAAGAGCGTTGAACGGCGAGGCAACCGTTGCGTCTTTCCCGACATCGACACAGTTGACCGGGAGAAGTTCTTCGTGAAGCTTCAGCAGTTCGACACCGATATGCGAAGAGTCGTCGATCTTGACTCTTATCCGCTGTCCGGCGCGGCTGTCTTCGATGGCACGGTGGATGCTGTTGATTCGCGCCCGGCAATGGAAAATCACCTTTCCGCTGTTACCGGCGAATTCCTCGATCACATTGTCGCCGAGAAGAAGTTCGGCGGCCTGGATGTTTTCGCGCTCGTCGTTGCCGAGAAACATGAAGTCGATGCGGCCTTCACATCGGGTTGCGATCAGTCGCGACAGACTGTGGAGGTGCAGAACCGAATGAAGAATATTGCCACGGGCTTTTTCAACGCTGCTCTCTACGTTGGCCGGGTTGACGTAGGAGCTTGTTGTCAGGCACCGGTGTTTTTCCATGAACTCGATCTCGTTGCTCTTAAGCGACAGAAACTGGAAAACGCGGTCGATGCCGATATGGGAATCGGCTTCGTCGTCGACGGCATTGGCGCGGATTATGATAATGCGGAAGTCATCCGACCCGATGGCTCGATAATGGTCGAAGATACCCTTGACGAGATTCTTCGAGGCTTCGTTGAAGCCCCAGAAGATATAGGTGTGGTTTACTTTTTTCCCAAAGCGGCTGACCTTGAACAGGCGCAAGCGCGACATCAGGTTGTAGCCGAAATGCTTTATGATAAAAAGAGTGCTGACAATGGCGGCTAACAGATGACCGAGCGAGAAGAAGAGCATGAATATCCAGCTCTCGTGGAAAGGAGCGTGGATAGCGCTGACATCGCTGTTGAGCAGAAAAGCCTCGAAGGCATGGATGATCGCCATCGGCGCATTGCTCCATAGCGACGTAAAGTCGCCGGTGCACATCCCGACATCATAAACGATAAAATTGAAGAGTAGGGCACATATGAAGAGGGTCTGGAGCCGTATCGAGGAAATATGTTTTTTAACAGGCCGAATGGCCAGCCAAAGCAAAACAATAATCCCGACCGTAACCAGACATACTATTGAACTCCACATCGCAACCTTCGACAGGGAGAGCCATTGATCGGAGGTGCCGATGGCAAAGTTAAAGGCATTAGAGTTGACAATGTCTTCTATTGTCTTTGATTCGGAGACAAATAAATCTGAAAGCATTTTTCCAAAGATATACCGAATTGTTTCTGTTTCAAGTCGGCCGGTCACTATTTTGCAAATATAAGTTTTTTATCCGAGAAAAGAAAATCGGGCCTGAGCCTGCGAGATTGACGCAAGCCGTGCATTCGGTCGGATTCAATGTGATTATTCGATTCTCAGAGGCTCTTCTGATGAGTTAGCGATTCAGTAATGAATGTCGTTTTTTGTTGATTTATCGTTTGTTGCCGGAACAGTTATGTAAACATTAACTACGATTTTTTAACTCTTCAGCGCAATCTATTCAGGAGTCGGGGATGTTTATAGAGTATGAAAGGGCAGAAGAGACTGCCGGCATTCCGAAAAGTTTTGAAATGCAACATTGACATTTGCAAATAGCAACAGCGGAATTTTGAAAATGAAATTACGATTTGCGAATTTAAAGCCAAAGATCAGTTTGAGAATGTAAATATTGGTTTTTATCATTGTTTTCAAAATTGGGAATCGCAGAAGTTGCCGGATGTAAAATCAAATCGCTATGCCTATAATTAGGTATTAGCACCCACGTATCTTTACGGGTAATTGATTGATACTCATAGATGCTATGCGCTAAATTTGTGTTTACACTTTAAATTTTAGGGCATCGACGCGCCTATAGGACTATTTTTGTCTGATAAGCGCGTTTTAATTTGCGCAATTCGGTGCTCAACACGTTATTATCTCTATTTATTGAAGCTTTGCTTTAATGCGTGTGCGCTGTTTGTAAACTCCATTGTTGATTGCAAATGTCAATTTTGCAAATGCAAAGCGATAAATTTGCATTTAGGCATTTGCATAATTAAAATAATGTCATTACATTTGCAACCGAAAATGCAACTCTAAATTTGCAAATGTTATGGATATTGTAACCCGTCTTAAGAGCTTCATCGACAGTCACCGCATTCCGGTGACGCAGTTTGCCGACCAATGCGGCATTCCGCGACCGACTTTGTCGCAATTGCTCAATGGGCGCAATAAGAAGGTGAGCGATGAAGTCGTCGCTAAAATCCATGCAGCCTACCCTGATCTGTCGATCATGTGGCTACTGTTCGGCGAAGGGTCGATGGAGAGTGGAGAACAGCCTGTTTCCACTGCTACAATTCCGGAAAATGAATCGCTGATGGCTCAGCCTGCGTCCGACGCTGACCGCCTTGACTTCACCGAGCCTTTTGTGTCGCAGACGGGTTTTTATGAGTCGGAACGCGCCGATAGCGGTGTCGTTCCTAAAGAGCAGAAGTCCACTATAACATTTGCCCCCGACCGTTCAGAACGGTCGGGCAAGAGAGTTGTGAATATCGTGGTTTATTACGATGACCGCAGCTATGAGTCGTTTGTGCCCGATCCGAGTGGGCGTGCGCCCTTTTAAACGCCGGTTTCATTCGGCCAAAGCGTCGATCGTGTGGCGCGCTACAGCAGCATAAAGGGCCGCTGTTTCTGTCCGTAGCCGGTTTCGTCCGAGAGTCGACGGAACGAAGCCTGCGGCAACAACACGGCTGATTTCATCGGCTGTAAAATCTCCTTCAGGACCGATAAGGATAATAGTTGGTGTATTGGGCTTCATCTCTGCCGCCATCGATAGCAAGGGATAGTTCTCATCGCAGTAGCCGACGAAGCGCTGAGCGCTTTCTGAGGCTGTTTTCGCTATAAATTCATCAATAGGGGTCATTTCCCATATCTCAGGCAAGGTCGCTTTGAGAGACTGCTTCATAGCCGAAACAGAAATCTTTTCGAGACGCTCGGTTTTCAGCACACGCCGCTCGCTTCGCGCCGTCAGAACCGGCACAAAACGGTCAATGCCCACTTCTGTCAGCTTTTCCACAAGCCATTCCATGCGGTCGAGATTCTTCGTAGGAGCCACGGCAACGGTAATCCGCCCTTTCCATACCGGAGGCAATTCTGTGCGTTTCTCGACAGCTATAATCGCTCTTTTGGGGTGCGCGTCGATCAGGCGGCAGTCGTAGAGCCCTCCACGGCCGTCAACGGCCTGAAGCGTATCTCCTTCGTGAAGACGCAGCACTCTGACGGCGTGTCCCGAATCAGATTCGGGCAACACGGTGTCGTCGGGAAGTCCGGGAGCGTAGAAGCGTATCATACGGTCATTCCTTCAGGATCGTTCAGAATGCGGTCTTTTTCTTGTAGAGTCTGTGACTGGTGTTCGTTGTCGCGGAAGAATATCCAGAACAAAATGGCCACAACGAGTGCGTAAGACGCAAAGATAAGCCACGATTCGTGCCATCCGTCGATCTGTGCCACCCCCTCGGGACGGGCCAGAACGTTGCGGTCAATTATGGCCTGTGCGCCGAGAGTTCCGATTGTGGCGCCTATCCCGTTGGTCATAATCATGAACAGACCTTGTGCCGACGAGCGCTGGGCAGGCGGGGTCTGGCGGTCGACATAGAGCGAGCCGCTGACGTTGAAGAAGTCGAAGGCGACGCCGTAGACTATCATTGACAGAATAAACAGTATTACGCCCGGCATCGTAGGATTGCCTAAGCCGAACAGTCCGAAGCGTAAAACCCAGGCGAACATGGCTATCAGCATTACGCCTTTGATGCCGAACCGTTTCATGAAAAACGGAATCAGGAGAATGCAGAGTGCCTCGCTCATCTGAGAAAGCGAAATCAGCGCGTTGGCGTTGTCAACTCCCCACGTTCCGGCATATTCCGGAAGTTTTCCGAAGGCCTGGATGAAAGGATTGGCAAAACCGTTGGTTATCTGTAGCGACACACCGAGAAACATACTGAAAATGAAGAAGATCGCCATCTTGCGCTGCCGGAAAAGGGTGAATGCGCGAAGTCCCAGAGCGTCGACGATGCTCCGGCTTTCACCTTTGCCCGAAACCGGGCACTTCGGCAGAGTCAGAGCATAGAGGGCTGTGACGAGGCTGAGAACAGCTGAAGTAAGCAGCTGTGCGGCAGTGTTCTGGAAGCCTGTGAAGTTTACAAACAGCATTGTAACTATGAAGCCTATCGTTCCGAATACTCGTATCGGAGGATAGTCTTTGACTGTGTCGAGGCCGGCTGCTGTCATGGCGGAATATGCCGTTGAATTTGTCAGTCCTATCGTAGGCATGAAAAATGCTACCGATACCGTATATAGGCTGAAGAGCACAGCGAAGTCAGGTTGGCCGCTTGAGAAGGCATACAGTCCGGCGGCTCCCATGAAAAGTCCGGCAAGAAGATGGCAGAGACTGAGGGCCTTCTGTGCCTGAATCCAGCGGTCGGCGATAATGCCTATAAGTCCGGGCATGAATAGCGACACAATGCCCTGAATGGCGTAGAACCAGCCGATTTTACCTGCCAGCCCTATGCCGGCGAGATATGCTCCGAGAGAGGTCAGATATGCACCCCATACGGCGAATTCAAGGAAGTTGATTGTGATAAGGCGTGCTTTTAGAAGTTTCATGGTGTCAGAACGCAAAGTTAAAGAATGAAGAAAGATTATTTGTTGGTTTTCTTGCGGATTATCTCGCGGATTCGGGCTGCCTCTTCATATTCTTCGCGCTCGATAAGACGATTGAGTGTCTTTTCGAGTTCCTCAGGGCGGTATTTCGAGGGGTCGGGCATCCGCTGGGGCTCGGCGGGGTTATATCCGCGTTCCGGCAGTTCTCCGCTCTCGCTGTTGTCTTCGTTGGAGGTGAAGGGGTCGTTTTCGATCACAAAGCCGGTTTCTTTGAGGATCTGCGGAGTCGTGTAGATCGGTGCTCCCGTGCGCATGGCGGTGGCGATGGCGTCGGAGGTGCGAGAGTCGATGGTCACCTCGCGCTCTGAATCGAACAGGGTGATCTCGCTTGAGAAAATCCCGTCTTCGAATTTATAGATGAAGACTTCTTTGACCCCGATGCCGAAGGCATGGGTTATGTTTACAATGAGGTCGTGGGTGAGAGGGCGTGGTGTGTTTATGTTTTCGAGGCGTGTAGCTATGGCTTTTGCCTCGGTGGCGCCGATAACAACTGGAATTCTGACCGGCCCGTCGGTCTGGCCGAGAATCAGCGCATAGGCTCCGCTGTGAGTCTGGCTGTATGATATTCCCAGCACTCTGAGCTTTATCTTTTCTTCCATTTTGTTTGGTTGTACTAATTTGTGGGAGCTGTAATAAGTCCGCTGCCGAGACAAATACGTCGGTCGGGAGTGTATATGACGGCAAACTGGCCGGGTGCGATGCCTTGCACGGGTTTGTCGCTGGTCAGCATGAATTCTCCGTCATTGTCGCCTGCCAACAGAGTGCCGGTGATGAAATCGGGGGTATGGCGGTTTTTGAACGATACTTTCAGGGGAGAGCCTACCGTGCCGAGTACCGACGCTCCCGAGGGTGTTATCCAGTGCATCTCGGTCAGAGGCAGCTCTGTGCCGTATTGCAGGGCGGTATCGTAGCCTCTCGACACGTAGATGACATTGTCGGGTATATTTTTCCGCACAACAAACCATGGGCCTCCGCTGAGCCCGAGCCCTTTGCGCTGGCCGATGGTGTGGAACCATAATCCCCGGTGTTCGCCGAGTTTGCGGCCGGTTTCGATCTCGATGACAGGGCCTGGTCGCTCGCCGAGATGGCGGCGGATGAAGTCGTTGTAGTTGATGTTGCCGAGAAAGCATATACCCTGACTGTCGCGGCGGCGTGCATTCGGGAGGTTTGCTTCGAGGGCTATGCGGCGCACTTCGCTTTTTGGAAGATTGCCGATAGGGAACATCGCGTGGCAGAGCTGGCCGTAGGTTATCGAGGCCAGAAAATCGGTCTGATCTTTTATCGGATCGACGGCCGTTCCGAGATATGTCAGACCATCTGGCCCGGTCAATGTTGTGGCATAGTGGCCGGTTGCGGTGAGATCATACTCCTTGCCTGCACGTTCCTCGAAATAACCGAACTTGATAACGCGGTTACAGGCCATGTCGGGATTCGGTGTCAGACCGTTGCGCGCTTTTTCGAGAGCGACGTTCATAACGTGTTCCCAATATTCCTTATGAAGCGGCACTACCTCAAGTCTGAGCCCGTAGCGTCGCGCTATGAGGCTGCACATCTCAATATCTTCTTCGGCCGAGCAGTCGCCCGAGTCGTCGTCCATGCCTATGCGGATATAGAAAAGGTCGACATCGTGGCCTTCTTCAACGAGCTTGTGGACAGTGACGGCGCTGTCGACGCCGCCGGAAATCAGTGCGGCGATTCTCATACTTCGTCCATTTCCTCTTCTTCGGTCTTGCCCTGACGTTCGAGCAGCCTCAATGATATGAAGTAGTCGAGCGACACACGTCCGGGACCGGCTATCATTATGAAGATGAATATCCCGATAAACATTATCGGCAGATAAACTGGAGCGGTGTCGTTGAGCACGTAGATGTTGTTATGCATGATATGGTTGACGACATAGTGGTCGGCGCATATCATCGACACCAACGGCGGCAGACACGACAGGCGTGTCAGCAGGCCGAGTATTATCAGCGTCGAGCAGACGATCTCGATGGCGATCATGCATATAAGAGTCGTCTGGCTCGTCATTCCGAGCACCGTGGGAAAAGTGTCGGACAGCTGGGCGAAGTTCTCCCAGTGGCGAATGCCGAACTGCAGGAACATGATGCCTACGAACAGACGCATATACAGGCGCGCCATATTGCTGTAGGTCCATCCTGAGAAGCGGATGAAAAGACGGGTTGCCCGTTCTTTAAGCTTGTTCATAGGCGCGAGAATATATTGAGAAGTTGATCAACGAGAATGCGTTTGCGCACGAGCGTGCCGTCTTTGGCCACTACCCAGAAGTCAGGCGTGCCGTTGCGGAGGTCGAGAGTCAGATCGAGGTCGGGATTAGCGCCAACTTTCCAGTTTTTGGGGTAGTCGACGGCCTGGGCTATCCATCCGGCCTCAACTTCGACGGGAGAGAGCGCCACAACCTGAAGACGCCCCTCGTCGATAAGGCGGTTCAGCGTCGGATCGGCCTTGAGGCGCACGCGGGCGAGATTACAGTCGATACAGTCGGGGTCGTTGAAGAAAAGAATCGTCTCTATCGAATCGCCCGGATTCCAGACCTGCCGGTTGCCGTTGACGTCGGTGAACTCGATCGGGTTCATCTTATGGCCTTCCATAGAGTTGGCCAGCTGAGTGGCCTGAAGCTCATAGCGGGCTTTGTTGGCTTTCGGGACGCGCTTGTTCTTCAACACCGGACGGATGAAATCGAGATAAAGCTCGTCGCTCAGATAGAGGGCCGAGTCGCCGTAGAGGCAGTCTTCGGCCAGACGGGCAATATAGAGCTGGTTCTCGGAATTCTTCTCGATGCTTTTCATCAGGTCGGCGACCGACTTCTCGACGACGCTGCGCTGTGTGTAGCGCAATGGCGATACATAGTCGACGAAAGCAGCCGCCAGCAACTTTCGGTTCGAGAACATGCTCTGGCGGTTTGCACGATCCCAATAATGGCTGACGTAGTAGTTGTAGCGCTGGGTGATATCGGTTATGCTGTCGGGGATCGAGGGCAGCTCGAACAGACGCGGCGTATCGGCTGATGTCTGGGCCGAGGATGTCAGGGCTGACAGCCCGACGATAGCGGCAGCGATGATTGATTTGACTTTCATAGGCTGGTATATAACAGACCACAAAAATAACAAAAAAATCCGAGAATCTATCTTCGCGACGCTAAACCTCATGAAAACGGAGCGGGCGCCTTCCGAAGCCGGAGGACGCCCGCTGTAGATTGTCAGGCTGATGTCAGCGGATGAAAAGGAGTTCGCGGTATTTGGGAAGAGGCCACATTTCGTTGTCGACGAGCAGTTCGAGCTTGTCGATATGGCGGCGGATCGAGTCGAGGTAGGGGGCCACGGTGTCGTGGTAGGTGATAGCCTTCGTGCGCTCGTCTTCAATCTTGTTGGCAACTTTGCGGGCATTTACCATGGCGGCGACGCCGTTCTTGATGGCCTTGTTATGGTCGGCGATGCGGTTGATGGTGTCGATGTCCTGTTCGGCCATCTCCCTGCCGTTGTCGAAGAGTGCCTGCATCTTGCTGACGTTGTCGAGCAGAATGTTGAGATAGCGCGAGGCCACGGGCACGATGTGATTGATTGCCAGGTCGCCGAGAACGCGGCTCTCGATCTGAATTTTCTTGGTATACATCTCCCACTTGACCTCGTTGCGGGCTTCGAGCTCACGGCGCGAGAAGACGCCGGTGCGGGCGAACATCTCTTCCGATTCTTTCGAGAGATAGGCGTCGAAAATGAGCGGAACCGAAGTCTCGCAGTCGAGGCCGCGGCGCTTGGCCTCATCTTTCCATTCATCACTGTAACCGTTGCCGTCGAAGTGGATCGGGCTGCTCTCCCTGATGAGCTTCTTGACTTCGGCGAGGATGGCGTGGACAGTGTCGGCACCGTCGGCGATACGGCGGTCGACGGCAGCTTTAAAGGCATTGAGCTGGTCGGCTACTGCGGCGTTGAGGGCTATCATGGCCGACGCGCAGTTGGCGCTTGAGCCTACGGCGCGGAACTCGAAGCGGTTGCCGGTGAAGGCGAAAGGTGACGTGCGGTTGCGGTCGGTGTTGTCGAGCATCAGGGTCGGAATCTGGGCCAGATTGAGGTCTACGCCCGATTTCTCGCTCATCGAGATGAGCTCGTCGCTCTCGGAGCTCGAGATCTTGTCGAGGATAGCCGCGATCTGCGAGCCGGTGAACACCGATATTATTGCGGGAGGAGCTTCGTTGGCGCCCAGACGATGTCCGTTGGTAGCCGACATTATCGAGGCTTTCAGCAGGGCGTTGTGGTGGTAGACGGCTGTCAGTATGTTTACGAAGAAGGTGATGAACTGCAGGTTGCCCATCGGGGTCTTGGCCGGTGAGGTCAGAAGCACGCCGGTGTCGGTTCCGAGACTCCAGTTGTTGTGTTTGCCTGAGCCGTTAATGCCGTCGAAAGGCTTTTCGTGGAGCAGTACGTGGAAATTGTGGCGGCGCGCTACTTCATGGATGAGCGACATGAGCAGCATATTGTGGTCGTTGGCCAGATTGGTCTCTTCGAAGATAGGGGCGAGCTCGAACTGGTTGGGGGCAACCTCGTTGTGGCGGGTCTTGGCGGGTATGCCGAGGCGGTGGCATTCGATTTCGAGGTCAAGCATGAAGGCTTCTACGCGCGAGGGAATGGCTCCGAAATAGTGGTCGTCGAGCTGCTGGTTCTTGGCGCTTTCGTGGCCCATCAGGGTACGCCCGGTCATGACGAGGTCGGGGCGAGCCGAATAGAGGGCTTCGTCGACGAGGAAATATTCCTGTTCCCAGCCCAGATAGCTGTCGACATGTTTTACGTTGGGATCGAAGTAGTTTGCTACGGCTGTGGCGGCTTTGTCAACGGCCGAGAGGGCGCGGAGCAGGGGAGTCTTGTAGTCGAGTGACTCTCCGGTATATGAGATGAACACTGTCGGAATACACAGTGTGTTGTCCATTATGAAGGCGGGCGACGAGATGTCCCAAGCCGAATAGCCGCGGGCCTCGAAGGTGTTGCGGATGCCTCCGTTGGGGAAGCTCGAAGCATCGGGTTCCTGCTGTACGAGCAGCTTGCCCGTGAACGATTCGATTACTCCGCCTTTGCCGTCGTGCTCGATGAATCCGTCGTGCTTCTCGGCGGTTGTCTCGGTCAGGGGCTGGAACCAGTGTGTGTAGTGGCGGGCTCCGTTGTCGATAGCCCACTGTTTCAGCCCTGTGGCCACGCTGTCGGCATACTGGCGCGGCAGCGGCTCTTTATTCTCCACTGCGTTGACGAGAGCTTCGAAAGTTTCGCGCGGAAGATACTCAAACATTTTCTGACGGTTGAATACCTGCTTGCCGTAGTATTCGTTAGGCCGCTCTTTGGGAATCTCTACCGGCACTGCCGTGTGGTCGAATGCCTCTTCTACAACTTTGAATCTTAAACTTGACATTAATAATACTATAAGAAAGGGTTTGGAAACTCAATGTGTAATTTCCTGTCAGAGTGTTTTGAGGCGTTCAACAGCCTCGAGGGTGGCTTCGCGTGTATTGAAGCCTGTCAGGCGGAAAAATCCCTGGCCTGCGGGCCCGAATCCGCTGCCTGGTGTACCTGCGATCTGGAGCTTGTTGAGAAGGAGGTCGAACATCTCCCACGAGCTCATTCCGTCGGGAGCCTTGAACCAGACGTAGGGCGAGTTGGTGCCTCCGACGGCTGTCAGTCCTATTGATCTGACTCCGTCAAGAAGCAGCCGGGCGTTGGTTCGGTAGTAGTCGATTGTTTCTTCGATTTCGCTGCGCCCTTCGGGGGTGAAGATAGCTTCGGCAGCCCGTTGGATGATATAGCTTGCGCCGTTGAATTTAGTGGTCTGGCGGCGGTTCCAGAGTTTGTTAAGGCTGACAGGCTCATTGTTCGAGTCGAGTCCCGTCAGATCGCGCGGAACGACTGTATAGCCGCACCTAAGTCCGGTGAAGCCGGCTGTTTTCGAGAAGCTGCGGAATTCGATCGCGCAACGGCGTGCGCCGGGAATCTCGTAGATGCTGTGGGGCACGTCGGGCTCGCTGATGAACGCTTCGTAGGCTGAGTCGAACAGAATCAGTGCTCCGTTCTTCAAAGCCCAGTCAACCCAAGTCTGAAGCTGGGCGCGGGTCAGCGTTGTGCCTGTCGGATTGTTGGGGTAGCAGAGATAGACAACATCGACATTGTCTGAAGGAAGCGACGGCACGAAGCCGTTTTTGTCGGAGCAGGGAAGATATTCGATGTTGTTCCAGCAGCTGTTGCCGCCGAGCTCGCCTGCGCGTCCTGCCATGACATTGGTGTCGACATATACAGGATAGACCGGATCGGTGACTGCCACTTTATCGGTCAGCGAAAGTATGTCACCTATATTGCCGGTGTCGCTCTTGGCTCCGTCGCCGACGAAAATCTCGTCGATGTCGATGTCGAGTCCGAGACGGCGGTAGTCGTAGTCGCGGATGGCCGTGCGCAGGAATTCATAGCCCTGCTCGGGCCCGTAGCCGTGGAAAGTTTCGCGCCGCGACTGGTCGTCGACGGCGCGATGCATGGCTTCGAGCGAGGCGCGGCAGATGGGGCGCGTAACGTCGCCGATTCCCATCTTTATGATTGTCTTGTCGGGGTTGGCTTTTGAGTAGGCTGCCAGACGGCGTGCCACTTCGCTGAAGAGGTAGCTGCCCGGAAGCTTGCAGAAGTTGTCGTTGACTTTAAACATATTCGCTTTTATCGTTAGTTCGTTGTCGGTAATTGAGCCGGGCAGAGCGGGAGAGTGTCGTTAACTTCGGAGGTATGTCCCTTCAAACACCGTTTCCGCGGGCCCGGTCATCATTATGTGGCCGTTATCTTTGTTCTTGTCGATTATGAGATCTCCGCCGAGAAGCCTGACCGTGACCGGCCATGTGCACCGCCCGGTCAGAACCGCCGCGACAGCCGTGGCACAGGCACCTGTCCCGCAGGCCATCGTCTCGCCGCTGCCGCGCTCCCAGACGCGCATCCTGACGGTGTGTCCGTCGATTTTCTGCGCCATCTCAATATTGGCGCGGTCGGGCCACATGGCGTGGGTCTCGAGCTCGCGGCCGAGCCTGTGGACGTCGACGCTGTCGAGATCGTCGAAGAATATCACGCCGTGGGGATTTCCCATCGACACGGCTGTAAGTTCGACAGGGCCGAAACTTGTCGCAACCGGCATTTCCCTGATTTCATCTTCGGGAGCTATAGCGGGAATCTCCCGCGCTGTCAGAACGGGTGCTCCCATATCGACAGTGGCGCCTGTGGCTTTTCCGTCAGGGCCGGTCTGGAGGTCGATGGTCTTTATTCCGCTCAGAGTCTCGAGTTCCACGCGGGTTCCTTTGACTATATCTTTGTCGTGGACATATTTGGCGACGCAGCGCGAGCCGTTGCCACACATTTTGCCTTCAGAACCGTCGGCGTTGAAAATGCGCATCGTGAAGTCGGCGTCTGTGGTGTCGGAGGGTCTGCCTATGAGCACAAGTCCGTCCGCTCCGATGCCGGTGTGGCGGTCGCTGAGCGTCATGGCAGTCTTTTCGGGCTCAGGAACATCGTATAGCGATGTGTCTACATAAATATAGTCGTTGCCTGCGCCGTGCATTTTTGTGAATCTGACAAGATTTTTCATTTTGTCCGTTTTTATACTTGTTTCATGTCTTTTTATAACGTCCAATTGCAAAAATAAGACAAATTGAGATAACAATAAGCCTTTACAGCATAAAATAATTGTACATACCGCGACAAAATTACGGTTTATCCGTATTATAGAACAAACGGTTTAATATTATAACTAAAACACCTTTATTGTATTGATAATTGTTACTTTCGTC
>ERZ780207.1963-NODE-1963-length-16055-cov-3.294188_pt1 | contig 16055 bp, 15 predicted proteins | sample MGYA00510977_ERZ780207 | MGnify/ENA primary metagenome ERZ780207 (study PRJEB29588, sample SAMEA2151383) | human gut metagenome | biome: human gut; feature: human-associated habitat; material: faeces | place: Denmark | collected 2008/2010 ... | reverse complement strand
CGCCAATCCTTTATCGGATGCACCGATCCCGCCGCAGTTGTCAGCTACATCGAACCGCGCCTGACGGAATGAACATCTTCTATATGGAGAGTTTAAAATTCGGCACAATGGCATCTATCATGGGCCGGGGAACTTCACATTCCTTTATCTTCCGTTATGAGAGATAACCATACTAAATATCAAGTAGTTGTAAATTAGGTGGTGTACTGATGGTGTACCAATTAGTTGGATAAATCTAAAATTGGAAGCTCGATTTTGGGATTTTTAAGGGTTGTTAGTTATATTTAATGCGATTCTTTTTCGGCGAGTCTCCAAAGATTTGAGGGTCTGAATGGCTGGACTATGAGAAAAATTTATTAACTTTGGAGTCGCAGATCGCTATGCAGAAGCCCGGTCGGGGTTTGAGCGGCGGGATGCAGACATAATGAAAAGCGTTTACTTGACGCTCTTTCTTGACAAACGGAAATCTGGTAAATTTCCATATATATCCATAACTATCCTGATTATCAGCAATATTTGCAGAGTAGAGTGTACTAATAGTGTACTTTTTGGGAAGATAGATGCAAGCTGTAGCAAATGAATTTGAAATAATTGTCATCCGTTAGAGATTTTTAACTGCGTCGATTTGCGCCTTTTTACCGAATGTACGTCCCCTTCAACAGCATTAGAAATCCTCTCAAACCAAGCTCCATGATGTGTTCCCTATATACCGCTTGACGAGATGTGTGTTACTTTGGAGATATGCCGAAAACCGTATGCTCAGAGAAATGCTCAGAGAAACTCAAAGTTTTTCTGAGCATATTCGATTGCTATATCAAAAATTCTTTGTAATTTTGTATGTAGGAGAGTAACGCCAATCTGGAAATGACCAAATAACTATCACAAAGACATACGGCGAGAGCCGAAAGAACTTTGAATACTCCATCGTAGTCGTTACGGGCATTGGTCGGCCTTCAGATGCTACCGTGGAGTTTTTCGTTATTAGCTTGTAACTGAATGATAGTACAAACTATGACAAAAACGAAGGCTAAGCCTTTTCTGAAATGGGCTGGAGGCAAGACTCAATTACTTCCTACCATTGACTCATTCTTGCCCAATACATTTCGAGGCGAGGATGATGTCACCTACATTGAACCCTTTGTGGGCGGAGGAGCTATGCTGTTCTACATGTTGCAAAAATACCCCAATATCAAGCGAGCCATAATCAATGACATCAATCCACATCTTATAAAAACTTATAGCATTATAAGAGATGAGCCATACTCATTAATAGATGCTTTAAATGATCTCCAAAATCAGTTTAAGGCATTGGGGGATTATGACAAGCAAAAGGAACTCTATCTTGATATCCGAGATCATTTCAACAACCAGATATTGACAGGAGTTGAAGAAGCCGCGTATATGATATTCCTGAATCGTACCTGCTTTAATGGTCTATATCGAGAAAATTCCAGAGGTGGATTCAACGTGCCTTTCGGACGTTACTCCAATCCTACTATATGTGATGAAGACTTGATTATTGCAGACAGCGAACTATTACAGAAGGTTGAGATATTGAATGGGGATTTCTCTCATACTGCGGAACACATCCACGGATACACATTCTTTTATTTTGACCCTCCTTATCGTCCTCTTGATGCCACCTCAAGTTTTAATTCTTATGTAAAGGAATCATTTGACGATAATGAGCAGATTCGGTTAAAGGATTTCTTTTCTGACCTCTCAGCCGGAGGATGTTATGCAATGCTCAGCAATTCGGACTGCAAAGGTCGTAATGTTGAAGATGATTTCTTTGACAGACTTTATTCAGACTTCTACATAGAACGAGTTTATGCGAAAAGGTGCATTAATGCTAATGCTGCCAAACGCGGGACTTTAACAGAACTGTTGATAAGAAATTACGAAAACTATCAAGGAGAACCCTCGAATCTCTTTAACCTATAGAACCATGACAGACAGATTTTCAGACTTCATGAAACCATTGAAGGAAACCCACTTCTCTCTCAAGGATTATGTGGATTTTCCAAAAGTTGCCGCTAATGTGGAAGCCATTTCAATAAAACTCAACCAGCTCAATTATCTGATTGGTCAAGAAGATATGGCTGCGGCGGTTAAACGTCTATGGGATGAGAATCCGAAAGTGTTCTCCGTATTAGATGTGCTTATTGCAGTCAGAGCAAAAGACAAGAAGAAAGCTATTGACGCTTATGGCAACATCCATTTGGTCAGTGATTACTTCACATCTCCGGAACAAGTGACGGTATTCCTTAATGAAACGGGCCTTACCGAGGTTTTCCAAAAAAAGCAAATCAAAAATCTTGTGGATTATGTCTTTGGCGTAGAAGTAGGTCTTGATTCCAATGCTCGGAAGAATCGAGGTGGACACATCATGGAAGGACTTGTAGCCAATATCCTTACCTTAAACGGCATCCCATTTGAGCAGGAAGTTTATTACACAGAGTTCCCGGAGATAGTCAGGGCATTAGGAGCAGACAACAAACGTTTCGACTTCGTTATCCGTACTCTACAGAAGACATATCTTATTGAAGCAAACTTTTACACTGGAGGGGGTTCCAAACTTAATGAGGTCGCACGTTCCTATTCAGAGCTTGCTCCGAAGATAAATGCTGTTGCCGGATTTGAATTTGTATGGATAACCGACGGCATTGGTTGGGAATCAGCCCGTAATAAACTTGAAGAAGCATTTGCTCATATACCCAGCGTGTATAATCTCTCTAACATCAACACTTTCATTGAAAAACTAAAATGATAACGGGCGGCACAGGTGGCGCGAACACCCTGACAGGTCTAATTTTTGAAGGGAAAGTCGATTTAAAGACTTTTCTCAATCAACAGCCCGGCTACAAGGTCATGGGCAGCCATGTCTTGTATCTAAATGAAGAGGTCGGTCAAATTTTCAAGAAACACGAGTTATACTCCCAATTCTTGGAACCTCGCGGTATTGATTGGAGAAATTGTATCTCGGCCAAATTACTTCCTGATAACGGAATCTATGTTATCATTAACAATACCGTTTACATCATTGAAGTTAAAACTCAAAATGTTGGTGGAAGCGTTGATGAGAAACTACAAACATGCGATTTTAAGAAGAAGCAATATCAAAAGTTATTCTTTCCCTTAAATATTGAGGTTCAGTATATCTATATACTTGATGAATGGTTTAGAAATCCTCGGTATAAGGATGTGCTGGACTATATTATCTCAGTAGGATGTCAGTATTATTTCCAATACATTCCTCTCCAGAAACTTGGATTGCCAGTTCCTCCAACCGCATAATATAATATGATTGTACCATTCTATAAATCAGACAATAGAGACTTTACAATTGTACATGGGGACTGCTTTGATGTGCTTCCTCAGTTTGATTTTAAGTTTGATATGATCTTCGCAGACCCTCCCTATTTCCTCTCCAACGGTGGCATAAGCTATCAGGCAGGAAAGGTTGTGTGTGTTGACAAGGGTGAATGGGATAAAGGCGGTTCTCCGGAATCTATCATGGAGTTTAATCGCAAATGGCTGTCTTTATGCCGCGAAAAGCTTAAAGACAACGGAACCATTTGGATTTCTGGAACTCATCATAATATATTTTCAATAGCTAATGTTCTGACCGAACTTGGCTATAAGATACTTAATGTTATCACATGGGCAAAGACTAATCCACCGCCAAACATATCATGTCGTTTTTTTACTTACTCGACGGAGTTCATCATATGGGCGCGTAAGTGTCCAAAGGTGCCTCATAAGTATAATTACGAACTTATGAAAGCGATCAATGACGGCAAGCAAATGACAGATGTGTGGCGGCTTCCGGCAATCGGACGTTGGGAGAAATCATGCGGCAAACATCCCACGCAGAAACCATTGGCATTACTCACCCGCATCATCCTCGCCAGCACAGACGAACACGATTGGATTCTTGATCCATTTGCTGGTTCATCAACAACGGGAATAGCAGCAAACCTATGTGGTAGAAGATATCTTGGAATAGAAAAAGATGGAGACTTTGCATCTCTAAGTAAGTCTCGCAGGGAAGAAATAAGTCAAATTGATATCTGTTCTACTTACATTAGCAAACTGCCTGATTTTAACTATATTCAATCTTTATCAAATGTGCACGAACCAATACAAATATATGGAGAAGAACTGCCTTTCTAAAATAAATATCAGTTATGGTTTTTTATTAATGGCTTAGTTGAATCTGCTTTTTGGATGATTCCAGGTTGTTTCGTTTCTTTATTTGATATATCTTGTTGTATACCTGTTGTTGATATAACAGTTGGAGTAATACTCTTAGATTCTCTATCGTCCTTTGAGTCGAATAACATTGATGAAATTAAGAATGTATAGATTAGGACAATCATACTACAGAATACAATCTTAATCACGTTATGTGCGCCTTTCCAATACTCTATAACAATAATAAGAAGAGCAGCGAAAATGATGAGAATGAGTCCTAATCCCAAGATGGATTGAAACATTTGTGATATCGAGCCAGATGTTTTGGTGAAAATATCGATTGTACCAAACAGGAATGTTACCAAGCCAATAAGGACACCTCCTATTTCAAGATACCGTTTCTCTATATCTCTTACTTCATTTTTAAGAGATTCTGTTTCATTCTTATCTTTAAAATATATTTGAGAAGATCTAAAAAACTCCAAATCAGATTGGAAAGTTGATTGGGTATCCCGCAATTTACGGTAATTTATGGGTCTTGTAATTGAGGATGGAACGACTAAGAGGTTGTCATCAATATTAACACGACATTCCTTAAAAGGCATCTGTATGGGGTAAAATTTATGAATTTCACACCAATCAAGTTTTTGCTTGAACTTAGATAAATAACCTTCAAATAGACTTATATATTTCTGATAGTCAAATTTTAAATTTCTGATTTCAATATTATTTCTAATAATTTTTGACAAATAATCTAATGCCTTTTTATACGGATAAAAATTGTTCACTAGTGTTTCGGATTGAATGGACTCAATCTCATTGATATCTTCAATTAAATTGTCAATATTATACGATTTCTGAGAAACTTTGTACGACAATCTACAATTGTATAAGAAATTTCTTAAAGTACAAAGTGCATGGTTATCGAAATTATAATGATATTTTTTATGAAGAAGAACTGATAGTTTTTCATCGAATTGTTTGATTAGATTATCTATCTGTTGTATTGAGCCATTTACTTTGCAATAATAGTCCATTAAGCACGCTATATCTTCAAAGGTTTCAGCACCTTTATTGAATCGCATTCGAATATGCTCAATCTCAAAATCACTATATCTCTTATTTTCGTGAATACATTCATAGGTATGAAATTTTTTAGCGAGCCCAGATGGCAATTCAGGTAGAGAATCCCGACTAAGTGTCTTCTTATCTCCGTTGATAAGTATGTCGAAAGAATCAGAGGGATGTAGTAATTTTTTTAATAAAAAGATAGTCTTATATATCGCTATATTTAGAACAGTTTTGATGGATTCATCGGCCTCTTCTTTCTTTATCTGCTCTAATTGCTCTTTATAGACGGCAATCTGAGTCCGAATTGAATTACAAAATTCCAATCGGTGTTCTATATCACATAGCGGTATAAAGATATTTCGCAAATACATAAAATACCTGAAATCCCACACTTCGCGAAGTCCCTGTGTCTCAGCCTTAAATAGATATTCATGTTGAGCATATTCAAGTTTCTCATCTACTGAGATGACAAAATGTGCGTATGTGTAGAATAAGGCTCGAATCTGATTATCTAAATCTTCGTAAAATTTATATAATTTGGATTTAATCTTGAAAATGTCCTTGTCTTCATCAGGCAGATTCGGGCATAGATGTTCTTGTTGCCAATACCTTTTAAAGGAACTTTTAACACCCTCAAATGTTTTACGATCAATAATGTACTCGCCCGAGAGAAAAGATAATGCAATATTTTTAAAACAGACTCTATTAAATTCCTCTATTTTACCTCTTCCAGTTCTAAAGGATTCGTTGGCTTTTTCTACAGATGACCAATCTAAATCTAAAATCCAATCGTCTGTAAATAACTCTGTATATTTAATAATACAGTTATTGACAAATGTTGTTACTTTTTTAGACATAAAATGGTGTGCTATTTCGGATTGACTCAATAGACATATGCTCAGACCCCTTACCCATCCAGTTTGCAATAGCCATAGCATTACGCCATGAATCCCATTTATGGGTTATTTCTACTAGATGTGACGCATGATAAGAAATCAAATCATTATTAATCTTCTTAAGTTGAATAATTGCGCCATCAACTTCGCATTTCAAAGTACTATCTAAATTTTCGAATTGAGGAGAACTGTTAAGTATTGAAATCTGTCGATTGCCAAATTGGTAGACTTTTGTTTTACGCAAAACAATTGCAGTATAAATATCACTTTCAACTGGTCCATATTGCATTGCACAAAAATTGTCAAACTGATTAAGCAAATCTTGATTTTGGCGTGCAAGATTCTTCACATTAGCCAATAGAAACAATAGTTTTAGAGAGGTAAGACGGGTGAAATGTGTTTCAATATTTCGCAATTCTGCAGACACAGACTCCTTATACCAGTTAATCAACTGATACATAGCGTATTCAAAAATAGCAATCTTTTGTCCGATGTCCTTCATTTTCAAAATTATAGTCTTACGATACAAAATTACGAACTTTTTTAATAATAACGCATAAGTCGGTCTTTTTATTTTTATGCGTAAAATGACCGCGTTTGTCCGCTTAATTGCAGTCGGTTACATCGCATTTATCCGGTTGCATACCTGTTGCACATGGTCAAGACTATACAACAGAGAATGGCTGTCTATTCCCATCCACATGAAAAGTTTGTGAAGTGTCTGATACGCATTGAGGATATAGACAGTGCCGATGCGCGGCTGACGGCGGGCGAAACAGATCGGCTCATGGTGGGCGATGCGGTTGCGCAGGATGTTGATGCCGTCAAGCTCATTGAACATGAAGGCGTTGTTATATTGAACAGCCGCCGATGAACGGGGCTTGTTCGGGAATATTCTCAACAGTATCTGACCTGTCGCCCGATATTGGGGATTGGCAAACATACCTTGCCATGCGTGGCCAGCGTGAAGACACTTCGGTAATGCGGTCGAAGAGAAACTTGCGCCTGTTCTGCGAGCGATGCCTGAGTGAAGTTCTGTCGTAGTCGCAGACGCCTTATTTTTTGTCCAAGCCGACGGCGTATTTCACCGTCAGGCAACATGTATATGTTTTCTTACATGGTTGCACTTGCGTCTATTATGCTGCAAATATAGCAATAATAGTTCAAACTACGACTATTTTGCCCTAAATGGTTACAGCCTGACTAAAATTTTTATCGGCATGGTTTCGGCGGTTTGAATCGCGGCTGCGCGCATTTTGCGGGTAGCGGATTTTTTTGTAACTTTGCAGTGTATATCAGCGCATATTGCGTTGCTTGTTAATTTGTTAATAACCAACATGATAAATATGTCAGAAAGAGAAGAAGGACACGAAGAATACGGCGCGAGTTCCATTCAGGTGCTCGAAGGCCTCGAGGCTGTCAGAAAACGCCCTGCAATGTATATCGGTGACATCAGTGAGAAAGGTCTCCACCACCTTGTCTACGAGGTTGTCGACAACTCTATCGATGAGGCTCTCGCGGGATTCTGCACCCATATCGAGGTGACCATCAACAAAGACAACTCCATCACGGTTGTCGATAATGGCCGAGGTATTCCTGTTGACCTTCATGAGAAAGAGCATAAAAGCGCACTCGAAGTAGTCCTGACCGTGCTTCATGCCGGCGGTAAGTTCAATAAAGACTCCTACAAGGTGTCGGGCGGTCTCCACGGTGTCGGCGTCAGTTGCGTCAATGCCCTTTCGACCTATCTGCGTGCCGAAGTGCGCCGCGACGGCAAGCGCTATGTCCAGGAATATTCCTGCGGCAAGCCGACAACCGAGCTGCGGATAGAAGGCGAGGCCTCAGACACCGGCACATCAATAACCTTCCGCCCCGATCCGTCGATTTTCACCGTCACCGTCTACGACTATAATACTCTGGCCAACCGTCTGCGTGATCTCGCGTTCCTCAATGCCGGAATAACGCTGGCCCTTACCGACCTGCGCGGCGAAGAACCCCGCAAAGAGGTATTCTACAGCAAGAACGGTCTGCGTGAGTTTGTCGAATATATCGACAAGAACAAAGAGCCGCTGATCAATGATGTTATCCATCTTCAGACCGAGCGCTCCGGCATTCCCGTGGAAGTGGCGCTGACCTACAACAGCACTTATAACGAGAATATCTATTCGTTTGTCAACAATATCAACACTATTGAGGGAGGTACTCATCTGACCGGTTTCCGCCGCGGACTGACCCAGACCCTCAAGAAGTATGCCGAAGACAACAAGCTTCTCGAAAAGGTCAAGGTCGAGATTTCGGGCGATGACTTCCGCGAGGGTCTGACGGCAGTGATCTCTGTGAAGGTCATGGAACCGCAGTTCGAAGGCCAGACAAAGACCAAGCTCGGCAACAGCGAAGTTATCGGCGCTGTCCAGACTGCCGTCAGCGAGGCTCTGCGCGACTATCTTGAAGAGAATCCGCGTCAGGCGAAAGCTATTGTCGAGAAGATCGTGGTTACCGCCCAGGCCCGCTATGCCGCCCGCAATGCCCGCGAGAAAGTGTTGCGCAAGTCGCCGCTCGTCAGCGGAGGTCTGCCCGGCAAGCTCGCCGACTGTTCGAGCCGCCATGCCGAAGACTGCGAACTCTTCATTGTCGAGGGAGATTCTGCAGGCGGAACGGCCAAGCAGGGCCGCAACCGTACGTTTCAGGCTGTTCTGCCTATCCGAGGCAAGATCCTCAACGTCGAGAAAGCCATGGAGCATAAGATCTTCGACAATCAGGAGATAACGAGCCTCTTCCGCGCTCTGCGCGTTACCGTCGGAACTCCCGACGATCCGAAGGCTGTCAACATCAACAAGCTTGCATATCACAAGATCGTAATCATGACCGATGCCGATGTCGACGGAAGTCATATCGACACTCTTCTGATGACATTCTTCTTCCGCAGAATGCGTCCCGTTATTGAGAACGGCTATCTCTATATCGCCACACCGCCTCTATATAAATGTAAGTGCGGAAAAGTCGAAGACTATTGCTGGACTGAGGCCCAGGTGCAGCAGTTTATCGAGCGCAACGGCTCGCGCACGAAGGTGCAGCGCTATAAAGGTCTGGGTGAGATGAGCGCCGAAGAGCTCCGTGACACCACCATGGATCCCGAACAGCGTCTGCTGAAGCAGGTGACGATCAGCGATGCCGCCGAGGCTGACCGCATATTCTCGATGCTTATGGGCGAAGATGTCGGCCCGCGTCGCGATTTCATCGAAGCAAACGCCAATATCGCTAACGTCGACGCCTGACAGACGCAACCATTTCCAGCCGCCGGGCCAACTTTAAGCGCCCGGCGCTGTTTTTATTACATAACCAAACAACAACCGATACTATCATGGCCAGCAAGAAACCATCAAAGACAAATCTGCGTGCCCGCGATCTCGACGCGGCTGTGCGCGACTACATATCCAGGCAGGGAAACGCCACATTCAATTATCGCCAGGTTTCATACGCCCTTGGCGCCGACACGGCAAAGTTTCAGCGCGCCATAGCCCTGTTGCTGGCCGAGATGGCTTTCGACGGCGACATCGTCGAGACTGCTCCCGGAAAATATAAGAACATAAACCGCACAACAGAGGCCACCGGCGTTTTCGTGCGCCGCAGCAACGGCAAAAACTCCGTTATAACCGACGAGGATGCCGAGGCTATCTTCGTGGCCGAGCGCAACTCGATGCACGCCCTCAACGGCGACCGTGTGCGTGTGTCTGTCGCCGCCCGTCGCCGTGGAGCCGAGCCTGAGGCTGAAGTCATCGAAATTCTCGAAAAGAAAGACCAGGTGTTTATCGGCACGCTGAAAGTCGATAAATATTTCGCTTATCTGCTGACCGACAGTAAATTTCTGGCAACTGACATTTTCATTCCGCGCAACCGGCTCAAAGGAGGCAAGACAGGCGACAAGGCCATTGTCCGCATAACCGAATGGAACGACGACGACAAAAACCCGCGTGGCGAGGTTGTCGATATTCTCGGTGTGAGCGGAGAGAATCAGGCCGAGATGCACGCAATTCTCGCCGAATTCGGCCTGCCTTACCGCTATCCGGCCTCGGTTGAGAAGGCTGCCGAAAAGATCCCCGACGACATAACCGACGAAGAGATCTTGCGTCGCGACGATATGCGCGACCGAATCACCTTCACCATCGATCCGCGTGACGCCAAAGACTTCGACGACGCTCTGTCGCTGAAGAAACTACCCAACGGAAACTATGAGGTCGGTGTCCATATAGCCGACGTCACCCACTACGTGCGCCCCGAGTCGGCTCTCGACCGCGAGGCGCAGAGCCGCGCTACGAGCGTCTATCTCGTTGACCGCGTAGTTCCGATGCTCCCCGAACGTCTTTCCAACGGAATATGCTCTCTGCGTCCCGACGAAGACAAGCTGACTTTCTCGACTATATTCGAGATGGACTCCAAAGCCCGCGTTGTCTCGGCGCGCATAGCCCGCACGGCGATACGCTCGAACCGCCGTTTCACCTATGAAGAGGCGCAGGACATCATCGAGACCGGCAGCGGCGATTATGCCGACGAGGTTCTTACGCTCGACCGCCTTGCCAAGCAGCTGCGCGCGCGCCGCTATGAGAACGGCGCCGTTGAGTTCGACCGTGCTGAGGTGCGCTTCGAGATTGACGGTGACGGCCGTCCGACAAGCGTTTATTTCAAAGAGTCGAAAGACGCCAACAAGCTTATCGAGGAATTCATGCTGCTGGCCAACCGCACTGTCGCCGAGACAATCGGCAATCCCGGCGGAAAGAAGAAACCCAAGGCCTTTGTCTATCGTGTCCATGATATGCCCGATCCGGGCAAACTTGCCGATCTTGCCACTCTGTCGCGCTCGTTCGGCTATAAGGTACGCGAAAGCGGATCGGCCCGCGACGTCAACCGCTCGATCAACAGGATGCTCGCCGAGGTCAAGGGGCGCGGTGAAGAAAACTATCTGTCGACGCTCGCCATACGCGCTATGGCCAAAGCCATCTATTCGACTGTCAACATAGGCCACTACGGTCTCGCCTTCGACTATTATACCCACTTCACTTCGCCAATACGCCGCTATCCCGACATGATGGTCCACCGCCTTCTTGAGAAATATCTCGCGGGTGGGCGTAGTGTCAATGCCGCCAAGCTCGAAGACCAGTGTAAGCATTGCAGCGACATGGAGCAGCTTGCAGCCAATGCCGAGCGTGCCTCAATAAAATACAAGCAGGTCGAGTTCATGCAGGAACGTCTCGGTCAGGACTACGACGGAATGATATCGGGCGTTACAGAGTGGGGCCTTTATGTCGAGCTCACCGAGAACCTCTGTGAAGGGCTCGTGCCTGTGCGCGATCTTGCCGACGACTATTACGATCTTGACGACAAAAATCATTGCCTGATCGGTCGCCGCAACGGAACCCGCTACCGCCTGGGCGATGCGGTGAAAGTGCGTGTGGCCCGCGCCGACCTTGAGAAGAAGCAGCTCGATTTTGTGCTTGTCGACGACTTCGGACAGCTCAAGTATGAGCGTCAGGAAAAGCCCGCTACCTTTAAGGAAGCGATGGCCACCTCAGGAAAGAGCCGCGGCGACAAGTCGCGCAAAACGCGCAAACGCGATAACCGCAGCCGCCGCAGATGAGCGTCGTTATAACTGTTGACCGCCTGCGGCTTTTCGCGCGCCACGGCGTCATGGAGCAGGAGCGGCGTGTCGGCAACGAGTTCGAAGTCTCGCTGCGGATTACGTATCCCTCCGTTATCACCCGCGATTCGATCGATGCCACTCTTAACTATGCCGAGGCTGTCGGTGTCGTCAGTGAAGTCATGGCCGAACCGTCGCAGTTGCTCGAGCATGTTGCGTGGCGTGTCAGCGAAGCCCTGCGCCGCCGGTTCCCTGCCATAGAAGCCATAGAGACAACGATAGTCAAACTCCGCCCCCCGATTGAGGGAGCGGAGCTTGCCGGGGTAGGGGTGACCTACAGCTGGCCCTGAGGCCGGTCGGTCATTTTCGTTCGAGATATTCGCGGTAGGCCTGCGAGAGTTCGTCGGGGCCTATCCCCATTGATGCCAGACGCCCGAATGTGTCGGCCAGTTCATTGTCGAAGAACTCACGGCGCAGATAATTGTCGGCTAGTCCGGCGGCATTGTCGGCCACAAAGAATCCCATTCCGCGCCGTGAATAGATGATTTCGTTGCGCTCGAGAATCTCGTAGGCTTTCAGAATCGTGTGGAGATTGACGGCCATCTCAACCGACAGCTCGCGCGCCGACGGCAGTTTCTGTCCCTGCTGCCATTCTCCCGCCACGATGCGGCCGAGACACCAGTCGACAATCTGTTTGAAAATCGGTTTGTTAACTGAAAACTCCATTGCTTAAAGGCGGTATTTCTTCAATAAGCGGCCGATCCAGATAAGTTCAGCCACGAAAAGCAGTCCGTTTAGAATGGCCAGATTATAGACGTTGGTGAAGATGTCTTCGAAGAATTGCAGACCGTTGTGGCTGTTGTAGAGCAGAGCGATGCTCACTCCAAGGGCGATACCGAGACCGAATATGGTTCCGAAAACTGTCAGTATGCTGTTGCGGACAACATGGCGCCGACTGCGTATTACCGTTATCATTACAAGTCCCGTCATCAGAATGTTCGACAGTTCATCCACAAATGCCAGACCCCAGGTCATCCGGTTGCTGTCGGGAACCATAGTGGTGAAAATCCTGATGCTGTCGTCGAAGATGCCAATTCCGCACAGATACCATGTCATGTATATAAGAACCGGAATGACGATGAAGCTGACAAGGAACATGGCCGTGAAGCGTGTGGCCGTTGTTGTCGGCAGCATGGCGTCGACGTCGTAGCGGCCTGTGTCACTTCTGAAAGCCAGAGGCGAAAAGATCATGACCAACATCAGAATTGTCCGCGACCCGAGGAAAGATAAATGCCAGGGGAGCAGTTTCGACAGTGCCGCGAGTGCTATCCCCGCGCCTGTGATTGCGAAGAGAGTCAGAACGGGACGTCTGTAGTATTTGAACAGCATCGAAAGGCTGCGTAGACTCAGTGTGTTCATTTTTCCGCTTTGTTAAGTATTGACATTATTTTTTTGGAGACATCTTTCGACATCAGCGCCGAATAGAGCAGCGAATAGTTTATGTCGGTCTGCGGTTCGCCGCTGAGGTTCTCGGTGATTGCGTTGACAGTCGCCAGATTCCATTCCGAGAAGATGGCTCCTTCGGGAATTTCTGTGCCTGACGTGAAGTTCAGCCGGCTCAGAATGTCGAAAGCCGACATCGCAGTGAGCAGATGGCCGCGGTGAAGAATGATCACGCCGTCGTAGAGTGTCTCGAGGTCGGCGATATTGTGGGTCGACACGATCATCGTCTGTCCGTCGGTAGCCGACTTACTCATCAGCTTGCGCAGTTTCTTGCGCGCGTCGATGTCGAGGCCGTTAGTCGGCTCGTCGAGCATCGTGAGCGGGGCACGCAGTGCAAGAGTGTAGGCTGTCTGGGCGCGCTTGCGGTACCCGAGGCTGAGGCGGTCAATTCTTTCCTTGCCGGTAAGGCCGAACTCTTCGAGGTTGGCCTCGAGAAGTTCACGTGAGAACGTCGGATAATAGGGCGCATGGATAGAGGCGAACTCATTGATGGTCTGCGCCGGGAAAATCATGTCGTCGGTCAGCAGGAAGAGCCGGCTCAGAGTCGACGCCTCGTGGGCCGTTACGTTTTCTCCGTCGAGAATGACTTGGCCCGAGGTCGGGCGAAGCAGCGACGCGGCATGACGCATCAGAGTCGTCTTGCCGGCGCCGTTCTCACCCAGCAGAAGCCAGGTGCCCTCGCCGATACGGCAGCTGACGTCGGTCAGCGCCTCCGCATTCTTGGCTTTCGGGTAGGTATATGTCAAATCTATTAGTTCGAGCATAATGGTTATGTTTTTTTTGGGTTAGTTCTGGATGATGAAGGGGTCAGTGTCTGCCCTTTTGAAAAATCGAGACATCGAAGCCGGCTACAGCGAGAGCCGACATCGTTACGAGCGCAGAGGCAATCACGGCACGGTTTCCTTTGCTGCCGCTCTTAGCCGACGAAGTGGCCGTTGCACCAGACATACAGTGCCTGCTCAGCACCCTGAAAGCTGACGCAGACGCGCTGCCCGCGCAGCCCCTCATCGAGATCGAACTCCCGCAGATAGCTGCCGACAGGAGTGTTGTCCCAGTCGATCTGCGGCGGGCGCAGATAGCTGCGGCCGTCCCACGGGTAGAGGGTGTTGGTGTACTGGATCTGCCCGTAGCCCTGCAGCTCGATATGCCCGGGCACGCAGATTGTGCCGAAAGCAGAGAGATCCGCGTCCTCGCGGTAGAAATCCGCCGGGCGGGCGGCGGGGCAGGCGCTGTAGGCAAAGCGCCAGCTGCCGTCCAGACTTTGGCGCAGCGAGCTGCCGCCCAGTCGTATCTCCGCCTCGCTGCGGTAGCAAACATGGTCTGAGTGTGCATCCAGCCGGTTCACGGCAAAGACGGTCGGGTCGGTCAGCCATTTCAGTTCGGGTGTCATAGTGTCATCCTCTTTTATCGGTCATTGGGCTGCTTTTTTGCCCAGCGGTCACGGAAATAGTGCGCCGCCAGCTTGGGGGTGCGCTCACGGGTGAACAGACCCTTGCGGTTGCAGCTGCCGACACGCATCGGGCCCTGCTGGGTCGAGAAGTCTGCAAAGTTCCACGGCCATTCGCCCACAACAAAGGCGTAGCTGTCCAGACATGCGTTGATGGCCTTGTAGTATTCGACCTGAAATTCCTCGGTGAACATCTCGGGGGCAACGCCGTGCAGGCCCGCGACCGTATCCGCGCCGTACTCGGACAGGCCAATCACGGCATCGGGGTGGTTCTTGTGGAACTCATCAAACCACGCATCGTTCTGGTCCCACTCCCCTACATACCAGCCATAATAGAGGTTGTAGCTGCGGATGTCGGGCAGGAATACCAGCGGGTCATTGGCATCCAGCATAAAGATGTGCGCCATGGTGGTGGGGCGGGTGGCGTCCAGGCGATGGCAGAGGTCGTTGAGGGCGTGGTGGGTGGCGACCATATCGTCATTCACGCCGGTGGTGACGGTAATCTCATTGGATAAGCCCCAGCAGATAATGGACGGATGGTTGTAGTTTTGCAGCACCAGTTCTTCCATTTGGCTCAGCGTGTTGGCAGTGGCTTCGGGCATATGCTCGGTGATGTAGGGGATCTCTGCCCACGCGACAAGACCGTATTTGTCGCATAGATCGTAGAAGTACTGCGCGTGCTGGTAGTGGGCAAGGCGCACGGTGTTGGCGCCCAGCAGGAGCTGCATATCTTCCTCATGCTCGGCAGAGGTCAGCGCATTGCCGATCCCTGCGCGGTCCTGATGCCGCGCCGCGCCCACAAGGCGGACATTTCTGCCGTTGAGCCAGAAGCCTGTATCGGGTTTGAAATCAATTTTTCGGCAGCCGAAGTGTACCGCCACCGCGTCACCGCCGGGCAGAGAAGCGGCGATGCTGTACAGATACGGGTCCGCCACGCCGTCCCACAGGTGGACATTTTCGATGTGGAACACGGTCACAGCCTTGCTGCCCTGCACGGGCGCGGTCTGCTCCCCGACACCCTCGATGGCAAACAGAACCTCGGTGCCGTCGGGGGTGTTCTCACAGGCGGCTTCCACCGTGACGGCAGCACTGTGCAGGTCGTCAGACACCTCCGGCGTCACGCGCAGGGCGGGCGCGCCGTGGTTATCCAGCGCAAAGTGACTGTGCGGTACAATAAGGATATGTACATCGCGGTACAGCCCGCCATAGAAGGTGAAGTCCGCTTTCTGCGGGTAGACCGTGCGGTTGGCGCTGTTGTCCACGGTCACAGTCAGCGTGTTCTGCGCAGCCAGTGCGGGGGTCAGGTTGA
>ERZ780207.1959-NODE-1959-length-16070-cov-3.630222_pt1 | contig 16070 bp, 19 predicted proteins | sample MGYA00510977_ERZ780207 | MGnify/ENA primary metagenome ERZ780207 (study PRJEB29588, sample SAMEA2151383) | human gut metagenome | biome: human gut; feature: human-associated habitat; material: faeces | place: Denmark | collected 2008/2010 ... | reverse complement strand
TGTAACACCCTTTGCAAGCGAATAGCCAAATCCCGTGAGCGGAACGGTAGCACCCGCGCCCGCAAATTTTACTATCGGCCCGTATGCGCCTATCGCAGTAAGCAATACTCCACCCACCACATAGGTCACCAAAATTCTTGCGGGCGTTAGTTTTGTATAATCTATAAGGAACTGACCGAGCATACAAATAAATCCGCCTACAAAAAACGCCTTCAGGCAATCGATAAACAAATTCATAAAACCTCTCCTATGTTTCACGTGAAACATTGTTTTAATCTATTGTTTACAGCCCAAAGGTGTTTTATTCGTTTACAAATCAAAGGTTTGTTTTAAATTTTGATTTACGGTTTTTAAATCTATGTTTTTAACGCGTACGCTGTCGGCATTTTCGCTGCGAACGGTTAGCTTAACCTTGCAGGTGTTAAATCTGCGGTCTGCAGGAGTTTGAGAAATTTTTATAACTCCGATTTTGCTTTTGTCGCAGTAAAGCTCGCGCACGGTAAACCCGAAAGAGCCCGACGCAAGTATATATTTGCCGAGGCACAGCTTGCCAAACCTGTAATTTCGGTAACAAATGCTCGCATAGTAGGCGTCAGTTCCCATAAGCACCGCCGCTAAAAACACTACAAGTCGGTCAAAATAAGGAAACAGTAAAATCCCTGCCGCGCCTGCGGCAATAATAAGCAGCGCAAACAGTGTGGGAACGTAGAAAAATCGTTTTAGGTTGCGCTTTGTGCGTTCGGGCGTTACGGCGTTGACACTCGGCTGTAAATAAGGAAATTGCTCATTCAACTGCCGTTCAAGCTCGCTGTGTTTTGCTACCGGCACCACAACCGCTTTTTCGCCCCTTGTATCGCCGTAACCGCCGATTGACGCACGCATTGAATATTTTTTAAATATTCTCATAAGCGGGGTTTGCTCAAAGCATACATTGTTTACCTTTGATTTTTTAAACACTATTCTTTTGCGCACTATTATTCCCGACTGTACTTCTATGCAGTTTTTACTGCTTTTAAGCTTAAAATTGACATTTTTGAAAAACGAAAGCAAAAACGCAAAGCCATAGGCAATAAGCAAAATAATTGTCACTATGTTTACAACAGGAGGAAATATGCTGTTAAAGCGTGATGAAACATTGTTTATTTCATCAAAAAGCATATCGGATATTGCAACGCCTATAAGGTCGCTGGTTTTATTTATAATCGGTACGCCGACTATTATTCCGGTTGCCGCCGAAGAAGTGGTTGCCGCAAGCAACGCAATGCGGTATGCCGAAAACTTAATAATGTTTTGGGGCTCTTTGCCGTATATTGTTTTAAACAGCAATTTTGCGTCGCTTTTATACATTTTGATATTAAAATCCGCTTTGTTCGGTCTGCCCGCCTCGGTATTAACCGAGCAATCCACGCTGTTTAACAAAAAATCAACAATGTTTTGTTTTAAAGCGACACTTGAAAGACGGGAAACCTCTATTACCGCACAAGATTTGAACAAAAAGCCCTTTTTAACGGTCACGCGGCCGTCTTTTAAGACGATGGATATTGCGCGCCACCCAAGAATCGCCATAACAAGTATGAGCGCAAACGCCGTAAGTTCAAGCGCAAGCAGACCGTCAATTTCGTCATTTACAATATACTGTATAAGCGCGCGAATAAGCGGTAATATCAAAACAAACAAATAAGGCTTCATAAGCCGCAAAATCATTATGGGATGCGCTTTAAACTCGGTTTTAATCATTAGCTTTTATCCTCAGGTTGTCAAGCAGATAATCGGCGTTGACATTTTCTATTTCGGGTATAAGTATCCAGCCGCGTGCCGCCTTTAGCATAACGCTTTTAAGCTTCATTGCCGATGATATGGGGGTTGTAAAGCTTTGGGCAAACACAAGGCGCGGATAGGGCATAATGTTTGTGGTTCTGATTACAACGCCCTTAGTGATGGTTATTGAATTTTCATCGACCGAAATTTTATAGCTATTAAAATAAAATGGAACATAAATAAAGGCAAAAGCAAGGCCCAATGCGGCAATAACCGCCGCAGGCAATAAAAACCATACAGTAAAGCGGCTGAAAAAGGCAACGGCAGCACAAAGCAGAGCAAACGCCGCTACGATTCTGATTTGCCATAATATTCTTGTTTTTGAGGGTAGCTTAAAGGTCATACTATCGGTTTCCTTTCTGTAAAACAAACAGTTTAACTTTTATTTTTTTATTTTGTTCCAATATTCTTTAAATGCCTGCTCGTTTTTATTGTCACCAAATTTGTAATACACCTTATTTTTTATGTTATCGGGTAAATATTTTTGGTTTACATAATGCATAGGGTATGAGTGAGGATATAAATAGTTCTGTCCCTTTACCTCTGCATCCTCACCGTCAAAATGCTTGTTTTGCAGCCGGCGCGGAATGTCACCGCCGATACCGCGCTCAACATCTGCCATAGCGGCGTTTATAGCTTCATAAGCCGAGTTGGATTTAGGAGCGGTCGCAACCAATATAACGGCGTTTGCAAGCGGTATTCGGGCTTCGGGTAAGCCCACCGTCATGGCGGTGTCAACCGCCGCCTTAACTATAGGAATTATCTGCGGATACGCAAGTCCTACATCCTCGTTTGCACACACAAGCAAGCGGCGGCATGCACTCGGTAAATCGCCTGCGGCAAGCAGTCGCGCAAGGTAGTAAACCGCGGCGTCGGGGTCGGAGCCGCGCATTGATTTTTGATATGCCGAAATAATGTCGTAATGCTCGTCGCCCTCTCGGTCATAACGCACCGAATTGCCCGACAAAATTTGCTCGACAATGTTGTCGGAAATTTCGGGTGTGTCGTCATTTAAGGTTAACATAACGCACAATTCTAACATATTGAGCGCACGGCGCACATCTCCGCTTGCGGCACGCGCAATTTTGTTTATATTATCTTCACTTATAACAATATCTTTAGAATTTTCCCCGCTCAAAATTTTTACGGCTCTTTTTAAAACCTCGGCGACATCTTTGGCTTGCAGGGTTTTAAACTCGAATACGGTAGAGCGGCTTAGTATTGCATTGTAAACATAAAAATACGGATTTTCGGTTGTTGAGGCAATCAGAGTTATGTCGCCGTTTTCGATGTATGACAGCAAAATTTGCTGTTGTTTTTTGTTGAAATACTGAATTTCGTCAAGGTAAAGCAGTATGCCGCCGCTTGCATCAACGGTGCCTATTTCGCCTATTATTTCTTTTATATCCGATGTTGAGGCGGTTGTGGCGTTTAAATAGCAAAGCTTTTTACCGGTTTGCGAGGCTATAATCTTGGCAACGGTGGTTTTACCCACGCCCGACGGCCCGTAAAAAATAAGGTTGGGTATCTCGCCCGACTCGATTATTTTGCGCAGTATTTTGCCTTCTCCTATAAGATGACGCTGGCCCGCAACCTCATCTATGCTTTTTGGTCTTATTCTGTCTGCAAGCGGTGTCTGCATCACATACCACTTCCTTAAGCTTTATATTAGTATTATTTTACATTAATTTTTATTCTTTTTCAACCTTAAAACACATAAATATAATCTTGGGTGAAAAAATGAAAAAAAACGGTTTTTATCAAAAATGCCGCTATTCTTACCGCGTCATCGCTTATACTTCGGTTTGCCGGTATAATATTTAAGGTTTGGCTTGCCGCAAAAATAGGAGCCGAAGGCATCGGCCTTTATCAGCTTGTGTTTTCTGTATATATGTTTGCGGCAACCTTTGCAACAAGCGGCATTTGCACCGCCGTGACGCGGCTTGTAAGCGAAGAGCTTGTTATAGGAAGCAAAAACGGTGTAAGGCGAATTGTGCTTCGCTGTGTTCAAATAAGTCTTGTTATAGCCTTTTTTACAATAATTATTCTTTTTTTCGGCGCAAATTTTATTGCCGAATTTTTGCTTAAAGACGCGCGTGCCGCGCTTTCGCTTAAAATTGCGGCGTTCTCCCTGCCTTTTATGGGCATTTCATCTTGTGTTAAGGGGTATTTTACGGCTCGTCGTGCGGCAACTCCGCCGTCGGTTGCACAACTGCTTGAACAAGCGGTACGAATAATTGTAATAATGGTGTGTGTAACCCGCTATGACTCGTTGGGGCTTGAGTTTGCGTGTGCCGCGGTGCTGTTCGGTGACACTGTGGCGGAATGTGTGGCCTGCCTTTATGTTTGTGTCCGTTATAAAAAAGATTTCGGCACCGTAAAAATAAGCACGCCGCCTCAAAACCGACAAAGCGGTTTGATAAAGGCGATATCGCACATTGCACTGCCCATAACCTCTGGCAGATACTTAAACTCTTTGCTTCGTATGACCGAAAACATTTTGGTGCCTATTTGTCTTTCAAATTCGGTTACGGGCGGAAACGGAATTTCGCTTTTCGGTATGATAAAGGGTATGGCGCTGCCGATTTTGTTTTTTCCGTCGACGCTTCTTAATGCGCTGTCAACCCTGCTTGTTCCCGAAATATCGGAGGCCGCCGTGCGCAACAGACGCGGCGTGGTTCAAAGCATAAGCTACCGAATAATAAAAATAACCTCTCTTGTTTCGATATTCTTTTCAGCCCTTTTCTTTGTTTGCGGAAAAAGCCTCGGCTTGCTTATTTACGGCAGCGGTGATGTGGGTTTTTTGATGTGTGCGCTCTCGCCCATTGTTCCTTTTATGTATTTGGACGCAATATCCGACGGCATTTTAAAGGGGCTTGACCAACAAAAATTTACATTTCATACAAGCGTATGCGATTCTGCCGTAAGAATTGTTTTGATACTGCTGCTTTTAAAGCGTTTCGGTATTATTGCTTTTTTGGGTATTATGTATTTTTCGAATTTTTTTACCGCCGTTTTGAATATTCGTCGTCTCGCGGCATCAAGCAAAATCAAGCTTAATTTTGTGCAAAATATGCTCTTACCGTCTTGCTGTGCGTTTACGCTGTGTCTTTTGTTTAACCTGATTTTAAAATCGTTTTTTAATTTGCCAAACGCCGTTTATGTGATAGTTTTATCTTTAATTTGTATTTCACTTTATATTGCATTTCTATTTGTTTTCGGCATAATAGATGTTGATGATTTAAGATTTATAAGGCAAAAATAAAAAAGGAGGGCGAACCTCCTTTTTATTCTGTTTTGAATACCGTAAGCTGATTGTTGTTGTCACACAAAGCCAAAAACACCTGTTTTTCGCTGTTTATTCCCTGTTGTTTAAGCTCGCCTTTAAGCCAGTTTTTATCAAGCCCCAAGCGTTTAAGGTTGCCCTCAAGCACACATCCGTCCATTATAACCTCGGTGTTTATGGTTTCGACCTCGGGAATAATGTTCATATCAAGCGGATTCATCGGTCTTTTGGTGCTTACGGGCAGTACGGTAAGCCTGCCGTTATATTCAAAAATTGCCGTTTGAATATCCTTTAAATTAAAATACCCTTCCTGTCGGCACAGCATTAAAAACTCGCTTAAATCAAGCTTTGCCTTTTTTAAATTCTTGCGATATATCTTGCCGCCGTTCATAATAATTGTAGGCGTGCCGTTTATATATTTTCGTATTCGTGGCAATTTGCTTGTTAATAAGCTTAAAGCCACCGCCACCGTGCCGTATATAACCATTGCAACAAAGGGTTTCCACGGTTTTTCAAGCTCGGTTGCAAGCTCTGCCGCAATCGAACCTATTGTAATTCCGGTAATATAGTCAAAAAAATCGAGCTGAGATATTTGCTTGTGTCCCATTATTTTAGCTATTACAAACAGCGAAAACACCGACAGACAAGAGGTTAATAAAAGTTTTATAAATTCCATTAGCACCACCGAAAAGGTTTTTTATAATTATTTGCCCAAACGGTGTAAAAAATTCAAGCTTTACAAATTAAATTTTGATGTTGACTTTTTGCGCGTATTTATATATAATAAATAGGCTAATTTAAAAACTGAATAAGATATCGAGATGTGGCTCAGTTTGGTAGAGCGCTGCGTTCGGGACGCAGAGGCCGCAGGTTCGAATCCTGTCATCTCGACCATATCGAGTATTCATAAGGGATTTTACTTATGAATACTCGATTTTTTTGTCTTGATACGGTTTTATGTATGAGCAGGCGGGATGCCTGCTCTTTTGTTATGCCGGCAGCGGCTCGGTGAGATACTCCACGGCAACGCCTTTTCGGGTGTCTGCTTTGATGCGAGGCCTTTGAGATACCTCGGGTATTTCCACATACCCGACAAAGCGGTAATAGATAACGATTCTTTGGGTTCTGTTTTTGCCTGTGCCCTCCGTTTCAAACACATCAATGTGGTCGATCAGTTCACGCAGAAGCGGTGCGGTCAGTCTGTCCATTCTCATGAATCTGCGGATTGATGAGGTAAAGGTTTCACGGTCTCTTTCGCATTGTCCGCATTCGGAAAGCTTTTGACGGAGAGCTTTTATCTTGGCTTTCAGTTCCATCCGTTCCGTCTCATACTTGTGTGATAACTGCATAAACCATTCGTCGCTTACCTTGCCGGTAGCGTTGTTCTCATATAGCTTTTCATAAAGTTGTGCCACGGTATCATTTCGGACGATAGCCTTTTGAAGCTCCTCTTCATCGTACCTCTTTTCCTTCAAAAGCTCTTTGTCGGTCTTTTGGGCAAGAAGCTCGGCAAAGGCTTCTTCGTCCGATTCAAGGAATTCCGCCATTCTGTGTAGCTCAAGCATAACAACCTGCTCAATAGCATCCGCTCTGACATAGTGTCTGCCGGGACATTCGCCTCTGTAATCCACCTTGTTGTTTGCACATACGAAATAGTGAATATCCTTGTTGATAGTATTCGTATGATGACGGAGTTTACCGTGGCAATCACCGCAGAACAACAAATCACAAAATATGCTTTTCTCACCGTTTTTAGGTTTCGGTGCTCTGCGTTTAGTTTTGGCTGTTAGCTTTTGCACCTTTTCAAAATCGTCTCGTGCAATAATCGGTTCGTGAACATCCTTAAATATTGCCCAGTTCTCAGGAGCGTTGGGAAACCGTGTCTTATTCTTAAAAGACTTTGAGCATGTCTTGAAGTTGATTACATCACCGCAGTATTCCTGCTGAGACAAAATCTTTTGAATTGTTGTCTTGCACCATTTGTACGGATTAGGTTGTGTTTTTTTACCGCCTCTCGGTAATCCCTTGCTTTGCCAATATGCCATAGGAACAAGAACCTTTTGTTCTTGCAGGATTCGGGCGATTGTCTCGTTCCCTTTTCCTTCAAGGCACATTTTGAAAATGCTCTTCACCACATCCGCCGCCTCCGGGTCTATAACCCATTTCTTTTTGTTTTCAGCGGATTTCATATATCCGTATGGCGGTTGAGATAACGGCTCTCCCATAGAGCCGCGCAAGCGGTGCGAGGAACGAATCTTCTTTGAAATATCCCTTGCATACATTTCGTTTAAGATGTTCTTGAAAGGGGCAATTTCGCTTTCCCCCTCTTCGCTGTCAATACCGTCATTTACGGCGATAAACCGAATATCGTGATCGGGAAAGTACACATCGGTATAATTCCCTAATGTTTTCAACACCGGCTTCCTCAAGCGCGGTTTTGAGAAGATAAACCTTGTCATTCATCTTTTCACCGATGTTGCTATCGTAACGTTCATCTTCATAACTCATACGGTAGAAATTGCCCTGATTATCAATTCGAATATCTCTTTTGGTGTTCTTTACCTCGACAACAAAGATTGCCTTACCGGTAATAACAACGGCATCAAGTTCAGTCCTGTGATCGCCATGCATTAATGAAACATTTTTAACTATTCTGTGATCACACATCAAGGTTTCAAGGCTTCTGAAAGCTTTGTATTCACCCTTGTTACCGGATATTTCAGCCTTAATCTGATTGTCAATTACGGAAACATCCTGATATAGCTTATTGCATTCCGTCTCGGCGATATTGCCGTTAGCTTTGCTTAACGCATTGTACTTTCCGAGTACATTAAAGAGCCTGCAAGCGCTTTCTTTACCGAATGCAACTTCAACAAGTTCGTTTTGGAGCTTTAAGAGTTCAGGAAGATACTCTTTTTTGGTATAGCCTTCCTCTTTAGAAAAGCTACGAATGGAATTCTTAATTTCTTCTGTTCTTGTCATAATCTTTGACTCCTTTAATTCTATTGCAGTCATTCTTTGGTTTTTCGGTATCGACGAGAGCTACGGTGATTCCAATCCTATTCATATATAATCCTTGTTTTTTCTGATTTTCTAAGAGTTTGAGCGATAGGATTCTTTCCTTAACCGTCATCTTGTTGCCTCCAACCGTTTCTTGACTGTGTAATAATGATAACTTAAAATCAAAAAACAATAAATCGTAGTTTCAGCGGTATAGAAGTAGTTATTTCGCTAAAAAAGAGAAATAGCAGTTAGGTTAATACCCAACTGCTACTTTACTATGTAAAAATTCAATTCTCTTTTAGTTTATCATTCTCGGCTTGTGCTTTTTCAACCCATAATTGCAATGCCGAAACGGTTATCGAGATTTTTTCAAGCTGATCTTGAATCTCTTTCAAATCGGGAAGTTCGTCACTACTGATAACACCGTCCGCCGTGATTTCAATAAGCTTATTCTTCTTAGCTTCTATCCCGTTTAGGGAATTCAGTAATTCAAGGACGATTCTTTCAAGATTATTTACCTTAACCTCGGGCACCAAATGCTTTCCTATTTCGCATATTCCGGAGCAAAATTGATTACATAATTCCGGCTTTCTATAGCACTTTGCCATTTGATAAACTTCATCCGGACGAGGAACGGAACCTTGATTTTCAATCTTTTCTAATCTATCATCCGAAATCCACTCCAGCAACTCGCTGGCTTTTTGTCTTGAACAGATTTTCGATTCTTCGTATTTCTCACCATATTCCTCACGAGCCAACTGAAAAATGTTTTTGTTTTCTTTTATTGATGCTTTTCCCATAATAATGCTCCTTATTTTTTGCTTTTATAAGTATGATATGTTATTATTATTTTCGAATCAATTCTTGTGTTGTGATTTTCATCAAAATTTTTGTTACCATCTATTGAAATAGATTCTATTTCTCCGTCTTTATGAATCCACCCGAAAATTAAGTCTTCGTCTTTTTTAAGTTCGATATCAACAAACCCCAAATCCTCAAGTTTTTGTTTTATATCGTTGTAATTCATTCCTTTGATCTTTTTAGAAGAAAGTGGAACATCAACCGTTTTTGCAGAATGGTATCGTATTATTATTTCGGAATCATAAGGAAATTTATCTTCTTTGTCAAAATAGTTTCGATTGTTTGTTGTGATTTCAGAAACAAAGCATTCTTGATGTAAGTCTAATCCGTCAAGATCTCTTTCCGGAATAGTCACAATATTTTTAAATCCAGCTTTCGTCAATATGTTTTCTATTTCTTCATAGTTCTTATCAATAACAGAATATGAAGACACACCTACAATTCTTAATTTTGATAATTGCCAGTATTTATATGCACCGAAAACTGTCAGACATAATACTAAAGACAAAACAAAATATGCTTTCCAATGCTTTTTTCTAAAGGTTTTTCTTTTTTGATGACGGGCTTCGGCTTTTTCTTCTTTGATTTTTCTCTCCGCTTCTTGTTTTGCCTTTATTTTTTCTTCTTCAATTTTTTGTTTTCGTTCTTCTTCAGATCGCTTATCATATTCAATTCGGTTCTCTTCATCTATCTTTTGTTTGACTGCACTTGTAGCCGCTTTCACGAAAGATTCAGTTGCATTAACAAGTAAGGAACTTACAAAATCAACTGTTTTCGAATTCTGATAATCTTCTTCTGAATCATATATACAATCTTCATTTATCCTATTTTCGTGAAAGCAATTTGTACATTCCCATGATTCATAATTATCTGAAAATCCGTATTGCTTATTAAGTATCGCCCCACAATTATCACAACGCCATATTACATCGGGATAGTTTTCACCGGAATATATTTCATCACCATATAGTTCTTTTCCGCATTGTAAACAACGCCAAGTATCATTATTAGGATCAAAACCAACCTGATCATTTAATATTGCATCGCAATTCGGGCAATAGTATTCTTCATCATAATTCATATGCCACTCTTCCTTGTTACTTTATGTTCATTAAATAAAAAACAAGAATAATTTGCATTACCATAATTAAAGGTACGCCTACCGAGAAATAATCCTTTTTTGTTTTATGGTGGAACAAATACATTGCCAATAAACTTCCGACGGAACCTCCAACAAACGCAATGCCCAGCAAAGAAACAATTCTAATTCGATTTCTATGTTCAACCGCATTTATTTTGTCTATTGCAAACATAATTAAAGCAACAACATTGATTACGATCAAATAGTATAACAACCATTTATGATCACTGAAAAAAGTCCAAAAAGCAAAAGTAAGTTTTTTGGCAATGAAACCTTTAATTGCTAAAAAAGCAATTAATTCAATAACAAATACACAAGCTACAAAAACACGTGACATCATGTTATCTTTTATCGGCTTTCTTTCAAATATCAATATTCCAATAATGATACCGGGAGAGCCGCCCGCCAACGCTAAAATAGTTATCAATGGATCGATATGAGCAGTTTCAGTATATTTATATAATAGATGATTCATCAAAAAAGCTACGAAACCAACGGCATTGATAATCAATAGGTAATAATCAAATGTTGTCATTTTTCCTTCCTTACATCATAATCCTGCACATCATGTGCAGTCAAATGTTTTTATTCTTTTGTTTTTAACAGTCGGCAAACGCCTTCATATTTGTCTCGGGCGGCAAGCTGCTCAGCAAGAGCAGTGTAAAACTTCTGCCCGATATGATTAACACTTCCGCGGTTCAGATTATGTTCCGCGGCATACTTTCGTATAGATTTTTTCTCAACGAACCGCTCTATAAAATAGTCGTTATATTCGGACAAAATACTTTTCATCAGACTTTCGAGAAAGTATATATCGGTTTTCATTTTTTTGAATTCTTCCGCATTCTTTACCCCGATTGCTCGCTTCTTTTCAATACATATTTCAAGCCGTTTTCGGTCAAGAGAATAGTTCCTGACAATATCTTTTGCATATTCAAGATATGAATAACAACGCTGAAACTCACGAATGGAATACTCGTCTTTGTCATTTTTCTTGTGACGAACTGGTCCGCGTAGCCTGTCCGTTTCAAGTTCTTCAACAAATGAAGAGGATATTGGAATGCTCGTATCACGGGTGAATTTATCAACTTTTTTGCCGTCCTTCAAAGTTATGACTTCGCAAAAAGATTTTCTTGACATCGTAATATACGGCATTTTCCTTGTCAGGGAATACTCTTGCAGAATAACGGTTATCTCACCGGTATCATAATCGGATGCCTCAGACACAACATAAAATACTTTTCGGTCATATCGCCGGTAGTATCCTGCAAATATTTTTCTGTCTCTTACTTCTGCCATTTTTCGTCAATCATCCATTATTTTAGATTCAACATTTCTTTTCTATAATTGATTCGTTATTATTCCATATATAACTTGAATTATTATGATTTTATTACTGATCCTCAGTGCTGGAAATCCATGCTGTTTTAATTTCCGCAAAATCAATACCGTTAGATTCACAAAACGCCTTGATTTGTTTCATTGCATTGTTGTTCGGACGAGCTTTACCCATTTCCCAACGATTAACCGTGCAAGCAGAAACCTTCAATTCTTTTGCAAATTCTTCTTGTGTGAGGAAAGCGTTCTGGCGGGCAACCTTTATGCTCTCGGATATCTTCATTCTAAATTCTCCTTATAGTATATCTAACATAATTATAGCATTTTATTGTCGAACAATCAAGCAATTTAGAATATTTTTCAAAAAAGCAGAGCCGAAGCTCCGCTTTTTCTCAGCAATATATAAGTTCAGCGTTTACCACATTTGTTACTCTGGACTTGATACTGTTCATTCTGCCAATCCAATCCATCTGATTCTCAGCTTTTAGTTGTTCGGTGACGCCTTCAATCTCGGCGTACTGTTTCACCAGCAGGTCGAACATCTCCTGTGCATCTTGATTGATGTCAGTTAGGTACTGTTCAAGTGTTCCATTCATCCGCATAACATTGATTACTGTCGGGCTATTCTTTTTAAGATATGAATAATGCCGCTGTCCCCAAACACCTATGTTCTTTACAAATTCATCTTTCATACTCTCACTCTCGCTTTCTTTGACGGTGCTTTAATGATTTTAATAAGCAGTTCATCCACATCTTCGGTTGGATTGCCTTGCTCAAGATACATTGTTCTTGCCGCATTGACACAACCGATGAGCAGTCTGTGCTCAAAATCATCAAGGGTTACTTTGTGTTTAACATCTTTAACTTTCATAACGCAAAATCCTCCTTTGCAATTACATTGTACCGCAAAAGAGGATTATTGAAAAAAGTGCGTTTTTTAAAATATGATTGTACGTTAAATACTGTCCGGTTCACAGTAGCGTTTGGAAACCGCATCTTATGCTTAAAAGAGTTGTAACAGGTTTTGAAATTGATAACATCCACGCAGTATTCCTACTTAGAAAGAATCTTTAGTATTGTTGTCTTGAACCATTATACAGGTTAGGCTACGTTTTCTTATCGAAAATATGCCGCCGTTCTGAACATAAAAAAGCGGAGAACAATCCTATCGTATCGCTGTAAACCGCCGACGTGGCGCCATTCGTACAAAAATAGTCACATGTCCAATGTTCAAAGCTTTGGCGAAGAAATGAAATGACTTGATGCTCTTTCCTCATTTTTTTAGAACATTATGTAAAAAACGAGATTAACAAGTACATCGCCTCAGTTTGCTTTTTTGTGATAACATCACGGAAATTTCTTTGTATTATGGTATAATATCTTCAAAAACAAATAAGCGAGGTTGCGATATGAAACTGAAAGTAGTTCCCTTTTTACTTGTAATATTGCTTCTTGCCGGTTGTGCAGATACGACAGGCGGCGAGAACAATGCAACTTATAAGCAGATCACCATGAGCGAAGCCGTGGAAATGATGGAAAGCGAAAGCAATTACATCATTCTCGACGTGCGCCGTCCCGACGAATTCGCCGCAGGGCATATTCCTAATGCTGTCAATATTCCGAATGAAAGCATCGGTGCAGATGAAATCGACGAGCTTCCTGACAAGGACAGGCTTATTCTCGTGTATTGCCGGAGCGGTAACCGCAGTAAGCAAGCATCCGAAAAGCTTGTCAGGCTCGGATATACAAACATTGTTGAATTTGGCGGTATTCTCGATTGGAAAGGCGAAATAGAAAAGTGATAATATCACGGAAGAAACCGAAAAACTGTGATATACTCTATATGTAAACAAAATAAGGAGGACAAAAAATGTCAGTATTAAAAATCAGTAAAGACAATTTTCAAAATGAAGTTATAAATTCCGAAAGCACTGTGCTTCTCGATTTTTATGCCGATTGGTGCGGTCCCTGTCGCATGGTCAGTCCCATCGTGGATGAGATTGCAGAAGAGAGAAGTGATATTAAGGTAGGGAAAATCAATGTAGACGAGGAAAGCGAGCTGGCCAGCAAGTTCGGAATCTACAGCATTCCGGCCCTTGTTGTTATAAAGGACGGCAAGATTGTAAATCAGTCGGTGGGCGCCCGACCGAAGGCACAGATACTCGGTATGCTGTGAGGTGTGATATGGGACTTTTCAGTTTTTTGCAAACAAAAGATATTAACAGTGGTGTGAGAAGTTTTCTCTCCACCGAAGGGGCGGTTCTACTTGATGTACGAACACCCGAGGAATATGACGAAGGTCATATTGAAGGGAGTAAAAATATCCCTCTGCAAAGTATAGAAAAAACGAAAATGATTATTAAGGAAAAAAGCACTCCGATTTTTGTTCATTGCAGAAGCGCACAGGCAACAAGCATTCTCAAAAGAATGGGATATACGAACGTAGAGGATATCGGCGGGATTATGTCCTACCGTGGAAAGGTGATTAAGTGATGAAAATAGTTATTGTAGGCGGTGTTGCCGGCGGAGCTACCGCGGCGGCAAGAATACGCAGACTTGACGAAAAAGCCGAAATCGTTGTTTTTGAACGTTCGGGATATATTTCGTACGCTAACTGCGGACTGCCCTATTACATCGGCGGCACCATTGAAGACGAGGGTGACCTTACCCTACAAACACCGGAAAGCTTTTATAAACGGTTTAGAGTGGGGATGAATGTACATCACGAGGTTACGGCAATTCATCCCGAAAAGAAAACCGTCACCGTCAAAAACCTCCAAAACGGCGAGGTCTTTGAGGAAGGCTATGACAAACTCATTTTGTCCCCGGGTGCAAAACCTGTAAAACCGAAATTTGAAGGAATCAACTCGGATAAAATATTTACCCTGCGCACGGTTGAGGATACCCTGAAAATTAAAAAACACATAGATGAAAATCATCCGAAATCAGCAGTTATAGTGGGCGGAGGATTTATCGGAATCGAAGTGGCAGAAAATCTCCGTGAACTGGATATTGGTGTTACACTTGTGGAAGCCGCCGATCAGCTAATGACTCCGTTTGACAGGGATATGGCATCGTTTATTCATGCTGAAATCCGCAAAAACGGTATCCATCTAATGCTTGATACTATGGTTGAAGGTTTTGCCGATACCGATTGCGGTATTGATGTGAAATTCAAAAGTGCTCCGACACTTCATACCGATATGGTTGTAATGGCAATCGGTGTTGCGCCCGAAACCGCACTTGCAAAGGACGCAGGGCTTGAACTTGGTATCAAGGGCAGTATCGTGGTTAACGACAGAATGGAAACCTCTGTTCCCGACATTTATGCCGTTGGTGATGCGGTGCAGGTTAAAAACTTTGTAACCGACGAAAATGCGCTTATTTCTCTCGCCGGCCCTGCCAATAAGCAAGGCAGAATTGCCGCCGACAACATTTGCGGTATTGAAAGCCGATATGGGGGAAGTCAGGGCAGCTCTGTCATCAAGATATTTGATATGACCGCCGCTTCTACAGGCATCAATGAAAAGACGGCGAAATCGGTCGGAATTTCCTGCGATAAGGTTATTCTTTCCCCTATGAGCCATGCGGGATATTATCCCGGCGGCAAGGTAATGACTATGAAGGTGTTGTTTGAAAAGGACACCTTCCGTCTGCTCGGTGCTCAAATCGTCGGATTTGACGGGGTAGACAAGCGGATTGATGTCATTGCAACCGCCATTCGTGCCGGATTGAAGGCTTACAAGCTGTCAGAACTCGACCTTGCCTACGCTCCGCCTTATTCCTCTGCCAAAGACCCCGTAAACATGGCAGGCTTTATCATTGAAAATATCAAAAACGTCATAGTCAAGCAGTGGTACTACGAAGACACCGAGAGTTTGCAAAAAGATGACAATGTAACACGCCTCGATACACGGACACCTGCTGAGTACAGTCGCGGTCATGTGGAGGGATTTATCAATATTCCCGTTGATGAGCTTCGTGAACGCATCAGTGAACTTGACAGTAGCAAGCCTGTGTATGTTATTTGCCAAAGCGGACTTCGCAGTTATATCGCCACGCGAATTCTTACAGGCAACGGTTTTGACTGCTACAACTTTGCAGGCGGCTTCCGTTTTTATGATGCGGTGTATAATGATAAAGCACTAAATAAAAAATCCACCCCTTGCGGAATGGATAATTAGCAAAAAAACAAAAGAAAAAGCGCCCGGAAATCCGTCATGGAAATCTCGGCGCTTTTCTTCTATCCAAACAAAACATCTACAACAAGCATGACACAAAAGCCCACAAGCAAAGCATAAGTGGCGCCTCGCTCACTTCCGTGCGAATGTGTTTCGGGTATCATTTCGTCGCTGATAACATAAAGCATCGTTCCTCCGGCAAAAGCAAGGGCAAAGGGCAAAACTGCCGTGGAAATACTGACGGCAAAATAGCCGATTAGCGTGCCCACGACCTCGACGAGTCCCGTGATCATGGCAAGAATGAAGGTCTTTCGAGGGCTGATACCTGCGGCAAGCATAGGCGCAATGATCACCATTCCTTCGGGAATGTTCTGCAAAGCAATACCGCCGGCAATAATCAGCGCCTGCGTCGTATCTCCCGAGCCAAAGCCTACACCGGCGG
>ERZ780207.1952-NODE-1952-length-16105-cov-2.386854_pt1 | contig 16105 bp, 8 predicted proteins | sample MGYA00510977_ERZ780207 | MGnify/ENA primary metagenome ERZ780207 (study PRJEB29588, sample SAMEA2151383) | human gut metagenome | biome: human gut; feature: human-associated habitat; material: faeces | place: Denmark | collected 2008/2010 ... | reverse complement strand
GTGCTCCGCCTGAACGGTAGTCTGACCTATGCACATAATGAGATTACGGAGATAGACGAACCGGTGAATGTAGAACCCTATTCTTCAAGAATCGGACACCCGATAAACAGTATTATGGGATATGTGTCTGACGGATTGTTTACTTCTCAGGAGGAAATAGACAGATCTCCCAAACAGTCGTTCGGAAATTATACGGTGGGAGATATTAAATATAAAGATCTGAATGGTGATGGCAAAATTGACCAAAATGATAAAGCAGCCATCGGATATCCTATTTATCCGTTATTGACTGGAGGTCTTAATCTGGGTTTCTCTTATAAAGGTTTTGATTTTAGCATGACGTGGGCTGGAGCAACAAAGACTTCACGTTTATTGACAGATGTGTTTCGTGAACCGTTTGGTTCAACCAATTCACGCTCCTTGTTGAAATATCAGGTAACGGATGCCTGGACCCCAGAAAAAGGAAACTCGGCTAAAGCACCTGCTATCACGTTTGTAAATAAGACCAATAATTATTTGGATTCAGACTTGTGGTTGCGTGATGCTTCTTATATCCGTCTGAAAAACGTGGAAATTGGATATAACTTCTCAGAGAAAGTTCTGAAGAAATTACATGTAGGTAACTTACGTGTTTATGCTACAGGTTATAACTTGTTGACTTTTGATAAACTTAAGATTGTAGATCCGGAATCGGATGCAAATGGTAACATCATGTATCCGCTGGTAATGGTAGTGAATCTGGGTTTGAAAGTTGGTTTCTAAATACTAAAAACGAATAATCATGAAAAGGATAAGAAAACATATTCATCTATTGGTGTTGTCTTTATTGGTATCCTTGTCTTCATGCGAAGACTTCGCTTTGGGCGAGAAGTTTCTTCAGAAGGCACCAGGAGGAGACATCACGGCCGATACCATTTTCTCTACTGCAGAATATGCAAAGCAGGTATTATGGTATAGTTATTATACGATGCCTTACGGATTTCCGACCGGGTGGAATACAACGACAGCCATGTGGGTCGGTGTACTTGAAAATTTGACAGACCTTGGCCAGTCTTGTATTGGTTATGGTGGTCCGGAAGAACTTTATTATAGCGGTGTGTACAATGCGGCATCCGAGGATAAGACTGGTGCAGCGAAAGGTGCGACTAAATATAAGTTTCAGGGCCGCTATTCCTGGCAAGGTATTCGTAATGCGTGGATCTTGATAAAGAATGTAGATCGGGTTCCTGACATGTCGGAAAGTGAGAAACTGCGTCTGAAGGCTGAAGCCAAGATTATTATAGCTTTGCAGTATTCGGAAATGCTGCGTCATTTTGGCGCTTTGCCTATTGTCGATCATGCTATCGATGTAGAGGAAACCAATCTGCCGGCTCGTGCCACCCTACAGGAGACAGTCGATTTTATTGTAAAATTGTTGGATGAGGCTATTGCTTGTAAGGAATTACCTTGGGCACTGACCGGTGATGACTTGAGCAACTGGAGTGGCCGTCTGACGCGTGCATCGGCTATGGGTCTGAAACTTCGCACGCTACTGTTTGTTGCCAGTCCGTTATTTAATTCCGATGCTCCTTATTATCAGGGAGAAGCTTCCACACAGCTGATGACTTGGTTTGGTGGATATGACCAAAAACGTTGGGAAGCCGCTGCTGCAGGTAAGGAGTTTTTTGATGCCATGGCAAGTGAAGGATTCTATCGTTTAGTCGATAAGAATACATCGGGTACATACCGTCAGGCATTCCAGGATGCTTACTATACACGTGGTACTACAGAATCGCTGGTTTCGGTCCGTAAACATCATAAAACGAATAATATCGGTTTCTTAATGCAGTCTATGCGTTGGGGGGGGTGGTGTCCGACCAAAGAGAGTTTTGATATGTTTCCTATGGCAGATGGAACTGATTTTGATTGGGATAATCCGGAACACCGTAAGAATCCTTTCATAAATCGTGACCCTCGTTTGAGTGAGACAATTTTGCTGGATGGTGATGACTTCCAAGGTACGAAAGCTGAAGTTTTTCAAAAGAAAAGTGATGATCCCAATAATTATCCTGCAGGCAAACATTGGAACAGTAGTGCTGCTTCTTTGGATAGTAAATCTTTGGCTACTGGTATAGCAGATCGCAAATTTGCTCTTGACCGTAAGAATGAGTATAAGGGACGTATTATTCAATGGCCATATTTGCGTCTGGCAGAGGTTTACTTGTCGTATGCCGAAGCTTTGAACGAGTGCGGACGTACAAGTGAGGCTTATCAGTATGTCAATGCAGTACGAGCTCGTGTCGGATTGCCGGGATTGGTCCTGAAAGGTGAGCAAGACGAAAAGACAGAATTCCGTGAAGCTGTGCTTCGTGAACGCGCTTGTGAGTTTGCTTGGGAAGAAGTACGTTTCTTCGACCTGATTCGCTGGAAACGTGAAGCTGACTTTACAAAGCATTTGCATGGTATCAATGTCTATCGTAATAAGAATACTTTAGAATACGATTTCTCTTTCCCGCAATTGGCAGAAAGAGCTTGGCAGAAACCCGGTGGTTTCTCTCCTAAATGGTATTTGAGTGCTTTCCCCAGTAATGAGGTGAACAAAGGGTATGGCCTTGTACAGAACCCAGGATGGGAATAACAAAAGATGATTCAATGAACAAAGTAACAAGAATGTACTTATGAAAAGAAGTATGAAATTTATCGCTGCTTTTTTACTGTTGCCATGCGTAGCAACGGCACAAGTAACAGACAGCATTCAACAATATGGACGAGGTATTTCTTTCGATATGAAGGAATCGACTGTCGCAGGGGCAATGGCTACATCCGAACAGATTTCGCATAAGACCAGTATTGACCCGTCGAATTCATTGTATGGACTAATTCCTGGATTGCAAGTTCTTCAAAACGGAGGATATGCCTGGGACGATGGCGCTACCTTATATATACGTGGAGTAGGAACCAGCAACAGCAGTACGCCGTTGATTCTGGTAGATGGATTTGAGCGGGAAATATCTTCTTTGACCGTTCAAGAGATCGAATCGGTTACAGTTCTGAAAGATGCTGCATCGTTGGCACTTTACGGTATTCGTGGAGCCAATGGAGTAGTATATATTAAGACCAAACGCGGTGCGGTTCATGCTCCGGTAATTAATTTTGGATATGAGTTTAATTTCTCTACTCCTAATCGTTTGCCCGATTTTGTAGATGGATATACGTATGCGCAAGCGCTGAACGAAGGCATGAAGAATGATGGACTGTCTCCTCGTTACAGCCAGCGTGAACTGGATGCCTTCCGTGACCAGACGTATCCGGAATTCTATCCCAATGTGAATTGGTGGGATGAAGCATTACGCGATCATGCTTATGGCAACAATGTGAATTTCTCGATTAGTGGAGGTGGTGAAAGGGTGCAGTATTATGCACAGTTGAATTACCTGAACAATTTGGGTATTTATCAGCCTACTGAGGAGAACGACGGATACTCTACACAGTTGAAATACTCTAAAATGAATATTCGTACCAATCTGGATATCAAGGTGAGCAATACGACGAAAGTGAAGTTGAACTTGCTGGGAGTTTTCTCTGAGAACAATCGCCCTCAAAGTGACATATCAACTGTGTTCGGTGCTTTGTATCAGGTTCCTTCCGGTGCTTTCCCCATTAAAACTTCACAGAATATATGGGGTGGAACAACCGTCTACTCCAATAACCCGATCGCAAACATTGCAGGTTCCGGATATTTACGTACACAGGGGCGTACCTTATATGCAGATATGAGTATTAACCAGGATTTGAATTTCTTATTGCCAGGTTTGTCAGCCACTGTAAATGTTGGTTATGACAGTTATGGATTCTATCGTGAAGGAAATGTACGTACGTATGCCTATCAGTCGGCAGTAAAAGGATGGGATGGCGCAGCAGATACTTATACAAAGTTGCGTGAAGAAACTGATTATGAGTTTAGTACTTATCTTCAGACAATGGATACGCATTTCAATTTTAACGCTCAGACCAATTACGATCGTAGCTGGGGTGAACATAAATTGAATGCTGTTTTGCTTTACTCCATGGATAAGAAAATGGGGCGGAATCAAAATAACAAATATGCGTTTATGGATGTAGTAGCCCAAGGTCACTATACTTATAAGAACCGTTATATTTTAGATTTTGCCTTGTCTGGTTCTGCATCAAGTGTTTTGGAACCGGGTAACCGTTGGGGAATATTTCCTTCGATTGGAGCAGGATGGATACTTTCAGAAGAAGATTGGTTGAAATCGGATAATCTGAATTTGTTGAAGCTGAGAGCATCTTATGGTATAGCAGGACGTGCAGATTTTGATGCTAATCTGTATAAATATTATTTTGGCAGTGGAAACAGCTATTATTTCAAAGATACTCCTGCCAGCCAGTCTGGAATGAAAGAATATCGCATTGCGGTGGACGGGTTGACTTATGAAAAGTCTCATAAGCTGAACGTGGGTGTTGATTTGATGGCTTGGAATAAATTGTCTTTGACCGTTGACGGATATTACGACCATCGTACCGATATTTTGGTTGACGGTAGTGGAGCGATTTCATCGGTATTTGGTATGACTGTTCCTAAACGGAATGATGGTATTATCAACAGTTACGGAGTGGATGTAGCTGCTAACTGGACCGATCATATCGGAGATTTTACTTATCAAATCGGTGGACAGTTCTCATTTGCCCGTAATGAAATTATTGAGATGAATGAAGAATACCGTCCGTATGATTATTTAAAACGTACCGGTCATTCAGTTGGACAGATTTTCGGTTATGAAGTGGAAGGTATTTATCAAAGCCAGGAAGAAATTGATCAGCGTGATGTTAAGCAATATTTGTCAGATGTGCGTCCCGGTGATTTGAAATTTAAAGATCAGAATGGTGACAAGCGTATTGACCAATATGACCAAGTGGCTTTAGGATATAATGAAACTTGTCCGGAAATCTATTACGGATTTAATGTGGGTGCGGAGTATAAGGGATTAGGTTTTACTGCTTATTTCCAAGGAGCTGCCAATTATAGTAAAATATTGGATACGAAGAGTGTATATCGCCCGTTGGTATCGAACAATACCATATCTCAATATTATTGGGACAACCGCTGGAGCGAGAGCAATCCGAATGGAACATTACCACGTCTGACTACGCAAGGATCTGATAATAACTATAATACCAATTCTTTGTGGGTAGCCGATGCTTCGTTCTTGAAATTGAGAACGTTGGAAGTATATTATCAGTTGCCGGAAAAATGGCTGAAGAACATTGCTTTTGTAAAAGGTATAAAGATCTTTGGCCGTGGACACGATCTGTTCTGTGTGGATGGAATTGATATTGCCGATCCAGAGTCTATTGGCGTTGCTCATCCTACAATGAGACAATATGCGTTTGGTTTTAATTTGAAGTTTTAATAAAACGTGATTAAGATGAAGAATATTAAAATAAAAGGACTTGCATTGCTTCTGTCGTTGTTTACGCTTACTGGATGCGACTTTATGGATTGTGATGAGTCCGATAACTATACCAAAGAGGATGTTCTGGATAGTTATACTCGTGTAAAACAGTTGGTGACGAACATTTATGGATATTTGAAAGCCGATTTCTGTTCGATAGACGGAGCTATGCTCGATGCTGCGACAGATGATGCTATTCATATATACGATTCTTCCAACATTCAACGGTTTGTGAACGGTACTTGGTCTGCGAACAATACGGTTGATGATCAGTGGAGCAATTATTATACAGGCATTCGGGCTGCCAATTTGTATCTGGCAGAGACAGCTAATCTGACTTTCGATGACTGGAAATATTCCGATGAATATGAGAATATGATGAAGTGCTTTAACAATTACAAGTACGAAGTACGGTTCCTGCGTGCTTATTTCTACTTTGAGTTGATCAGACGCTATCATAATGTTCCTTTTGTTACAGAAGTATTGACACAGGAAGAAGCTAATCAGGTTACTCCCGCTACCTTTGAGACGATTGCACAGTTCATTGTGGACGAATGTTCTGATTTAGCTAACTATTTGCCGGTGGATTACAAGAGTTTTCCGGATGCAGAGACTGGTCGCGTTACCAAAGGTACGGCATTGGCTTTAAAAGCACGTATGTTGCTCTATATGGCAAGTCCGTTGTATAGCAGTGACAATGCGGAGAACTGGAAAAAAGCAGCCAAGGCTGCTTATGAAATCATTGGCTCTTCTTCCGAGCTGGGCTATAAACTGGTGAATTATTCCGATTTGTTCAATGATACCAATAATAAAGTTGCCGAAGTTATTTTAGCTCGTGCCACTGGTGAGAACGGAGATTTTGAGAAGGCTAACTTCCCGATGGGAGTAGAAGGCGGTAGCACTTCCACTTGTCCTACTCAGAATTTGGTGGATGCTTATGAAATGACGGACGGTTCAGCTTTTGATTGGAACAATCCTGCCATGAAAGCCAACCCTTATGCGAACCGTGACCCTCGTATGGGAATGACTATCGTTTACAATAATATGAAGTGGCCGGTTAACAATGTAGAAATCTGGGAAGGAGGAGCTAACGGACTTCCAATTGAAAATGCTACAACAACAGGTTATTATTTGCAGAAGTACGTCAATAATTCCATCAGTTTTGAGTCTGGTAGCAAAGTGACTGCTAAAAACCATAACTGGATTCTGTTCCGTTATGCTGAAGTATTGCTGAACTATGCAGAAGCAATGGTGAATGCTTTCCATAATCCTGATTATAAGGATGGTGAACTTCCTTTGAGTGCGCGTGAAGCTGTCAATCAGGTGCGTGCCCGTGCAGATGTAAACATGCCCGAACTGCCGAGCGGAATGAGTGAAGCAGATTTCGTGAAGCGTCTGAAGAATGAACGTCGTGTAGAGTTGGCTTTCGAAGGTCATCGCTTCTGGGATGTTCGTCGTTGGAAGGATCTGGACGATACAGCTGATATTTATGGCGTTAAGGTTGTGAAGAATGGTGACGATTTTGAATATACCAAATTCTTATTGGAATCACGTACCATAACAGACAATTTATATTTCTATCCGATTGCTAATACAGAACGGTTCAAGAATCCCAATTTGGGACAGAATCCGGGTTGGTAATAATCGTCTGGAGAGGTAATTAGATTGTTTATAGTAGGTTACACAGATGGACATGAATTGAAAAATGGTGTGGAAGTCTGTGTAACCTTATTTTTTATCAGATTTGCAAATTTGTAGTGAGGATTGATGCCATGAAAACTTTGAGATTTATTTTAGTTGTCTGCTTTAGTCTGTTTTCTGCCCTGATCCAGGCGCAAACATTGCGGACGGAAGTTTTTGATTTGCTGAATTTGGATTATCCCGGATTGGAGAAAGTGAAAGATGCCTGTGGAAGACAACAATGGAAAGAGGCCGCTGAGCTTTTGCTGGATTATTACAGAAACCGTTCCGGAATAGTTTATCCTGATTTGGACTTAGAACATATCAAAGCTTCGAAAAGAGACCGGCAATGGGCCGATGATGCATTGGAGCATACCTTTTTTGTACACGAAGGATATCAGCCTTCTTTCAATTATGGCAAAGATATAGATTGGCAGGATTGGCCGGTGAAAGATAATGAATTGCGCTGGCAATTGCATCGTCACAAGTGGTTTACACCTATGGGAAAGGTATATCGGGTATCTGGAGATGAGACATATGCTCGTGAATGGGTGTTTCAATATATGGACTGGATTAAAAAGAATCCTTTAATTGAAATAAACGATGATGATTTTCAGCAAGTCATTGAAGGTAATCTGAAAGGAGATAAAGAGAATATGCGTTATGCCTGGCGACCGCTGGAAGTCAGTCACCGCATACAGGATCAGATACCTCAGTTTTTGCTTTTTAATTCGTCGAAGTTCTTTACTCCGGAGTTCCTGACAGAATTTCTGGTGAATTATCATGCCGCTCATATATTGAAGCATTACACCAAACAAGGCAATCACTTATTGTTTGAAGCACAGCGTATGGTATATGCAGGTACCTTTTTCCCGGAGCTGAAAGATGCGGAGAAGTGGAGAAAGAGTGGTATTGAAGTGCTGAACCGAGAAATAAAGAAACAGGTATATGCCGATGGAGGGCAGTTTGAACTGGATCCTCATTATCATCTGGCGGCCATTAATATCTTTTGTAAAGCACTTCGCATGGCCGATGTAAACGGATTCCGCCAGGAGTTTCCGGAAGAATATGCACAGACAATAAAAAATATGATTGAGTTCTATTCGAATATTTGTTTCCCTGATTATACAAACCCTTGTTTCAGTGATGCAAAGTTGGGGGAACGTTCTGGAGAAATCCGAAACTATAAAGAATGGTTTCAGCTATTTCCCGATTGCGAATGGATTCGTTTTTATGCAACCGAAGGGCGTGAAGGAACTCCTTTACCTTACTTATCTCATGCGGCAAAGGAATCAGGCTTCTTTACGTTTAGAACTGGTTGGAAACAAGATGCTACGGTAATGGTTGTAAAAGCCGGACCCAAGGGAGAATGGCATTGCCAGCCCGATAATGGCACTTTCGAACTTTGGGTGAATGGTCGTAATCTTTTTCCGGACAGTGGTTCGTATATCTATGCCGGACATGGTGAAGTGATGAAACTTCGAAACTGGTTCCGACGGACAGCTTCGCACAATACACTGACACTTGACGGCAAGAATCTGGAAACAACGCAGTCAGTTACAAAACTTTGGAAGCCGGAAGGTGATGTGCAGATTCTGGTGACAGAGAATCCAAGTTATGCCGACCTGAAACATCGGCGGACGGTCTTTTTTGTCGATCAGAAGTTTTTGGTGATTGTAGATGAAGCGGTGGGTACAGCCACTGGTACAGTGAATCTGAACTATCATTTGGCTGAAGGAGAAGTTTCTATAAACAAGGCTGATTTTGCGATTACAACGTCTTACGAAGGGGATAGCAATGTAAAGTTGCAGTGCTTTCCTGAGCAGAAAGCCGTGATGAACGAAGTGGAAGGATGGCGTTCTACTGCCTATCGGAAGCGGGTACCTCGTAAAGCTGTTACGCTGGATGTTGAAAAGAAAGGGAAAGATGCAGTGCGCTATATCTCTGTCATTTATCCGGTGAAGAATGCTGATAACGCCCCGAAACTACATGCTTCTTTTTCGAACAAACATTTTCAGGAGGATGGTGTAAAGGTTACAGTAATGATTGACGGGAAAAAGTTTAACTTAGCTGCTAATTTACAAAAGTGATGAAATAAAACTATGGATGTTTTTTAATAAATAGAAGAATATGGAGTTTTGTTTTGATAAAATAAAATGGGGACTTCCTTTTACATTTGCTGTTGGAGTATTTACACAGGTATTCGGACAGGAACAACGACCAAACCTGGTGTACATATTTGCAGACCAATATCGGTTGAATGCATTGAGTTTATGGAGCGATCCGGCATATCGTAATGTTTTGAGTACCGTGGGTGATCCTGTTCATACGCCCAATTTGGACCGTTTGGCTAAACAGGGAGTTGTCTTTAGTCGTGCCTGTAGTACTTGCCCTTTAAGCAGTCCTCATCGTGCCATGTTAATGACAGGAATGTTCCCTGAGAAAAATGGGGTAGATACAAATTGTTTTAAAGGGAAAAAGCAAGGCATTCCAGACAGTATTGTTTGTTTTACAGACGTGCTGGCAGCATCGGGATATGAGACTGCTTACGTAGGCAAAACGCATTGGCACCGTACCGAACCTTTATTCGATAAAAAAGGAAATTATGTGGGTACTACAGAAGAGCCAGGAGGACATTATACCTATAATTATGATACTTACATTCCTGAAGGAAGAGGTCGTAAAAGTAATAAGTTTTGGTTCCAGCAGTTGAGGGATAATCATTTCAATGCAGTGGCCTATTCCAACCGTCCGGAATTGGTCGGAGGGAAGAAGGATGGAGAGGCTTATTTTTATCACCGTTTTACTTCGGAAGTTGAGGCTGATGTTGTAATTAAGTATCTGAAAAACCGTGAAGGGGAACGGGATTCGTCTAAACCTTTCAGCCTGTTTTGGAGTTTGAATCCTCCTCATACACCCTATTCCAGTGTAAGCGATTGCCGGGAAGAGGTCTTTAATAAATATTATAAGGACTTAGGTTCTAAGGAATTGTTGCTTCGTCCCAATGTAGAGTATGGCGAAGGCAAACAAGCGAAAAATTTGGAGAGGTTATCACTGGAAGCCAAGGTTTATTTTTCATTGGTTAAATGTATCGATGATGAGATTGGCCGGGTTCTGAATGCTTTGGATGAGGAGGGACTGACTGATAATACATTGGTGATATTTGCTGCCGATCATGGAGAAATGATGGGAAGCCATGGTAGAATGGCCAAAGGTGTGATCTATGATGAGGCTTTGCTGGTTCCATTCATAATGCGTTACCCGGCGCAACTGAAACCGCAAATAAATGATTTGATGATAGGAGCACAGGACATTATGCCAACTTTGTTGGGCATGTTGGGACTGGCTGATAGACTTCCTGATACGGTGAAAGGGAAAAATTACTCTCAGGGCATTCTTACCCGTGATTTTGGTAGCGTTCAGAAGCCTCAGTCTTCTTTCTACTTTATGCTGAAAGAGAAAGGAGTGCGTACCGACCGTTATTCTTATGTGGTACAAAAGGATGGCAATTATCTGTTGTTCGATAATATAAAAGATCCTTATCAGCAGACTTCGCTGACACTGGAAGAGATTCCTGAAAAACAGGCTGAGTTTTTAAAAACAGAATTGGGCAATTGGTTAAAAGTATCGGAAGATACATGGGCCAAGGAGAGAAAATTTACTAATAGGATTAATTATTAATAGGATGGGACTATGAATTTGAGATCGATATTACGTGTTTTTGTTATTTCCTGCTGTTCACTTTCATTGCATGCACAGTCTGTTTGGGATAGAAATCATCTGACGGATGTCAAGCAGTCGGTGCAGGATGCTTATTATGCCGCTTCGCTGCAGGAACTGAAAACGCAAGCGGATGGATATTTAAAGATCGGAGCCGACACTGTGGATACACAACAACCGTTATCCGGAGTTGGATGTGAATCTTCATGTAAGCGGGTGGATATGATTTCCGATCGAATCACAACATTGGCTTTGGCATACTTTTTTAGTGAGGAAGAAATTTATGCTCAAAAGGCTGTTGAGCTGATACGGACGAATTTCCTGGATAAGAATACCCGGATGACTCCGGACAATTTTGATGTACTCGAAACCTATCCGTTCATTGAAATGCTGGATGCTGTACAGTTGCTCGAAGCTTCCAGCCAGCTGACTTCCAAAGATGCTAAGAGGTTGAAAGCCTGGTTCGCTGATTTACTGGACGGTATGCAAGCCTCTTCACAAGAAGTGGATGCGAAGGCATGGGCCGGCCATCGGGGAACGGCTTACGATGCGCAAGTCATAGCTTATGCCTTATATATAGGTAAAAAGGAAGTGGCTGATAAAGTGATAGAATCAATTCCTGTCAAACGTATTTTCAAGCAGATAGAGCCGTCGGGGAAACAACCTTATGAACTGGAGTGTAAACACTCTTTTGATGCTTCACAGCGTAATCTGCATTATTTGATTGATATCTGTCTGATGACCAAGCATCGGGGATTGCAGATTGATGGCCTTGAGTCGTCGGACGGACGTAGCCTTTACGATGCGATGGATTATCTGGCACAATTTGCCGGAAAAGATGTAAGTGAATGGCCTTATCGACAAGACGATGGATGGGATTGTACGCAACAAAAGTTGTATCAGGACCTTTATCGGGCAGCCGTATATCTTGACACCAACCGTAGAGGGTACTTGAAGGTATATGACACACATCGGATAATTGACTGGAAAGACCGTTTTAATTTGTTGTATGCGGTTCCTTCGTCCGTGGATAATGCTTTTGCTTTTGCTTGCCGGCAGTTGGATTTTGCTATTGCTGCGACCAACAAGGCAAAGAAACAGAAAGATAATATCTGTAAAAGGAAAGTGATGCCGCGTAGTATTGCCAAGGATGGATCGTTGGCATTGGTATCGCCTTACGACTGGTGCTCAGGGTTCTTTCCGGGCAGTTTGTGGCATGTTTATGCTTATACGAACAACGATTATTGGCGTCAGCAGGCCATCAGTTTCACCTGGCCACTGGAAGAAGTGAAGCGTTATAAGGGTACGCACGATCTGGGCTTTATGGTGAATAACAGTTTTGGAAAGGCTTATCAGTGGACAGGAGAACGTTCTTATAAGGATGTGGTGATACAGGCTGCCAAGACTTTGGTTTCGCGTTACGATGATCGTGTGAAGTGTATTCGTTCCTGGGACTTCAACCGGGATCGTTGGAAGTATCCAGTCATTATAGATAATATGATGAATCTGGAAATGCTGTTCAGTGCTACTCAGCTGACGGGTGATTCTCTTTACTGGAGAGTGGCCGTGAACCATGCCAATACAACGATGAAGAACCATTTCCGTAGCGATTATTCTTCCTATCATGTGGTGGATTATGATCCGGCTACAGGTGCAGCCCGTATGAAGTGTACCTATCAGGGCTATTCGGATGATTCGTTCTGGAGTCGTGGACAGGGTTGGGGACTGTATGGATATACTCTGTGCTACCGCTTTACGAAAGAGGCTGCTTATTTACACCAGGCCGAGGCTATTGCCGATTTCATATTGTCTTGGTCCAATATGCCCGAAGACGGTGTGCCTTACTGGGATATGAAAGCTCCCGGCATTCCGGATGTTCCTCGTGATGCTTCGGCTGCTGCGATCATAGCTTCAGGCTTGTACGAACTTTCGGAGTATGCCGATATGGAGAAAGGTAAGAAGTATAAGGCAGCTGCCGATAAGATAATTGATAGTCTGAACCGATCTTATCAGTCGGAATACGGGGCAAACTATGGCTTCCTGCTTTTGCATTCCACCGGTTCTGCTCCTCACGAGAGCGAAGTGGATGTACCTCTTTCGTATGCCGATTACTATTATTTAGAGGCGTTGTGGCGCAAGCGTAGTTTGGACAACTAAAGCTGGCTGCATGCCGTTTTCTTAAAAATCAAAACTGTGGTATTATGTTCTATCCTTCCTTCTTCTATCGTAAACCTTCCCGGGCAGTCTTGCTGGCTGCTTCGTGTCTGTCCGTATCTGCCTTGCAGGCTCAGGAAAAACAAAATGTGCTGTTCATCGTGGTAGATGATTTGCGTCCGGAGTTGGGATGCTATGGTAGCGATGTGGCCATTACACCTCATCTTGACAAGTTGGCAGAGCAGTCGGTAGTCTTCCAGAAGGCTTATTGCAACGTACCGGTGAGCGGAGCTTCCCGCTCCAGTTTGCTGACGGGAGTATATCCCGATATTGTCGAGGGTCGTTTTGTGGATGCTGAAACCCGTTCGGAGAAAGATCTTCCCGGCGTGGTCACTTTGCCGTTGGCGTTTAAAAATGCCGGGTATTATACGCTTTCCCTTGGCAAGGTGTTCCATCATTTCGATGATCGGACAGACAGCTGGAGCGAATCGCCTTGGATTGTGAGTCCGGCCAGTGGCGACTGGGCTTTGTACAACAAGTGGAATGTATGGAAGACGGAAATTCCCGAAGCCGAACTTCATCCGCAAAGTCATCGTGGTCCCTATTGCGAAGCGGCCGATGTGCCCGACAGTTGCTACGAAGACAATCAGATAGCCCGTAAAGCGGTGGCCGAGTTGAATCGTCTGAAGGAGATGGACCATCCGTTCTTCCTGGCTGTCGGATTCCGTAAACCTCATTTGCCGTTCATCGCTCCAAAGAAATACTGGGATCTGTATCGGAGGGAGGACATCAAGATTGCCGATAACCGCTACCGTCCCGAGGGCTTGTCCGAGCAAGTGCAAGGTTCCAGGGAGATATTCCAGTATACACGGGTGACCGATACTTCGGCCGAGGACTTCCATCGCGAGGCCCGTCATGCCTATTATGCTTGTGTCAGTTTTGTCGATGCACAAATCGGACTGGTATTGGATGAACTAGAGCGGCTAGGATTAGCCGATAATACGGTTGTGGTGTTGCTGGGCGATCATGGCTGGCACCTGGGCGAACATGACTTTTGGGGCAAGCATACGTTGCTTCAGCAAGCTACTCATGCTCCGCTGATGGTTCGTTGTCCGGACGCAGCATCAGGACAGAGCCGTAGCATTGTGGAGTTTGTAGATATCTATCCTTCTTTATGCGAGGTTTGCGGCATCACGTTGCCCGAACATCTGCAGGGGCGCAGCTTTCTGCCGGTGCTGAAGAATCCTGAAGCAAAACATCGTGATTGTGCTTTTATTCAGTGGGGAAAGGGAGTGAATGTAGTAACGCCGGAATTCAGTTATGCCGAGTGGTACGACAAGTCACAAAGCCGTGTAGTGGACGAGGCGCTGTTTGATCACAGGCTCGATCCGCAGGAAAACAGAAATGCAGCCGGAGAGAAGAAATACCAGAAGCTGATAAAACGTTTCAAGGATTTCATCGGTCGCAAAAGACAGGAAATCCATTTGCGGTAAATAGGAATACTAACTTTAAATAGAGAACCATGAATCTGAAAAAAATCTTTTTGCTCGGTGGGCTTTTATTCAGCCTGTCGGGTATGTACGCTCAATCCATGGTGTGGATTAGCAGTACCGAAGGAAACGTCTGGAAGGAAGCGAAAGTGAAACTCCAGGCCAAGTGTGAGGAGGCTCCTTTGTTGAAAACGGATGGTACGGATTGCATACAGACCTTCCAGAAGTGGGGAACCTGTTTTAACGAATTGGGCTGGGATGCTTTGAACATGCTGCCGTTGGAAGGCCAGGAAGAAGTGTTGAATCGGATTTTTGCTCCCGATGGTGAGTTGAAGTTTACGATGGGACGTATCCCCATGAATGCCAACGACTATGCACGCGATTGGTACAGTTGTGACGAAGTGCCGGGCGACTTTACGTTGAAATACTTCAACATCGACCGCGACCGTCAGACGCTTATCCCTTACGTGAAGCGTGCCTTGAAGGTAAATCCCGACCTGACGTTCTGGATATCTCCTTGGTCGCCTCCTTCTTGGATGAAGGTGAACCATTATTATTCCGTCAAGAGCAATGCCAAGGTCAACCGTCTGCCTGCCGAAGCCGAAATAGCCCTTTACGAAGGAGTGGAGAATGTAGACAAGCGTTTCTATCCCAAACAGGTTACCGAGAACGACTACTTTATCCAGGATCCGCGTTATTTGCAAACCTATGCCAATTACTTCTGCAAGTTCGTGTCGGCCTATCGTGAACTGGGTGTTCCTGTCAATCGGGTCATGTTCCAGAACGAACCGTGGGCTTATTCCATCTATCCTGCTTGTGCCTGGACACCCGAAGGCATCATCCGTTTCAATGTAGAGTATCTGGCACCTACGCTGAAGAAACAGTTGCCCGATGTACAACTTTACCTGGGCACGCTGAATACGAATCGTATCGAGTTGGTCGACCGTGTCTTGTCCGATCCCCGCATGAAAGATGCTGTTGAGGGAATCGGTTTCCAGTGGTGGGGCGGACAGATTTTGCCCGAAATCCGTAAGAAGTATCCCGACTATAAATACATGCAGACCGAAAGTGAATGTGGTTCGGGTACGTTCGACTGGAAAGCTGCCGAGCACACTTTCCATCTGATAAATCACTATCTGGGGAATGGTTGCGAAGAATATACCATCTGGAATGCCATCCTGTGCGATGAAGGTACCAGTGCCTGGGGATGGAAACAGAATGCTTTGATTCGGGTGGATTCGAAGACAGGAGCCGCTACTTATACTCCCGAATACTATGCCGTGAAACACTTCAGCAACAAAGTTGTTGCAGGTACTAAGGTGTTGGCTTATAGAGAAAAAGGTGAGGAGGGGTTGCCTGCCATGCTGTTGCTTACGCCGGATAACAAATATTTGGTTGTAGCTGCCAATTTCAACGATGATGCCCGTCAGCTGACAGTTCAGTTGGGTGGCAAGTACTTGACTGTAAGTTTGCAAGGCCATTCGTTTAATACGTTTTATGCCAAATGATGTCTGACTGAGGACATTGAAAATGAATAGAAGGGCCGGACGGGAAGAGTTTCCCAGTCCGGCTTTTTTGTTTTGCAAGGCTTTTATTGATAGTACGCTA
>ERZ780207.1944-NODE-1944-length-16238-cov-6.910894_pt1 | contig 16238 bp, 19 predicted proteins | sample MGYA00510977_ERZ780207 | MGnify/ENA primary metagenome ERZ780207 (study PRJEB29588, sample SAMEA2151383) | human gut metagenome | biome: human gut; feature: human-associated habitat; material: faeces | place: Denmark | collected 2008/2010 ... | reverse complement strand
GGGTAGTTTGTGATGAAACACACTGGGGCGTCTTTTTTATTTGGTGCCAAGGGGATCAGAAAGCCTGTGCAAAGGGTTAGTCTGTGCCCTGATGAAACGCAAAAGACAACCCTGACGGTTTTCTTTCACACTATCTTTCCCTCCGATGGGGGTAGTTTGTGATGAAACACACTGGGGCGTCTTTTTTATTTGGTGCCAAGGGGAACGAAAGCCTGTGCTAAAAGCTAGCCTGTGCCCTGATGAAACGCGAAGGGTGAATCCGCTCCGGTTCTCCCCCCCTTGAAAAGCTTATAGCTTATATAGGAAACTCCCCCGGATGTTGGTCGGGGGAGTTTTTTTCGGGTTGGTTCAGCGCTCTTCGCGGAAGTAGGAAAGGCCGAGGCTGGCGGGGGGCTGGTTTTCCCGCTTTTTGCGGATACTGACCGCCACCAGCACGATGATAGTGACGAGGTAAGGGAGCATCTGAATGAGGGGCAGCAGGCGCATGGGGACATTGAGATAATTGAACAGGATATACAGCGCGCCAAACAGATAGCTGCCGAGGATGGCCATGGTGGGCTTCCAGGTGGCAAAGATGACGATGGCGATGGCGAGCCAGCCGCGGTCGCCGAAGCCGTTATTGGACCAGATACCATTGCTGTAATCCATGATGTAGAACAGGCCGCCAAGTCCGGCGATCATGCCGCCGATGCAGGTGGCAAGGTATTTATAACGGGTAACATTGATACCCGCGGCATCGGCAGTGGCGGGGTTTTCGCCCACGGCGCGCAGGTACAAGCCGGCGCGGCTGCGGCTAAGGAACAGGCTGACCGCTACCGCCAAAATGACAGCGAGATAGACCAAAAAGCCATAGGAAAAGAACAGCTGGCCGATGGGGCCCATGCCGGAGGCAAAGGGCAGAGTAGTTTTATAGGCCTTGGCGATCTTGACGAGGGCGAGGTAAGGCACATCGCTTTTGACGATCTTGATGAGGGATCCGCCGAAGAAATTGCCGACGCCGACGCCGAAGGTGGTAATGGCCAGACCGGTGACATTCTGATTGGCCTTGAGGGTGACGGTGAGGAAGCAATAGAGCAGCGAGGTGAGCAGTGAGCCCGCCAGGCAGCACAGCAGCGGAATGAGGATAGCCGGGACCGGCTGCACCCGGGCGGCACTATTCTGATAGAAGAAGCCGCCGACCACGCCGGAGATGGCGCCGATATACATGATGCCGGGGATGCCGAGGTTCAGGTTGCCGGATTTTTCGGTGAGGATCTCGCCGGTGGCGCCGAACAGCAACGGGGTGCCCTGCAGAATGGCGCGCTGGATAAAGCTGATGATGATTTCCATGGATCAGTTCCCCTCCCCGCTGACGGCGGCCGACGCCGTTTTTTCTTTTTTGTGATGATTGAAATGGACCTGGTAATTGATGAAGAACTCACAGCCGATGATGAAGAACAAGATGATGCCGGTAAGGATCTCGGAAAAATCGCTGTTGAGGCCAAACTTGGAGGTGACTTCATCGGCGCCGCGGGCCAGGAACACCAGCAGCAGCGTGGTAAGGATCATGGTGAAGGGATCGAACTTGGCGAGCCAGGAAACCATGATGGCGGTAAAGCCGCGGCCATCCACGAGGTTGGAATCGATGGAGTGGGAGGAGCCGCCGACCAGCAGCAGACCGGCCAGGCCGCAGATGGCGCCGGAAAGAGCCATGGTGCGGATGATGACCTTTTTGACATCGATGCCGATGTAATGGGCGGTATTTTCGCTTTCGCCCACAACGGCGATCTCATAGCCGTGCTTGCTGTACCGCAGATAGATGTGCATGGCGATACAGACGATGGCGACGATAAGGATATTGAGCAGATACTTGACGCCGAAAATTTCCGGGAACCAGCCGTGGGTGAGCAGATCGGGGCCGACAACATTGGAGCCGGTCTTATCCGCCACCTTGAGGAAGTATTCCACCAGCTGGATGGCGACATAGTTCATCATAAGGGTGAAGAGAGTCTCATTGGTGTTCCAGTGGGCCTTAAAGAAGGCGGGGATAATGCCCCAGATAACGCCGGAGAGGATGGCGGAAACTGCCATGATGAGGATGAGCAGACCATCGGGCACTTTGCCGCCCAGCACCAGCATGCATACCGCGGTGGAAAGGCAGCCGATGAGCACCTGGCCTTCGGCGCCGGTATTCCAAAAGCGCATGCGGAAGGCCGGGGTGACCGCCAGCGAGATGCACAGCAGAATGGCGATATCATGCAGGGTGACCAGCATACGGCCGGTGCCGAACGCGCCGTGGAGGATGGTGGCGTAGATAGAGAGGGGGTCATCCCCGGTGAGGACACGGGTGACCACGCTGCACACGATGAGCGCCAGCAGAATGGCGATGACCCGAATGAGGATGGCCCGGCCCAGCGGGATCTGATCCCGACGGGTGACATAGAGGAAGGGTTCCCGGGCGGGACGGGCAGTGGCCTGCGGTTTATTCAGCTTTGACATGGCTTTCACCCTCCCTTTCGGCTTTGGTCATCAGGAGGCCGATCTCCTCTTTGGTGGCGGTGCGGCCATCCACGGTGCCGGTGACGCGGCCGCCGCTGAGGACGATGACACGATCGCACAAGGCCAGCAGCACATCGAGGTCTTCGCCGACATAGATGACGGCAACGCCCTTTTCCTTTTGCTGATTGAGCAGATGATAGATAAGATAGGAAGAATTGATATCCAGACCGCGGACGGGGTATGCGGCCATAAGCACGGTAGGCGCCGAGGCGATCTCGCGGCCGACCAGCACCTTTTGCACATTACCGCCGGAAAGACGGCGGACAGGGGTGGTGGCATTGGGGGTAACGACACCGAGGTCTTCGATGATGCGTTCGGCCAGCTCCCGCGGGGGCTGACGATCGAGGAAGGCGGAGCGGCCGCGGCGGTAGCTGCGCAGCATCATGTTATCGATGATATCCATATTGCTGACAAGGCCCATGCCCAGGCGATCCTCCGGCACGAAGGAAAGGCGGACGCCCAGCTCGCGAATTTGCAGGGGAGTCTTATCCCGCAGGTTTTCGGTCTCACCGCTCTTGGGGTCTTCGTAGAGAATTTCGCCGCCGGTGACGGGCTGCAGGCCCGCAATGGCTTCCAGCAGCTCCCGCTGGCCGGAGCCGGCAATGCCCGCGATACCCAAGATCTCGCCGGCGCGGGCGGTAAAGGTGACCCGGTCGAGCAGCTGAACGCCATCCCGGCTGAGGCAGCTGACATCCTTGACCACCAGACGATCCTCCGGATTTTCGGGCATTTTGCGTTCGATATTGAGAACGACCTTTTGGCCGACCATCATCTCGGTGAGCTGGGCCTCGTTGGTTTCGGCGGTATTGACGGTGCCGGCGTTTTTGCCCTTGTGCAGCACGGTGACACGGTCCGAAAGGCTGAGCACCTCATTGAGCTTGTGGGTGATGATGACGATGGATTTGCCATCCTCCCGCATGCGACGCAGCACGGCGAAGAGCTTTTCGGTTTCCTGCGGGGTGAGCACGGCGGTGGGCTCATCGAGAATGAGGATCTCCGCGCCGCGATACAGCACCTTGACGATCTCGACGGTCTGCTTTTCGGAAACAGACATGGCGTAGATCTTCTTTTTGGCGTCGATCTCGAAGCCATAGCGGGCGGAGATCTCCTCAACGCGGCGGGTGGCTTCCTTGAGGCGGTAGGGCTTGCCATCCTCCACACCCAGGACAATATTTTCGGTGGCGGTAAAGACATCGACCAGCTTGAAGTGCTGGTGCACCATACCGATGCCGCAGCGGAAGGCATCCCGCGGGGAGGAGATGGTGACCGGCTGGCCGTTGACATAAATTTCGCCCTCATCGGGGTGGTAGATGCCGGCGATCATGTTCATCAGGGTGGTTTTGCCGCTGCCGTTTTCGCCCAGCACGGCCAAAATCTCGCCCCGGCGGACGGTAAGGCTGACATGATCATTGGCAATGACCTTTTCACCAAAGCGCTTGGTGACATTGTGCAGTTCCAGTGCGTTCACAAAAAGCCTCCTCATCGGTGTGGTGTGTTCCCTTCTTCTGGCAAGGGCAAACCGGGGAGGTCTGCCCTTGCCAGGAAAAGGGCGGGGAGAAAAATCAAAGCACAAGGGGGGCCAAGGCCCCCGCTTGTGTTTTTTGATGGCAGGTTTCAGCCGTCAAGCGGCTCTGCAAAGCTGGTCTTAGCCGCCGAAATTGGTGTTCAGATTGGTCACGCCGTCGATGATGATATCGAAGTAGGGCGCGGAGCGGAAATCGACCGCGTTGGACTCATCGAAGTAGCCATCGTGGATGACATTGGTCTCGCCGGTGTAGTCACCATCGACATCGGCCAGGTACTCGGTGAGGGTCTTGCCATCGACGGTGAAGTTGGCGGTATCGAAGACATGCAGGGTGCCGGCTTCCAGCGCCTTGATGGCCTCATTGACCTTTTCGATGGTGCCCTCGGCGGCAACATCCTGATTGACACCGGAGAGAACGACGGAATTGGTGGCGATGGTGCCGCACCAATCGGGGGCAATGGCCTCGCCCTTCACAACGGTTTCGATGATATACTGGAAGTAAGGAGCCCAGTTGATGGCAGAAGAAATGATGAAGGTGGTCTCACCGGCGGAATAGGTGCTGCCGTTGTAGGAAACATTGGGAACGCCGGCCAACTCGCAGGCAGTGGGAGCGCCGAGGGAATCGGCGTGCTGGCTGATGAGGACGCACTTATCCTTCTCGATGAGGGCGGTGGCGGCCTCCTGCTCCTTGGCCTGATCGTACCAGGAGCCGGTGTAGCGGACCTTCATGGTGGCGGAGGGGCAGACAGAGCGGGCGCCCAGGTAGAAGGAGGTCATGCCGGAGATAACCTCGGCATAGGTGAAGGCGCCGACATAGCCGATGACAGCCTGCTCGGCGGTGATCTTGCCGGCGGCGATCATCTCATTGAGCTTGAGACCCGCAGCGATGCCGGCCAGGTAGCGGCCCTCATAGATGGAAGCGAAGGCATTGTGGAAGTTTTCGATGTTGGCGATCTTGCTGGAGGTGCCGGTGGCGTGGCAGAACTGGACCTCGGGATATTCCTGGGCGGCCTGCTTCATAAAGGACTCGTGGCCGAAGGAATCGGCGAAGATGACCTTGCAGCCCTTGTTCTTGGCCAGGTCAACGGCGGCATCGTAGCAGGAGCTGTCCTCGCCGATATTGGTGACGATGACAACCTGATCATCGGAGAGGCCGAGGTCCTTCTGCACCTGGCGCAGGGCCTGGATGAAGTTATTATCGTAGGTGGAGTTCTCATCGTGCAGGCAGATCATGCCGATCTTGAAATCAGCGGGGATCTCGACGGAGGGGGTCATAGCGTTGCGGGGCAGGACATCGGCAGACATACCCTTTACATCGGGGGTAGGGGTGGGGGTGCCGCCGTTATCCTCGCCGCAGGCGGCGAAGGCCAGAACCATCATTGCAGCAAGAAGAAATGCCAGAATCTTTTTCATGTGTGATCTCCTTTGTCATTCATGACTTCTTTTATTTGTTCCGCCCATAGGCGGTCGAACACAAAACTTAATCGGTAAAGGTGATGCCCTCTTCCACGCTCATCGCAGCGATACGGGCCAAGCTTTCCACCCGGATGCCCTGCCGTCGAATGCGGTCGCCGCCATCCTGGAAGGCCTTTTCGATGACGATGCCGGCACCGACGACGGTGCCGCCCGCCTGCTGTACCAAAGAAACAAGGCCCGCCAATGCTTCCCCATGCGCTAAAAAGTCATCAATGAGGAGGACACGCTCACCGCTGTGCAGAAATTCCTTGGACACGACGACCTGATTGACATTGCCGTGGGTATAGGAATGCACCGCGGTGGCATAAACATCGGCGGGCAGATTGGAGGAGCGGGATTTTTTGGCAAAGACCAGCGGAACGCCGAACTGCTGCGCGACAAGGCAGCCGATGGCGATGCCGGAGGCTTCAATGGTGAGGATTTTATCCACCTTTTCCCCGGAAAAGCGGGTGTGGAATTCCTCCGCCAGTTTGGTGAGCAGCACTACATCGATCTGATGATTGAGAAAGCCATCGACGCGCAGAACATTGCCGGGGGCTACCTTGCCCTCACGGCGGATGTGGTCCTCTAAAAGCTGCATGAGCGATTCCTCCTAAAAAACAAAAATTGCGGGAGATTTTGATGATCTCCCGCAATGCAAAGCACGACAGCGGAACAAAAGGCACCGCCGCCTGTATTCTGCATCGATAGTCCGGCCATTTACGGCGGCCGGGTAGAGACTTCAAAACCATATCATTTGATTTATATCGAGCAAACTGTATTTTGTTTTTTTCCCCGGTAATACCGAGGTGATGGTTTTATTATACCGTCACAGTTCGCGCTTGTCAATGACTTGATTTTATACGATTTGAACGGCGGAATGGGGTTCTGTTTGGTGAATATGTATAAATTCTTGGGGAAAAATGAAACTTGTGGGAAAGACTACTGAGGAAAGACAAAATGGGCGGAAACTGTATGCGTGTTCATAAAATAAGGGAAATTTATTTGCAAACGCGTGAGGATTTGCGCCGCGGAATATACTACAATGACAGCGGAGCGAAGGAGAAACGCTCCGGGAAAAACAAGCGACCTTTTGCAGAAAGGGCAAACAAAAAAGAAAGGAAGAAGCTTAAATTATGAAAAACAAAAAATTCTTGGTAGTACTGATGGCCGCGCTGATGGCACTGGCTATGGTAGCCTGCAACAACAATGAACCGGCCCCGACCCCTGATCCTGAGCCGACCCCCGACCCCGCGCCCACCACCAAGGTGGATTACAGCGGCAGCCTGACTGACTGGATGTACACCCCCGAGACCGAGGATGAGCTGACCAAGCTGCTGGTCTCCATCGATGAAGTGAGCTACGGCAGCGCGGGCGCCAGCCTGCAGCAGGCCAACGCGGCGGTAGCCGTGATGAAGCTGGCGATGGATGAGAGCGGCAAGGCCCAGGAGACCGTAAAGGCTTATCTGGAGGGGATGAACGAGACCCAGAAGGATTACTTCTCCTTCCAGTGGCAGCAGGCCATGAAGACCGCGCTGGCCCTGCTGAACGGCGACGAGGACGCGGCGATCCTGGAGGATGCCGGTGATGCGGACTTTGACCTGAAGGCCGTGGACAGCGCCAAGACCGCAGAGTTTAATGACGCCGTGATCCAGCTGCTGAGCGATGCGGGTGTGACCAACGAATGGAAGAACCACACCGATGTGGAGCCGTTCCTCTACGCCGCAGCATAAAATAAACCGCAGCAGAAGCGCTCCCCGTTTGAAATTTTTCTGGCGGGGAGCACTTCCCTTTTTCTGCCCTCCCGCAAGGGAAAGAAGCCGATAATCTTTTGCTGAGGTGTTGTTTTATTGCGGATTTGTGGTACAATAGAGAATAGATTTTTGTGCCGTCGGCACAGGTGAGTACAGGACCGGGCGGGTTCTGATGGGACTGCGAGGTGACGCAAGATGCGAGAACACTATAATCATTCCCGGCGCAGGGTGCTGCGGCGGCGCAGGATGCTGGTGGCGGCTGCGGCGGTGCTGCTGGTGGCGGCGGTTATTTTTGCGATGGTGCATTGGGTCATCCCGGCGCTGAATAAGGAAATAAACCCGCCCGACCCGACGCCCGGTCCCGTAACAGATCCGACCACCGACCCAAGCGGCACCGGAGATATTACACCAACGCCGAATCCGGACGGTGACGATGTTGTTTTTTATCCGGGACCCGTGGTGCCGGAAAGCCAGCAGGTAAGTGAAAAATGGTTTGATGACGCGGTGATCTTGGGCGACAGCCGCTCGCAGGGGCTGATCTTATACAACAGCCTATCTAACTGCACCTTGCTGGCGGTCAAATCGCTTTCGCTGACCAATTACACCAAAAAGGAAGCGACGCTGCCCGGACTGGGCACCGATACGGTAGCTAACCTAATTCCGAAGGTGGAGGGCAAGCGGTTCTATCTAGTCTTTGGCATGAATGATATGGGACTTTCGGCGGATACCTTCGGGCAATACTTCAGCCGTCTGGTCGATCTGATCCAAAAGAGCCACCCGGACGCTGATATTTACGCGCAGGCGGTACTGCCGGTAACTGAGCTGAAGGAGCAAAGCGGTGCGGCCAATGGGTTTTCGCTGGCGCATGTGAAGGAGTTCAATGAGCAGCTTCTTAAAATCTGCACCGAAAAGCAGATCTGGTATTTGGATATTCCGGACGCATTGGTTGATGAAAAAGGCTACCTGCTGGATGAGGCCAGCTGGGACGGGGTGCATCTGAACGCCGAGTACTGCCGTGACTGGATGAACTATCTGCTGTGCCATGTGGTACTGCCGGAGGACTACAACGGCGAGTACGATGTACCGACCGGCTACCACCCCGGCGATGTAGTAATGGACGGCGTGACCGTTTATGATTTTAAGCCATCGAACTGAAAATGCTGACGAGAAGGAGATTACCCATGAAAAAGTTTGTAGCTGTACTGCTGGCCGCCATGCTGTGCCTTTCCTTTGCCGCCTGCGGCGGCGACAAAGCCACCGATAAGACGGTGGACGCGGCCGCCATGTTCCAGGCGCTGCTGACCGATGTGACCTACACCGATAACGCTACCGAGCTGGACAGCAGCATGGCCGGCGTGCTGCTGGGCGGCGAGCTGCCTGAGGGCACCGAGGCCTATCTGGCCGCAAATGATTCCGCCTACCTGCGCTGCGCTGTCTTTGCCTGCAAGGATAAGGATGCTGCCGCTGCGGTAAAGAAGCTCATTCAGACCTACATTGATGACAGCATTGACGCCAAGTACAATGTGGATGAAGTGGCGCTGCTGCAGAATGCCAAGATCCACAGCATGGGCAACTATGTGGCGGTGGCTGTGACCAGTGATACCGACAATGTAAACAAGGTCATTGACCAGTACTTTGCCTAAACTGTAAGGTAACTAACTTGCCATCCCTTTGGGGAGGGCAAGCTTTTCCCCCGGCTATGACGCAAAATTCCAAGGGTCGCAGAGACTAATCCTCCGCGACCCTTGCCCGCTTGTAAGGAGTTCCTATGGTATTCAGCAGCCTTACCTTCTTGTTCCTGTTTTTCCCCCTTGTGATGGGGGTGTATTACCTGTGCCCGCGGGCGCTGCGCAACCTATGGCTGCTCCTGACCAGCCTGCTGTTCTATGCCTGGGGCGAACCGGTGTATATCCGGCTGATGGCGGCCTCTATCCTGTTCAACTACCTGTGCGGACTGGGGGTGGCTGCCCTGCAGAAGCGGGAGAAAAAGCGCCTGGCCAAGGGGCTGCTCATCCTCTGCATTGCGGGGAATATCGGGGCGCTGGGGCTCTTTAAGTACGCTGATCTACTGATTGGCACCGTAAATAATATCGCCGGCAGCAAAATTGCGCTGCTGGAGCTGGCGCTGCCCATCGGTATCAGCTTTTACACCTTCCAGGCGCTCAGCTATGTCATTGATGTATACCGAGGCACCGTGGCGGCACAGAAGAATCCCATCACCTTTGGCACCTATATCGCGCTGTTCCCGCAGCTCATCGCGGGACCCATCGTGCAGTACAAAACGGTGGAGGAGCAGCTCTCTCACCGCCGGGAAACAACGGCACAGTTTGCCGCGGGCATCGGACGGTTCACCATAGGCTTGGGGAAAAAGGTGCTCATCGCGAACCAGGTGGGCGCCCTGTGGGATACCGTGGCGGCGCTGCCGGGGACAAGTCTTTCCGCCGGGACGGCCTGGTTGGGAGCCATCGCCTTTACCTTCCAGATTTACTTTGACTTTTCCGGCTATTCCGATATGGCCATCGGGCTGGGAAAAATGCTGGGCTTTGAGTTCCTGGAAAACTTCAATTATCCTTATCTGAGCCGCAGCATTACCGAATACTGGCGGCGGTGGCATATTTCGCTGGGAACCTGGTTCCGGGAGTATGTGTATATCCCGCTGGGCGGCAACCGGTGTGGCCTGCCCCGACAGATTTTGAATCTCATCATCGTGTGGGGGTTGACCGGCCTATGGCATGGCGCCAGCTGGAACTTCCTGCTGTGGGGGCTTTACTACGGCGTCATTCTCATCATCGAAAAGGTGTGGCTGCAAAAGCCGCTGCAAAAAGCCCCCGGTGTGGTGCAGCGCCTCTATTCCCTGCTGCTGATTATCCTTGGCTGGGTCATCTTTGCCCTGACCGATTTTGGGGCCATCGGGAACTACTTCGCGGCGCTCTTTGGGGCGCACGGCGGCGCCGATGCCCAAACGATGTATCTGCTGACTACCAATATCTCCCTGCTGCTGGTGGCGGCACTGGCCTGTACCCGCTGGCCGGCCCATGCGGCAAATGACCTGCTGACACGGCTTCCCCGGGCGGCGCAGACGCTGCTTCGGTGCCTGTTCTACGCGGCGGTGCTGCTGATGTGCGTCGCTTTCCTGGTAGGCGACAGCTACAATCCATTTCTGTATTTCCGGTTCTGAGAGGAGGCGCCTAAAATGAAAAAGCAGAATATTATCATTATCATCGTTTTTGGCGCGCTGATCTTTGGGCTGGGGCTGCTGGGGTGGCTCACCCCGGATCAAGCCTTTTCCGAAAATGAGAACCGCTACCTGCAGGAGCTGCCAAAGCTTTCCGAAGATACCATGGTAAATGGAGATTTTGGCGATGAGGTGGAGGATTATTTAAGCGATCAGTTCTGGCAGCGGGATAGCTGGACCGCCGCCCGCAGCAAAATGAAAATGCTGCTGCGCAACAAGGATATCGGCGGGGTGTACCTGTGTGAGGATGGGTATTACATCGAAAAGGTGACCCAAACCGATGTGGACGAAGCAAGGCTGCAAAAGAACCTGCAAACGGTGAAGGATTTCTTTGCCCGGTGCGAGGAAAAAGGACTGGCGGCAGAAAACCTGACCTTTATGCCGGTGCCGACCCCCGGCTATACCCTGCGGGATAAGCTGCCGCGTTATGCCACCCTCTTTGATGAGGATGCGGTATTTGACGAGATGAAGCTGGTATTTGATGACCAGCTGGTGGACCTGCGAACGGACTTTGCCAAGGCGGCAGAGAGTGAGCAGCTTTATTACCGCACCGACCACCACTGGAAAACGGCAGGCGCTCTGCTGGGCTACCAGTGCTACCGCGCAGCCATGGGGCTTTCGATTCCCGCAGCGGCGGATTACACCGTAGAGCGGTATGAGGGCTTCCGCGGGACGCTGTACAGCAAGGTGCTGGATAAAAACGCGGCGACCGATACTGTAGAGCTGTACCACCGGAAAGGCGATGCCGCCTTGACCGTGACCTACGATAACGCCGATCATGCCAGCTGTTATGATACGGAAAAACTCCAGCAAAAGGATATGTACGAAGTGTTCTTTGGCGGGAACTGGCCCACGGTGACCATTACCGGCGGACCGGAAAATGGCCGCCGCCTGCTGGTGCTGAAGGACAGCTATGCCAATGCCCTGCTGCCCTTTGCCGCAGCGGATTACGAAAAGATCGTGGCGGTGGACCTGCGGTATTATCTTGGCTCCCTGAGTGAGCTGATGGAGCAGGAAGGCATTACCGATGTGCTGGTGCTGTATAGTACCTCCGCCTTTATGAGCGACACCAAGATAGACCGGCTGGCACTGGCAAAATAAAAAATGGAGCTCCTCCGCAGGCATGCGGGGGAGCCTTTTGGTTTATTGGGGGCCAGTGCGGGGCTCCCGGCGGGGCAAAAAATGCGATCATACATCAATGCAGGAATTGAGGAGGGCCAGCAGGTCGTTTTCCCACTGTTCGTGTCCTTTTGGGGCGGCACCGCAGCCCTCGGCACGCAAGAAGGTGCCGTCGGTGAAGGTGATGTAAAGCAGCCAGCGCTTGGTACGGGGGGTGCGCAGGCGGCACTCATTGTACCCGGCCCAGGCGGTGATATGGTATCGGTCGCCCAGCTCGCTCAGCTGCTGCCACAGCACGGCCGGAGCCGCTATGCTCTCCAGGTGTTCCGGCATGGTACGGGAATAGGTGAGCCGTACATGGTCCTGCTCTTCGGCCACGCGGTAATGGAACCCCCAATGGTGGCCGTCCCCGCAGCGGTATTCCCACTGGGCAATAGGCGGCAGGGGGACTATCTCCTTTTTGCGGCCAAAAAGTGCCATGCGGCGTCACTTCCCTTCGATGATATTTTGCAGACCGCGGCGCTCCAGCAGGTGAATAAGCCAAACTCCCAGCAGGCAGGGAGGGAGTTGTCCCAGGGCGATCTGCCCGGCAAATGCCCAAAATGCCACATTGATCGACCCGGTGGCAGCATAGCACCATTCCGCGCCGATGGCGACAGCATTGAACAGAATGGGCGGCAGCACCGAAAGCCATGGTATCCCGCCGAAGCGGATCTTCCCCAGCAGGCGGCTGGTAATAGCGGCCAGCAGCGTAGCGGCTGTCCCTACAAAGAGATCGACCATTCCCAAAAAGTTGGCGCCGGTGGCAGCGCCCACCCCATTGGTGATGGCGCAGCCCAGCGTAACGCCCCAAATGGCGGCGGGGCTTAGAACGGGCAGCAGGGTCAGTGCCTCCGAAACACGGCACTGCACCGGCCCGAAGGTAATGGTTGCCAACACCAGTGAAAGAGCGGCATAGGCAGCCGCGATGACTCCGGCGGCAGTAATCTGCCGCAGCGTGCGGTTTTTCATATTCATTTCTCCTTTGGATACCGACAAAAGCGGTATTAGTTTTGTTTAGCGTCAGGATCTTTCGACTGACGATCCCAAAAGGACTTCGCTATTTTAGCATATCTTGCCGCAGGTTACAAGCGCCGCTTGTAATTTTGCCGCTGAGCCGCTATAATGGAACAGGAATTTTTGCAGGAGGCAGATCCTGCCCGCCCCGCTGTGCGCCTACGGCGCGCTGACCGCGGGGCGCCGCCGGAACGCCCGACTTCCGTCGGGCGGCGGGGCGGGCGGGGAAGGGCTGCCGCCTGCACTGAGTGGAAGGGAGGGGATTCCCCATGCGTATTCTTGCCGTGGATTACGGCGATGCCAGAACGGGGCTTGCCGTCTGTGACAGAGGTGAGCTGCTGGCAAGCCCGGTGGGGGTGTTTCACAGCGGCGACCGCGAAGCCGTCATCAATGAGATCATGCGGCAGGCCGAAAGCCAAAAAGCCGATCTGGTCGTGGTGGGCAATCCCCTGAATATGAACGGCACGGCCGGCCCACGCAGCGAACTGTGCCATGCTCTGGCCGATGACCTGGCGGAAAAGCTCCCCTGCCCGGTAAGGATGTGGGATGAGCGCAGCACCACCGTCACTGCCACACAGTACCTGAATATGACTGATGTGCGCGGTAAAAAACGCAAAAATACCATAGATGCGGTGGCCGCCACCATTATACTGGAAAGCTACCTGGCCTACCGCAAAAACCACCCAGGGGAGGACTGACGCCATGCCGCACAGCGAAAAACTTTTACAGAGGGAAACGCTGGGGAAAAATCGGGTGTTCACCCACGAGCGCTGGCAGGTGCAGCTGGAAAACGGCCGGACTGCCGAGCGTGAGATCATTCGGCACCCCGGTGGGGTCGGCATTGTGGCGGTGGATGAAAACGGCCGGCTGCTGATGGTACGGCAGTACCGCAGCGGCATGGGCTGCGAAGCACTGGAGATCCCGGCCGGAAAGCGCGACCCCGGTGAAACCCCGGAACAATGCGGCCGCCGGGAGCTGGAGGAGGAATGCGGGTTCATCGCGGGGCGGCTGGAGCCGCTGGCGGCCCTGTACCCTACCCCTGCCTACTGCGATGAAAAGATCTGGATCTTTACGGCGAAGGAGCTGACCCCCGGCCATACCCATCCCGATGAGGATGAGTTTATCACAGCGGAATGGATGCCGCTGGCCGAAGCTGAGCGAATGGTGCTGGCAGGGGAGATCGAGGACGCGAAAACGCAGATCGCAATACTGAAATACACGGCGCTGCGCCGGAAAGGAGAAGTCCATGAATAGACACGATTTTAGGAAATCCGATCTGATCGCCATTGCCGGTATTCTGATGTTTGCCATCGTCTACGCGGTGGATAAGCTGGTGTATGAGATGCCCAAGGTCACCTTCATTGTGCTGGTTGCCATTGCGATGGTGCTGCTGATCGTCGGTGCGATCGTCTCCCGCAAAAACCACGGCTAATATTCACCGCAGAACGGCTCCCGGCCTAGCAACGGCGGGGGCTGTTTTTCTGCCCGGACGATTTATTTTTGCGGAGTTCGGAAAAGGCGGTAAATTCGGGCGCAGCCCGACCGACCCCCCGCAAGGTACAGGGAGGAACAAAAATGGCGATAAAATGTGCATGGGAGCATAACGGCACGGACAGTCTGCTGTATGCCGTCGACCTGCCGGGTGCCTATGCCCGCGGCGTTGGTCGGGAGGAGGCACTGCAAAAAATGCGGCAGGAGCTGCCCCAATTCCTGCGGTGGATGGGCAGGGAGCTGCCGCCGGAGGAGCTGGCACCGGTGATCATTCAGGAAAAGACAAGTACCCTGCGCATTGCCGATGCCGACAGCGATGTTCTGTTTGAAAGCGAGCGGCTGCCGCTAACCCCCGAAGAATACGCGGCGCAGAAGGCGCTAGCACTGCGCTCCGCTGCCGACTTTCTGGCGCTGTACCGCTCGATCCCCGATCCGGACCAGAGTGCTTTGCCGCCGCGGGAGACTTTTTACGGGGCAGTGCCGCGGACGGCGCGGGAAATGTACGAGCACACCAAAAATGTAAATGCCTATTACTTTCGGGAGATCGGCATTGCGGCAGATAATGAGGGGGATATCCTCTCCTGCCGCGAGCGGGGCTTCCTGCTGCTGGAGCGGCAGCCGGACTACCTCAAAAATGAGGTGTTCCTTGGCAGTTACGAGGAGGAATGGTCACTGCGCAAGGTGCTGCGGCGGTTTATCTGGCACGACCGTATCCATGCCAAGGCGATGGCACGCATGGCGGCAAAGACCTTCGGCGCAGGGCACTTTACCGATCCCTTCAAGTTTGGTATTGGATAGAATTATCGAAACGGACGGAATTCAGCGAAGGCGGTAAATTCGGGCGCAGCCCGAACGCTGCCGAAATGCCGCCGAGGATGGAAAATGCCGTCGGACGAAAATTTGCCCAAAGCGATTTTAGTGGTGGAATAGCGATTGACTTTACCGGCAGGAGATGCTATAATCTGCTTGTATTCAAGATCACCACTATGGCCCGCTTGCTGCATGGCATTGTTGTTTTGATCCTGCCGCAGAATGGGCTTTGTTTTTTTGGGTACGAAAAATATTATTTAATGCAGGAGGTACCCAGATGAATAACGGTACTGTCAAATGGTTCAACGCTGAAAAGGGCTATGGCTTCATCTCCAACGATGAGGGCGGCGAGGATGTCTTTGTTCATTTCTCTGCTATCCAGGTAGATGGCTTCAAGACTCTGGCTGAGGGTCAGAAGGTCACCTTCGATACCGAGCCCGATCCCAAGGATACCGGCAAGCTGCGCGCTGTCAATGTTATCCCCCAGTAATTAAACCCTTCCAAAGCTCCCTGCCCATCGGCAGGGAGCTCTTCTTTTGGGGCGGCGCGCCTTGCCGAACGGCGGCCAATACGGTATAATGAGATAAAATGCAACATCCTGCCGAAAGGGGATCCTACCATGAAAACAACATTTTACCTGGTACGCCACGGCCAGCCGGATTGGGACTGGGCGGAGGCCATGCGCTTTTACGGCCCATGCAGCGCCTATATGCCGCTCACTCCATTGGGGGTGGAACAGATAGAGCACACCGCCTGTGATTCGCAGCTGAGGGGCGCCTCGTTTATTCTGGCTTCCCCCTACACCCGCACCATGCAGTCCGCACAGATTCTTTCCCGGCGGCTGGGCCCGCCGGTAACTGTGGAGTGGGAGCTGCACGAATGGCTGTATGACTGCGATATGCGTGGCGACCTGCCCACTCCCGGCGAACGCTTTGGCCGGGAGGATATGACCCGCTGCTTCTACCGCTACATGGAGCATGATGAGCTGACCGGCGAGGATAATTGCGAGACCTACGCCGTCATCGCTGAGCGGGTGCTGGGCTGCCTGCGCCGGTATGACGGCCATGCGGAAAAGATCATTGTGGTGTGCCACGAGGGGGTCATCCGCAGTGTGACCGGCATGAAAGCAGTCAACCTGGGGCAGGTAGTGCCTATTACCCTCGAATAACTCACATTGGCAGGGTTTGCGCAAAGGGACGGCCCGCAGGGCCGGCGATGCTTTGCACCGCCGTAGGGCGGCCGAAGGCCGCCCAGC
>ERZ780207.1941-NODE-1941-length-16257-cov-2.379583_pt1 | contig 16257 bp, 8 predicted proteins | sample MGYA00510977_ERZ780207 | MGnify/ENA primary metagenome ERZ780207 (study PRJEB29588, sample SAMEA2151383) | human gut metagenome | biome: human gut; feature: human-associated habitat; material: faeces | place: Denmark | collected 2008/2010 ... | reverse complement strand
GTATGGATACTATCAAGCCAAGGATGGTAACGGCAACCTGCTGTACCCTGAAGGTTATTATGACGATCCCCGTACCATGTCGGCAGCCGAGCAAAGCGCTTGGGCTTCCAATATTGGTGTAAGTGGTATAGGTCTCAGCGAAGGTGAGTCTATGCTTAGCCTGTTTGCGCGCCGTCTGGAGTTCAACAACTCTCCGTTAATGATGGAGAACTTCCTGAACGGTCGTATGGTTGACTGGAACGACTATACCTTCCGCACCGGTTTCAACCAAGACTACAACGCCAGCATTTCGGGAGCTACCGAACGTGTAAACTACTACTTCTCATTGGGTTACATCAACAACGAAGGTGCTGTACAGGGAAATGAATACAACGCTTTCCGTTCCAACATGAAGATCAATGCCAAGATTACCGACTGGTTGGAAGTAGGTGCCAATGTAAACTTCCAGGATCGTTCGGACGGCGATATTCAGGTATCCCTCGGCAGCAACTACTGGGACAACAACATGCTCCGCAACTCACCCTACGCTTCCATGTACACTGAAGACGGTGGCTATGAACAATATCCTATGTCCGGCCTGCCCACGAACGGTGGTTACAACTACTATCACTATCGTCAATATTACGACTTGGAAAAAGGCTATACTGTATTGAACACTATCTTCAATGCCAAAGTCACCCTGCCCGCAGGTTTTACCTACCAGTTCAACATTGCTCCCCGTTACCAATGGTACTACAACCGTTACTGGATGTCGGCCGACCTGCCAAACTCTTCTGCGTCCAGCCAAGGAGTTGACCGCGGATGGAGTAAAAACTTCGACTGGAACTTGAACAACACAATCACATGGGATAAGATATTCGGTGACCACCACTTCACCGCTACGTTAGTACAAGAAGCTGAAGAACATCGCTATTGGAGCGACGTCATCAATGCACGTAACATCACGCCGAGCGATGCCCTGGGCTTCCACTACACACAAGGTGCCAACAAGACCCAAAGTAGCTTCAGCACCAATGACAGCCATTATACCGCCGCTTCCTATCTGGGACGTCTGTTCTACAGCTTTAAGGACCGCTACATGTTCACCGGAACGTTCCGCCGCGATGGTTACTCCGGTTTCGGAGCCAACAATCCTTGGGGTAACTTCGGTTCAGTAGGTGTCAGCTGGGTATTCTCAGAAGAAAGCTTCATGGCTGATACACACGACTGGATGGATATGGGTAAGCTGCGTCTGTCTTGGGGTACCAACGGTAACCGCGAGTTCGGTGATGTTTACTCTACATTGGCCAACCTGGCACTGGCAGGTGGTAACATGGTTTACTACCAGAACGGAAATTCCAATGTTGTCAACCCGCTTTACATGAGCCGTTTGGCAGCTCCTAACCTTGAATGGGAAAAGACACAGGCATGGAACGTCGGTTTGGACTTCTCATTCCTGAACGGACGACTGACCGCTAACATGGACTACTATTTCAAGAAAACCACAGACATGATCATGAGCCAGCGTCTGCCGAACTTCTCAGGCTTCAGCTCCATCATGGCCAACTTGGGTGAAGTACAGAACCAAGGTTTCGAAATTGCCTTGAACTCCACCAACATCCAGAACGAGAAGTTCACATGGAACACTTCTGCCGGTTTCTCCATCAACAAGAACAAGATCAACCACATCTATTACGATTATGACGAGAATGGTGTAGAAAAAGATGATACTTCCAACGGTTGGTTCATCGGACAGCCTATCGGAACCATCTGGTATTACGAAACAGACGGTGTTTGGCAGAATACTCCCGAAGACATCAAGGCTGCTGCCCTGGTAGGCCAGAAGCCTGGTGATCCGAAAGTAGTGAACCACTATACGGAAGACGATCAAATTCTGGAAGACGGTACTCGCATCCCTGTTTACAACGACAACGATAAGGTTTATCAGGGAACCACTGCTCCTCCCATCTACTGGAACCTGCGCAACGACTTCACACTGTGGAAAGACCTGACCCTCTCTATCTCGTTCTACTCATACATGGGACACAAGAGCCAAGCCGGCTATTGGCTGAATCAGGAAAACGGAGGTTCACAGGTAACAAACGGTTTCAACGTAGCAGCCCGTGAATATTGGACTCCCGATAATCCGACTAATGATTACTGCCGTCTGAACGCAGCAGGTCCTAACACAGGCTTAGCCGGTGGCGTAGATAAGGTTTACAACCGCAGTTTCGTTCGTCTGGACGACATCACTATCGGTTACAACCTGCCCCAGAAATGGACCAAGAAATTTATGGTAGATCGCATCCGCCTCACTGCAAGCTGCAAGAATGTATGTACCTTCGACAGCTGGGAGTATGGTGATCCCGAAACCGGCGGACTGGCTACACGCACATTCAACTTTGGTATCAACGTAACACTCTAAATACTGAAAAAACATTATGAAAACAAGAAATACATTATTTGCAAAAGGATGTATGGTGCTGGCTTCGGCTGCCCTACTGACTACCGGTTGCACGGACGACTTCCTGAAGCAAGACCCGTTGTCATTCTACAATCCTGAAAATACATATACTACAGAATCCGGTCTACAAGCCGCAATAGCCATGTGTGACTACGGATTAAAGGAGATGTTGATGGATGGAAACGGTAACGTATTACCAATGGCCTCCCTCTACTTCATGACTGATATAGGTTTATATGGAAAAACCGATGCAGGAGATATGCAAGATGACTTTGCGAATAAAATCACCCCTACTTCCGGTATGAAAGGCGGTGGTGATGAAAATGCCATGCAACGTTTTTGGGATCGTACTTGGAACAGTGTAACTTTTGCCAACACGATTATCTCCAACGTGGACAAGGTGGAAGGGTTGGATCAGACTTTGCATGACGAGTATCTTGGCCGTGCCTACTTCCACCGTGCTTATGCCTACTATCACGGTGTATTGTTGTTCGGAGATATTCCTTTGATTACAAAACTGATTGAGGTACCCAAGCAGAACTATAAGTCAACCAGCAAGGAAGCCATCTTCCAGATGCTGGTACACGATCTGGAGTTTGCAGTAGAACATGTTCCTTCTCAAAGAGATATCAACTACATCGGCACCGTCAATCAAGAGGCCTGTATGCAATTACTCATCAAATGTTACTTGGTGGTTGGCGAATATCAGAAGGCCGAACAAATGGCTACTGACCTGATTAACAACCACGGCCTGGCTTTGATGGAGGCACCCTTCGGAACCAATGTTCCTTCGGGCAATCCTGAAACTTGGCCGGTAGAGCGCAACGTTATTTGGGATCTGCACAGAGGTGTCAACATTACGGATGCTTCCAACAAGGAGATGATTATGCCTATCTTGAACTATTATGCAGAAGGCTTTATTCAATACCTCCAGATGCGTGCTATGTGTGTTCACTGGAGTAACGGTATCATCCGCGACCCGCACAACTTGGGCTCACCTACTTACAACTACTCACGCAATGACGGTAACTATGATCCTGAACTCGACTGGGTACGTGCCTTGGGACGTGGTATTGGCTGCTTCCGTACTTCCTATCACTACAACCAGACTATTTGGAACTATGACGGCGAAACAGACTGGCAAGATCTCCGCCACAACAATAAAATTGGTAACTGGGTAGAAATGACCGACCTGAAATATAACAACCCGTCATCTGCTTACTATGGCAAGAACATGATGTTGTATGCTCCGGAAGACTATCGCGATCCTGATACAGGTGAATTGCTGGTAAAGAAAGGTGACCTGCTCTGTACTGATACTATCCGTAGCTGGTATCCGACTCCTCTGTATAAGGTATATATCCTTGACCAAAGTGCAGAAGAGAACATGGGTGCTAACCAGTTCAACGGAGCGACAAAGGGTAATGCAACATCCAATGGTAATATGTATCTGTTCCGTTTGGCAGAAACTTACTTGCTCCGTGCCGAAGCTAAATTCTACCAAGGTAATGCAGCCGGTGCTGCTGAAGACGTAAATGTAATCCGTCGTCGTGCCAACGCCAAGAAAATGTTTACGACCGTCACCATCGGCGACATTGCCGACGAACGTGCCCGTGAACTTTACTTGGAAGAATGGCGCCAACCTGAGTTGACCCGTATTTCCTGGTGTCTGGCCAAGAGTGGACAACCCGACGAATGGGGTGAAACTTATAGTATCGACAATTGGGACAAACAGAGTGGAACTGACCTGAATGGTGGTAGCTATTGGTTCAAACGTACGACACGCTATAATATCTTCAACCACGGTCCTATTGTTTCAAACAAAGAATTGAACTATCAGGTTGACAAACGTAACTTGTTCTGGCCGGTACCCAACTCAGCCATTACAGCCAACACTGGTGCCCAGCTTCGTCAGAACTACGGATACGATGGCTATGATGACAGCGTATTCATGTTTACAAACTGGGAAGAAGCTGTAGCTGATGAAGAAACAACTGAATAAAATGGGGCCTAATTTGTAAAATTGATAATGAGAGGGGTGAGGTCGTATTACCTCACCCCTCTTTCTTTAAAGCAATATTCATCATGACACGATTCTACGGTTTATTAAGTATATGCCTGTTTCTTCTTTCTGTTTCTTGTACTCAGAAAGAACCGGCCAAACCAATCCGCTCCGGTGAAATTTGGCCCGACAATCAAGGCGTGCATATCAATGCACACGGAGGCGGCATGCTCTACCACGAAGGAACTTATTACTGGTATGGAGAAAACAAATCGGACTCGACCAGTAAGGCTATGGTAGGTATCATGTGTTATTCATCAAAAAACCTCACCGACTGGAAAAACGAAGGTGCCGTGTTACCTGTGGAACTGAATGATACAACCAGTGACATCATACAAGGTTGCATAATGGAACGTCCGAAAGTTATCTATAACGAAAAGACAAAGAAGTTTGTGATGTGGTTTCATTTGGAGTTGAAAGGGAAAGGATATGCTGCTGCAGAATATGGTGTTGCTGTTAGCGATTCTCCTGTGGGACCTTTTAAGTTTCTGCATGCAGGACGTTCCTGTTCGGGAATTAAACCGATGAACATGTCTGTGGATGAAGTAGAAGAATTGTCGTCCAAGTTAGACATCAAACGTGGTGAGCCAGGATGGCGTAGTGCGGTCGATCAGGGATTGTTTGCTGCAAGAGATTTGGGAAGAGGTCAGATGGTAAGAGACATGACGATTTTTGTAGACAAGGATAAAAAGGCCTACCATATTTTTGCATCCGAAGAAAACCAGACTTTGCATATTGTCGAACTGTCGGATGACTATTGCAACTACACAGGCCGATATGTACGTATTTTGCCAGGAAAGGGCAACGAAGCACCTACCATTTTCAGACATAAAGGGAAATATTGGCTGATTACTTCCGGTTGTACCGGATGGGCACCGAATGCAGCTCGTATGGCTGTAGCCGACGATATTTGGGGACCCTGGACAGAACTGGAGAATCCTTGTATTGGAGAAAAGGCCAATAAGACGTTTAATTCACAAGGCACTTTCATATTGCCTGTACATGGGAAGAAAAATGTCTGGATTTTTATGGCTGACCGATGGAATCCTAATAATTTGGGAGATTCTCGGCATATTTGGCTTCCGATTTCTTTTGATGAAAATGGAGTGCCTGAATTGAAGTGGTATGATTCTTGGAAGTATTAGAGTTAGAGTATTCATTTTGAATATCTTTAAAGCCTAATTAATAGTACGAAATGTTACATGGTGAATTTATAAAATTAGAGAACTCGAACGGGTGTTGTGCCTATTTTACAGAGTATGGCGCTCGTTGGGTTGCTATGTATGTACCAGATCGTAATGGTAAGTTGGAAGATGTAGTTTTGGGATTTGATACAGTAGACGATTACCAAAAGGCTGTTGAACAGTATCATGGAGCTGTTGTTGGAAGGGTATGTGGCAGGATTGGTAATGCTACTTTTCTATTGAATGGAAAGACTTATCATTTGGCTTCGAATGATGTATATGGTCAGCCTGTTAAGAATCATTTGCATGGAGGAGTAGAAGGTTTTCATAAAAAAATATGGTCTAGTGAGCTAGTAATAAATGAAAAAAAAGAAAAAGGAGTTCAGTTCACTTATGTTTCTTGTGATGGTGAAGAAGGCTATCCGGGTGAAATCAGGATTGCAGTAACTTATTTCCTGACCGAAGACAATTCGGTCGATATGTTTTTTGAAGGAAAATCGGATAGAGATACTCTTCTGAATATCACCAATCATACTTTTTTCAATTTAAATGGTAATTTTGCTACTAATGTTTTAAATCATGTTCTGAAACTGAAAGAGTGTACGTTGATCGAATGTGATAAAGAACTACTACCTACTGGTAACTTGATAGATGTTAGTAAGGATTCTATTAGATTCGATGGAAGTATGAATGTTTTAGATTCAATTTTATCTTCGGAGGTTCTGAATGTTTCACAACCGGATATTTCATTGGCATATGCCTTTCCTTCTGTTGGCAAAGAACAGGTTTTGGTGGCCGAACTAGAGGAGGCAGAAAGTGGAAGAAGACTTTCCATTTACAGCGATTTGCCATCGCTTCAGGTATATGATGCTTATTTTATGGATGGATCAGACATTGGGAAAAATAACATTCCACTGTCAAAATATGCTGGGATTGCGCTAGAACCTCAGGGATTTCCCGATGCTCCTAATCATCCCAATTTTCCTTCTATAAAAATTTCTCCGGATAAACCGTTATTGGGGAGAATAAAATATGTTTTTGATGTAATTAAATAATACCATGTTGAATAATAAAGTGATTTATACAACTGCGGCTTTGGCTGCATGTGCAGTTTCTGGATGTTCTGCAGAGAATAGTAAAGAACAACCTAATGTATTGGTTATCCTTTTAGATGATGCCGGTTATAACGATTTTGGCTTTAATGGAAGCAAAGATTTACAAACTCCCAATATTGATAAATTGGCTTCTGAGGGAATGATTTTCAGTGATGCACATGTGTCTGCATCAGTAAGTGGGCCTTCCAGAGCCGGAATATTGTCTGGAAGATATCAGCAAAGGTGTGGTTACGAGTGTAATTTAGGGAACAAATTAGGATTAGGTTTACAGGAAGAAACAATTGCAGATGTTTTCTTGAAAAATGGGTATAATACTTCCTGCATTGGCAAATGGCATCAGGGGAATGCGGCAGAATACCATCCAAACAAAAGAGGGTTTGAACATTTTTATGGTTTTATAGCAGGTAGCCGTTCTTATTTTTATCGTCCTAACAGGGATGATAAACCTGGTGACATACATAATCTACAATTGAATGGGGAGCAATTGAATTTTGATGGCTATTTGACAGACGTATTGGCAGATGAAGCTGTAAATTATATACAAAAGCAACAAGAAAACGACAAACCATTTATGATGTATTTAGCCTTTAATGCTGTACATACTCCAATGGAGGCGACTGCAGAGGATATGGAACGTTTTAAGAATCATCCACGGCAAAAATTGGCTGCTATGACTTGGGCAGTTGATCGTGGTATTGGAAAGGTGATAAATAAGTTGAAGGAAACAGGAATGTACGACAATACCTTGATATTCTTTTTGAGTGATAACGGTGGAGCACATGATAATACATCTTCTAACTATCCGTTGAAAGGATTTAAAGGAAATAAGTATGAAGGTGGCATCAGGGTACCATTCTTTGTTGTTTATGGCGATCGATATAAAGGCCGTTTTGATGGTTTGGTTTCATCCTTGGATATATTTGCTACTTCCATAGCTGCAGCAGGGATTGATACTTGTACATTGAAAAATCCTATTGATGGTGTAAATCTTTTGCCTTATTTGAGTGGGGAGAAGAAAGGTAATCCTCATGAAATTCTTTTCTGGCGTAAAGAAAGGAAATCGGCTGTACGGATGGGAGATTATAAGTTGGTAAATGTAGAAGGTATAGGACAACGCTTGTATAACTTGAAAGATAACTTAGGAGAAGATGTTGATTTGAGTGAAGAAAAACCGGAATTATGTGAGAAGATGATCAAAGCTTATAATGAATGGGAAAAAGGAGTGATTACTCCTATGTTGTGGGATGAAGGAATTTGGCATGAAGTAACACAGGAGACTCACAGACAGTTAATGAACAATGAAAAGGTGACTTTTTTCACTCCACGCGATCTCCAAAAACAATCTGGAAAGTAAAGTCCTGTGGATATATGATTCTAATTTGAATATAGAGAATTTTAATATAAATGGAATCTATTATGAAAGGTTGGCAATTGAATTTATTAGTAGGAAGTTTGGGGTTGGCATCTAATGCTTTTGCACAACAGCGGCCCAACATCTTATGGCTGACATATGAAGACACTTCTCCCCAATTTATAGGCTGTTATGGAAACGAAGAGGCGAAAACGCCGGTAATGGATGGATTGGCAGCCGAGGGCGTACGTTTTACGAATGCTTATTCAACGGGGACAGTGTCCTCGCCCAGCCGTTTTTGTCTTATTACGGGTTGTCGTCCAGGACGGTATGGTACGGGAAATCATCGTAGTAATTATGAAATCCCAGAATTCGTTCATGGTTTTCCAGAATATTTGAGGGAAGCTGGCTACTATACATCCAATAATTCCAAGACAGATTATAATCATAAAAATCATAAGGAAATGACGCGTCGTTCTTGGAATGAAAGCAGTAATAAAGCTTCATGGCGTGGACGTAAGCCTGGACAACCGTTTTTCTCGGTCTTCAATGTTTTTCATTCCCATCAATCGCGTACAATGACCAATCCTTGGGATTATTATGAACGCCAGATTCTGGCTCATCTTGACAACGGAAGACAGATTGCAGAAACTGCGCCTTTCGAAATACCGGCATTCTATAGAGACAGTCCGGAAATGCGTAAACACGTTTCGAGAGTATATAACGCAATCTCGTTGACCGATCAGGCTTTTGGAGAGATTCTGGCTGATTTGGAAAAGGATGGGCTAAGGGACAGTACAATCATTTTCTGTTTCTCTGATCACGGTGAAGGTATACCTCGCGGAAAAGGAAGTGCGTCGGGTATGGGATATCAGGTTCCGTTCATTTTATGGATTCCCGAAATGTACAAACACCTGACGCCGTGGGGCAGTGGAGTGGTGACTGATGAACTTGTAAGTTTTGAGGATTTTGCGGCTACAGTATTGTCTTTGGCTGGTGTCGAACTTCCTACCTATATGGAAGGGGTACCGTTTTTACCTGCCATACAGGAAAAAAGTAAGAAGTATGTATTTGGAGCATGCGATGCGGTAGATAACAATGTAGAGTTGTCTCGTTCGGTTACGGATGGACGTTACATGTATACGCGGGTCTTTACTGCTTACCAGCCTTTTGTGCGTTGGATACCTTATTACGATGTGTCGGATATTCAGCATCAGATGCGGTCAGATTATCGTACCGGTAAAATGAATACCTGTCAGAAGGAGATTATGGAGCCACGTGCTGTAGAGTATCTGTATGACTTGAAGAAAGATAAGTGGGAGACAACCAATCTGGCTTTTGATCCGGCATACAAAAGCATTGTAGAGGAAATGCGTTCGGCACTGAAGGAACACCTGATACAGACACGCGACGCTAATTTTATACCGCAGTATACATTAGCCAGTGAATGTGTAAAAGAATTGCCTTATTATTATCGACTGAGTGAAAAAAAATATCCTATTGAAGAAATTGTGAACGTAGCTATGTTGAGTGGAATGGGGGAGGAAGTGATTCCTCAACAGATTGCTGCTCTGCAAGCTGACAATAAATTTGTCTCTTATTGGGCTTCTGTGGGACTGTTTACTCAAAGGCGACATTTACGGTCTTATGTTTCGCAATTGGAAAAAATATTGCCAACGGTAACTTATCCGCCCGCACAAATCTGGTTAGCAGGTTCGATACTTGAGAATGAAGATAGTAGGGTGGCGCGCAAATTGTTTGATGAATATCTTGTCGGGGAAAACAGATTCTTGACTATTTATGCATTGAATGTTTTGTTGGAGATGAATATGGATATGGCTAAAACTTTTATTCCTCAGTTACGGGAGATTGAAAAGAACTATGGCAATAATCAGAAAAGGCCTGGTGTTGAAGACATGATGCGGATTGCGCGTTTACGCTTAGAGGGTAAAGACTTCCAATTTGATACTTATTGGTAATAAATAGTTGTTTGGTAGTCTAAATTATTATATGAATGCTTTTAAACTATTAATGCTTTGAATATGAATATTTTGAACAAACGCCTTTTGACTCTTGCCGGCGGTGTTACTCTGGCGGCAAACATGCTCCACGCTGCCGGCGACAACCGTCAGCCGAATGTGGTTTTCATCATGGTCGACGATTATGGTTGGGCCGATGTCGGTTATAACGGAAGTCGTTTCTACGAGACACCCAATATCGACAGATTGGCATCGGAAGGAATGATATTCACCGACGGATATGCAGCTGCGTCCATCAGTTCTCCCTCGCGCGTCAGCCTGATGACGGGTAAGTATCCGGCACGTACTGGTATTACTGACTGGATTCCCGGTTATCAGTATGGCCGAACTCCGGAACAGTTGAAACAATATAAGATGCTCGCACCCGAGATGCCTCTGAATATGCCGTTGGAAGAAGTGACGATGGCCGAGGCTTTCAAGGAGCACGGCTATGCCACCTATCATGTAGGCAAGTGGCATTGTGCGGAAGATTCGCTGTACTATCCGCAATATCAGGGATTCGATGTGAACATTGGCGGCTGGCTGAAGGGATCGCCCAATGGCATCCGTCGTTCACAAGGCGGCAAGGGGGCATACTGTTCGCCTTACCGCAATCCTTATCTGCCGGATGGTCCCGAAGGAGAATTTCTGACCGACCGATTGGGCGACGAAAGCATCAAGCTGATAAAAAACAGCAGTGCCGACAAACCTTTCTTCCTGTACCTGGCCTTTTATGCTGTGCACACACCGATTGAGGCCAAACCCGAGTATGTGAAGTACTTTAAATGGAAAGCACAAAGAATGGGACTTGACACGATAGCTCCCTTTACCCGGGATCTGGAGTGGTACAAAAAGGCCGAATACAAAGCCGGTCATTGGAAAGAACGCACCGTTCAGAGCGATGCCGAGTATGCAGCCTTGATCTATTCGATGGACGAGAATGTGGGACGTGTGATGCAGGCGCTGAAAGACAACGGGCTGGACAAGAATACCATTGTCTGTCTGCTTTCCGACAATGGTGGTTTGTCAACGGCCGAGGGTTCGCCTACCTGCAACGCTCCGTTGCGTGCAGGAAAGGGATGGTTGTACGAAGGCGGCATTCGCGAACCGTTCATCATCAAATATCCGCAGCTGGTAGAGGCTGGAAGTGTGTGTCATACTCCCGTGGTGGCAGTCGATTTCTATCCTACCTTGCTTGATATAGCCGGACTTCCTCTGAAACCCCAACAGCACGTCGACGGTAAAAGTCTGTTGCCTCTGCTGAAGGGCGATCAGACGTACGACCGCGGTCCTATCTTTTTCCATTATCCCCATTATGGTGGCAAGGGCGATACACCGGCCGGTGCTGTCCGGATGGGCGACTATAAGCTGATCGAGTTCTACGAAGACGGTCATGTCGAACTTTACAATCTGAAGAACGATATTTCCGAAACCCGTGACCTGAGCAAGACAGAGAAGGATAAGGCGGCGGAGATGCAGAAGATGTTACATCAGTGGAGGAAGGATTGCAATGCTAAGATGCCGACAGCAAATCCTTATTATAAGCCGAGAAAAAAATAATACTCAATACTCTTTTATAAAATAAGGTGACAGATGATGTTGACAGATAATTCTGCACCTTATTTTTATTTACTGTTCATTTATAAAGGAATGCAGATATGAATAAAAAGCTTTTATCATCATTTATCAGTTGTTGCGCTTTGCAAATGTCTGCTCAGCAATTGCCAAATGTGATTTATATCTTAGCTGATGATATTGGATATACTGATTGGGGCTGCTATGGTGCTGCCAAGATAAAAACGCCGGCTTTAGATCAGTTGGCTTCCGAGGGAGTCCGTTTTGCCAATGCCTACGCTCCGGCATCCACTTCTTCCCCTTCGCGTTTCGCATTGCTGACGGGAGAGTATGCCTGGCGTAAGAATGTCGGTATTTTACCGGCAGATGCACCGCTGTCTATAGATGTACAGAAGAATACTTTGCCAAAGACGATGAAACAGTTGGGATATACAACCGGAATCGTAGGAAAATGGCATCTTGGATTGGGAAGTCCCAATGAACCGGTTGATTTTAACAAACCTATTCAGATGGGGCCATTGGCTGTAGGTTTTGATTATTGCTATTACTTCCCGGCTACCAACGACCGTGTACCTTGTGTGTACATTGAAAATGAAAAAGTTGTTGGATTGGAGGCTGACGACCCGATAACAGTGTCTTACACGAAAGAACTGGAAGGCAGTATTACCGGTCGGAAGCATCCAGAGTTGTTGAAGTTGCATCCTCATCTGGGGCACAATCATTCTATTGTAAATGGTATTAGTCGTATTGGTTGGATGACCGGAGGTACAAAAGCTCTTTGGAAGGACGAAGATATGGCTGAGAATCTGCTGGATAAAGCACGGGAATTTGTATGTGAAAATAAGGATAAACCGTTCTTTCTGTATTATGCAACGCACAATGCACACGAACCTCGTGTCCCTTCTGATGCTTTTCGTGGCAAGTCCGAAGCAGGAATTTATGGCGATGTGATAGAAGAGTTTGACTATTGTGTGGGCGAATTGGTAAAGTGTCTGAAAAAGGAAGGATTGTATGAGAATACAATTATTATCGTTACCAGCGACAATGCTCCAATGATAAAAGAAGGTTATAAGGACGGGGCTTTGGAGAATATCAATGGTCATAATCCTTACGGTGTGATGCGTGGCGAGAAGTATTCTCTTCACGAGGGGGGTAACAAGGTTCCTTTTATTTGTGTATGGCCTTCTCGCATCCAACATCCGTTTGTACAGGAGCAGCCATTCATTTATTTGGATATGTTGGCTACACTTCCTTCGCTTGTAGGTAAGCCTATTGATGTAGCACAGTGTAATGACAGTAAAGATGGTTCTAAACTGTTTTTTGAGGAGAATGCACCTTTGTATCGTAACTATATTGTTACTCAGAATAATGGTGGAGACATCTCAATACGCATGGGAAGGTGGAAATATCTTCCGGCTACTAAGTGCAGCGGTGCTGAATTATATGATTTGGATAATGATCCGTCGGAACTGCATAATGTAGTTTACGCTTATCCTGAAGTAGCATACAAACTTAAAAAACTTGCAGCCAAAGTGAAGCAATAATTTTGACTAATAAGTATAACAATTCTATGAAACTGTTGAAAAACGCATGGCTGCTTGCAGCCTTTGTGAGTACCCGCTTGTTGGCTCAGACCTCGGTACAGTCGTTGGAAGGACAATGGAACTACCGGCTGGATGCCAATGATGTCGGACTGGAAGAGAAATGGTATAAAACCGAGTTTTCGGAAACTCTGTTGTTACCCGGTTCGCTGAATACGAACGGGATAGGCGACCCTGTTAGTGTGAATACTCCCTGGACGGGATCGATGTGGAACGAGACTTGGTACAAAAGTGATTTTTACGAAAAATATCGTTCGCCGGAGAATACAAAGGTGGTATTCTGGCTTACCCCCGACAAATACTATGTAGGGAAGGCCTGGTATCAGAAGAAGGTGACGGTGCCCAAAGACTGGAAAGACAAGCTGGTCACCCTTCATCTGGAACGTTGCCACTGGGAAACAACCCTTTGGGTGGACGGAAAGAAAATCGGGACGCAGAACTCCTTGGCTGTTCCGCACTGCTACGAACTGGCCGGACTCAAGCCGGGCGAACATCTGCTGACCCTGTGTGTGGACAACCGCATCAAGGACATACAGCCCGGTGTAGATGCCCATAGCGTTTCGGACAATACACAGTCCAACTGGAATGGCGTGGTAGGCAAGATGGCGCTGACAGCCCGTTCCAAGGCTTATATCGACGAAGTTCGCATTGAACCTTTGATGAACGAAAAGAAGATTCGTGCCACCATACGCCTGAATGCTACTGGTAAGCGTTATTCCGGCCAGCTGACATTGCAGGTGAAGCATGCTGGCGACGGTCGTACGTTGCCTGAGATGACCTTGCCCGTGCAGCTTCGGGCAGGAGCGAACGAAGTGGAAGCCCTATATGACATGTCGGCCGATTTCCGTACGTGGGACGAGTTCCAGCCCAATGTATACACCTTGCAGATGGCTTTGGAAACGAAGGCTGGCAACGATGTCCGCGAAGAGAACTTCGGCCTCAGACAGCTGGGAACAAAAGGGACGCAGATTACCGTAAACGGGCGTCCGGTGTTCTTCAGAGGTACGTTGGAGTGCTGCATCTTCCCGAAGACCGGTTTTCCGCCTACCGATGAGGCTGAGTGGAAGCGCATCATGGAGATTTGTCAGGCACATGGCCTGAACCATATCCGGTTTCATTCATGGTGTCCGCCGGAAGCGGCTTTCAGCGTGGCCGACAAGCTGGGTATGTATCTGTACGTGGAGTGCGGGTCGTGGGCGTCTGACTTGGGAAGTGGTAAGCCTATCGACGACTTTATCTATGAAGAAAGCCGCCGCATTGTTCGTCAGTATGGAAACCATCCGTCTTTCTGCCTGATGTCTTACGGCAACGAGCCGCATGGAGAGAAGCACAAAGAATACCTGCGTCAGTTTGTGAACTACTGGAAAGAGCGTGACAACCGCTTCCTTTATACCACGGCAGCCGGCTGGCCAGCATTGGACGAGAGCGACTGGCTTTGTCTGCCCGCTCCCCGCATTCAGGCTTGGGGGCAGGGTATAAAGAGTATCATTAACGCACAGGATCCGAACACCGTATTCGACTGGAGCTCACGGATATCGAAGACACAGCCCACCATCAGCCACGAGATAGGGCAGTGGTGTGTCTATCCCGACTTGAAAGAGCGTGAAAAATATACGGGTGTGCTGAAAGCTAAGAATTTCGACATCTTCGAGGACCGTTTGCGCGACAACGGACTTTTGCAGCTGGCCGACAGTTTCCTGCTGGCTTCGGGCAAGTTGCAGACCTTGTGCTACAAGGCCGATATCGAGGCCGCCCTCCGCACAAAAGGATTTGGCGGATTCCAGTTGTTGGACCTGCACGATTTTCCCGGTCAGGGAACTGCCTTGGTAGGTGTGCTGAATCCCTTCTGGGAATCGAAAGGATATGTTACTCCGCAGGAATACAGCGAGTTCTGTAACGAAGTCGTTCCCTTGGTACGTATGCCCCGCATGATTTACAATTCGGGCGATACGCTGAGGGCGGCAGTAGAGGTGGCCCAGTATGCGGCTTCCGATCTGACGTTGCCTGTCAGCTGGCGATTGGTTACAAAAGATGGTCGCCTGATGGAGTCGGGACGTTTTGCGCCCAGTTTGTTTCCTACGGGTACCCTGTCGCAGGTAGGAGAAATCGTGTTGCCGTTGTCTACCGATGTTCCGCAGCAATGTCAGCTGGAGGTAAAGGTAGGCGGTTATCGCAATCATTGGAACATCTGGTTGTATCCTGCGCAAAAGGCGGATGCAGGCGATGTGCTGGTAGCTTCCGAGTGGAACGACGACGTTCGTGCCCGGTTGGCTGAAGGAGGCAAGGTCTTGCTGACTGCCCGCGAAGGTGCGCTGAAAAACGAAGGGCGCGATTCGGTGGTGGTAGGCTTCTCCTCCATATTCTGGAATACGCTTTGGACCAACGGACAGGCTCCCCACACCTTGGGTATCTTGTGCGATCCTCATCATCCGGCTTTACATCAGTTCCCTACGTCGTACCATAGCGATTACCAGTGGCAAGATGCCATGTCGCACTGCCGTGCCATTCCTTTGCGTAAGTTGGGCAATGTAACACCGGTGGTACGCATCATCGACGACTGGTTTACGGCCCGTTCATTGGGAATGATTGTAGAACTGAAAGTAGGCAAAGGCTCGTTGCTGCTGTGTGGAGCCGATTTGTTGACCGATGCACAGAAGCGTCCTGCGGCCGTTCAGCTGATGAACAGCCTGCTGGATTATATGAACAGCAGCGCGTTCCGCCCTGCCGCTTCTGCCTCGTTTGAGCAGCTGGGCGATTTGTTCCTTTGCAAGGACTAACGTGCTGACAGCTATTTGAAACGTATACAATTAATTGCGGGTACTGGGATGGGCTTCCACCCAGTACCCGTTTCCATATTTCGTATGCACCCTGCGCCCCAATTGCGCCAGCAGGCGGGCGAACGACGTAC
>ERZ780207.1940-NODE-1940-length-16260-cov-17.889787_pt1 | contig 16260 bp, 5 predicted proteins | sample MGYA00510977_ERZ780207 | MGnify/ENA primary metagenome ERZ780207 (study PRJEB29588, sample SAMEA2151383) | human gut metagenome | biome: human gut; feature: human-associated habitat; material: faeces | place: Denmark | collected 2008/2010 ... | reverse complement strand
CATACCTGCCTACACACATCAAATTCCTAACGGAATTTCATCGCATCTTCTTCGGAACAATATGTATATCATTTCTTATTTTTTAGCACTTCCAATTAAGTGAATGGAGCACTTAGAGCACTCGGAGTACTCTGAATCTCTTGACTTCAAAAAAATCTAATTTCTAACCTCTAATTTCTAATCTTATTGTAGGTCGGATTCTTCGATGATGAAGAAGTAGCCTTCGAGGTCGTGGCGCTTGCCGTAAACGAAGCTGTTGCCGTGGTGGTAGTCTTTGTTCACCACTTTGGAGCCGTCTTTGGTTTTAAACACCACCTTTTCGCGGTCTTCGTCGAGCTGGTAGGATGGGAGCCCGTTGATGGGTACGAAAAATGGCATTTCCACTATTTCTGATGGTGGGAAAACTGTGGTGAAATCGGGGTGCAGTTCGGAGTATTTCTGTCCACTTTGCAGATATAGCACAAGGGTGTCTTGTGTGTTGTTTTCCACATAGGCGCGACGGCGGTCAGCGTCATCGCTGCATGAGGTGGCGATGAAGCAACCCATCACCATCAGCAATGCCAATCCTAATAATTTCTTCATATTGCAAATAGCTTTTTTTTGTTTGTGCAAAAGTACGTATTACCCATTAATTAATCAAGCGATTTGGGTAAAATAAAAGGAGAGCGTCGGCGAAGATAATATTCGTCGGCGCTCTCTGGAAAAGAATTTAAAAGAGAATTTTGGCTATGTTGCCTTGTTGGACTGTATTATTTAACGAGCACTTTGTGGGTGATGCCGTCGGCTACCACGAGGTAAACACCAGCCACCACGTCGATAGTGTCGGCACCTGCGCTAATCAATGCGCCGGTGGTGCTGAACACGTTCACGCTCTTGGCTCCGCTCACCTTGATGGTGTTGCCGTTCACGCTCACCTTTGCGTTAGGGTTGATTACATCGCCAACATAAGTGCTTGCATCAACGTTGATGGTGAGGCGCACATATTGGGTCTTGCCCTTTTGTGTGGCACTTACCACAACCACCTTCTTGGCCCCTGCTGCTGCGTTGACGCTGATTGCGTCGCCATCGATAGCGGCAGTGATGTTGCCATCGGTTGATACTTCCTCAAGTGCATATTTCACAGTTGCGCCATTGCTTTCGAGGTTGAACAGGTCGTCGAGGGTGATGTTGGAATCACCTACGCGCACGTTGCGCTCAGCTTCGGTTTCAGGACGAACACCGCCCAGGTTGTCCATACAGAAGTAGGCTGGAGTGTTCATGCCATACTTGCCAGTGTCGCTACTTGTGAAAGTGAACGACAGGCTTTGTACCTTGCCGAGTGAACGCAAGTCGAGCCATTGCCAAGTGTTGAGGATGTAGTGGTCAGCCTCGTTTTCGCTTCTGAAGTCGCTGAGGTAGAAGTCGAGGGTGTTGGTGCCGGTAGCAGTCTTGCCCGATACGGTAAGTTTGAACCAGTCGCCCTTGGCAAACTTCTTGGCGAAAGAGTCGCCATTAGTCATGCTGCTGTAAGCGTAGGCATTGTTGGTGATAAATGCACCGCTGATGATGTCGCCATCTTCGTTGCTTGTCACGGTCACATCGGTGCCGCTTGGGTAAGCCACGCAGTAGTTGCTTGAGCCATCCACGCCACTGCCCACAGATGAATTGAATTGGTCGTCGAGCGACTTAAATTCGGTAGAAGTGCTGTTGCTCATACCAAAGCCATACCACCAGCTGTCCATGTTGGCAACTGCGAACGAGAACGAACCGCTGTAGAACATATCGTCGTCGGTGTCGCCAGAGAAGTGGGTGTTTTCAGCGAGGTAGTTGTCGTCGAATGTGGCAGCCACGGTTTCGCCAGTCACAAGCACCTTGGTCTTGGCGGTAGCGGTCTGACCGTCGGTGCTCTTCACGGTGAGGCGGTAGCCATAAGTGTGGGCAGGAGCCACATTGAGAGTAGCCTCGGTAGAAACCACTTGGTTCATCTGATCGCGCCATTCGTAGGTGTAAGGAGCCTCACCACCTGCCACTGAGGCTGTGATGGTGGCTGTTGCACCACTGTTGATGCGCACGTTGTCGTTGTCGAATGCGAGGGTGAGAGGGTCGAAGTGGCGGAGAGTGGTAAACTCTTCAGATGTCACCACCTCGCTCTTGGCACCGTCAATAGCGCTTTCGAGCAAGAAGTAAGCCTGATATTTGCAGCCTGGTTCGAGGTCGGTGAATGAGGTGCTCACCTCTTCATCTGCGCTCACATTTTTAGGAGTGGCGGTGAGCAAATCGTCGGCGCTAATCACCTTCTTGGCGAGGCGTGCAGCCTTGCGTGCAGGTGCGGCCTCGCTTTGTGCCACCACCTTTTCAACCTTAGCGTAGAGTTTGCCGCTCACGTTCCACTTGGTCTTCACGTCGGCAGAGGTCTCGCCGATGTTAGTCACCATTGGGTAGCCCTCGGCGATTTCAGGAGTCACCACCTCGATGTCCTTGTATTCGTAGGCACCGATAGTTGGAGTCACGGCATTGCGGGGTGCGCCCTTGATGTCGGTGGTGATGCCTTCGATTGGAGCACCAGCGCAAAGGTTGCCTGCACTCAAGAGTTGGAGGTCGGTTTCGCTCACGAAGTTGGCGGCTTCCACGAAGTTGGTTTGGTCGCCAATGAGGGTGTTAAATGCCTCGATGTCGGCATCTTTCATAATCTTGCCTTCGCCACCAAGCATAGCGTTGTGGCTGAATTTCACACGCTTCGCATAGTCCTCGTTGTAGATAAACATTGTAGGACCGGCGGTGGTGTTTTGCAGCAAGTTGTTCTTCAGCACGATATTGGTGTATGCCTCATCGCTACTCACGCGTGCAGTGTAGTAGCAGTAGCCGTTTGTGCCGCCGATACGCACTGTGTTGTAGTAAACGTGAATGTTCTTGTTGTCGGCAGTGATTTGGATACCCGACGAACTTGCTGAAGGAGAGTTGGTGATATTGATGCTGTTGTTGTAAACGAGGATTGGCTGATCTTCATTACCGTAGCAAGTGGTGCGGAGATAGATACCGCCACTGTAATAGCTGTGGGTGTTGGTAATCTTATTGTTGCGAATCACCATATTGCCACGCACACGCATCAAGTCCATACCCCAGTAACTGGTGCGGGCTGATGTGCTTTGGAAGATAGTGTTGCCCTCGATGGTGCCGTCGTTTTCGTCGGCGAAGTAGATGCCCTTGCTGCCAGGCTCGTTGATGATGTTATTAATCACCTTAGCACCCTTTTCGTGAGTTAGTTTCACATAAGAGGTGCCGCCAATGCGGAGAGCCATGTAGCCACCGTAGAACTCACAGTTCGATACGGTGAGGTAGTCGTTGTTCTTGCCCTCTTCGTCCTTTGACTCGGTTTGCACCAAGTACATGCCGCTGTATCCAGAGGTCACAAGGTCGGCCTTCACATACACATTGTCGATGGTCACGTGACGGCTTTGGTTGTAGACGTGGATAGCGCTTGGGTAAGTTTGAGTGCAAGGCACGATAGAGAGGTTTTTAACGGTTACATAAGAAGTGCTGTCGATATAGAACAAACCTTCCTTGTGGCTGCCGTAGGCAGGCTCGCTGTAACCGCCACCTGCGATAGTGACATCGGCGCGGTTGCCGCTCTTGCCTTCAAATGTGATGGTGTTGGTTTCGCTTGTGCCATCAATTTGGGTGATGCGCACATTCTCGTTGTAGGTGCCGTTTTCAATTTGCATGGTCACAGCACCTTCCACACCGTTGGCCTTCAGAGCCTCGGTAGCGGCGGCGATGGTAGGATAGTTGGCACCCTCAGAAGCACCGATGGTGTAAACGCCCTTCATACCTGCCTTGATGGTGCGGGTAGTGGCGTCGCCAGTGGTTGCCACGCTGTTGGCGTCCACATTCACGCTTGTGGCTTGTGCCGCCACCTTGTTGCCTGCTTGTGCTTCAGCTGCGATGTCGTAGGCAATCCAGAAGTAGTATGTGCCGAAATCGGTGATTTCCACATCGTTTGCGGCGGTGAATACGTTGGCATCGGTAGCCGAAACGCTGTTGAGCGTAGCAATGCAGTTGTCGGTGCTGAATGCGTTGGCAGTGCCAGTGTAGTAGAGGCGTGCAGCGGTGATGTCGGCCACGTTGGTGGTGCCATCAGCCTTAAACGAGATATTGTTGAGCTTGAGTGCACCACGGTCGCCACCCACGTTCACAGCAATCTTCTGCATTGGAGCGTTGCTTGCGCCACGTGTCACGTCGTCGGTGCGTGGAGCAGAAGCCTCGATGCCATCGACCACGAATGGAGTAAGCTCGTGGAGTGAAACTTGTATTTCAAAGCCATCGTACTTGGTGTAGGTGGATGTAGGACCGTCGAACTTGATGGTCAAAGCACCGTCGGCAGCCTTAGAGATGTAGGTTGGAGGTGCGCCAACATAGTTGTATGAGCCTACGAGATTGTCAGCGTCAACGCCCTCGCCATTGTAGATGTAGAATTTACCGCTACCAGTAGAGAACTTGATAGGTTCAATCTTGATAGCGCAATTTTCCTTGCCGGGTTTGAAGATGGTCACGCCCTTGAACTTCACGGTCACAGGGTTGTCCTTGCCACCATCGTCGTAGAACATGGTTGGGTTCATAACGGTGATAACGGTGGTGTCAGGAGCCATGTTCACGATGTTTTTTGCCTCGCGTGCGCCTTCAGGGTCGCCGTCGGTCACTGCCAAGGTGTTGCCGTCGGTAGTTTTGAGGCTCACGAGTTTCGCGTCGAGCAGGGTGCCCGATGTGGCATCGTTTTTCACGTCGTATCTTACCCAGAAGTAGTTAGCGCCTTCCACCAGTTCGCGTTCGCCGCTCACGGTAGCAGTGGCGGCAGGATTTTCAACAGTGCCAAATGCCACAGCGGTGGCGGCGTCGTTTTCGGTGTTGTAATACACGCTCACCTTGCTCACTGCTTGTTCGCAGCCCTTGAGGTCGAGGTTGATCTCGCTCATTGTCGATTTGGTGAGAGTGCCAGAGGTGGTCACTTCAAAGTCGATGATACCAGCGTCGGCAGAGCCCACAGGCACGATGTCGGTGCTTGTTTGGTTCACTGTCACCTTGTCGATGGTCATGTCGTGATTCTTGAAAGGAGCCACGGTGGCCTCCCAACCAGTGCCGGTGTAGCCGCTGGTCATTGTGTTGGGGTTGAACTTGATGGTAATTGATCCATCGGCTGCTGTAGAGCGGAGAGTCTTGCCAGGACCCTTGTCGGAGTTCTTGGCGTCGTCGAGTTTCCAGAGCAGGTTTTCGGCAGCAGTGCTGGTGCCGCTGTAAACCTCAAATACGGCTTTCACACCGTAACTGCTTGAACTGTAGTAAATGTCGAATTTGCTGAAATCGAGTTGAGCCACTGTGCCTTCTTCTGCAGGGGTGAAAGTCACGATGTAGTCGGCATTCTCTGCTTCGTATTTTGAAGGGTAGATGGTCGATTTGGTGTCGCTGAACTTCCAAGTGTCGTAGATGATGTGGCTGTGGCTGCCCTTAGTGGCGCGGCACACGTTGGCGATGGTGCGTTGAGCCACATTCTCAGCCACGGTTTTGCTTTCGCCAGCCACAGTTGCGCCAGCGAGGCTCAAAGCGATGGTTTCGCCATTCTTTGCATCAGGCTTCACTTGTGCCACCACTGCAAAGTAGTTGTGGCCTTCAATCAAGTTGAGGTTGCCGTTCACGGCAATGTTGCCGCTTTCCACTGTGGCTTCGCCAAATGGGGCAGAGGTCTTAAATTCGGTGTTGTCGCCAAGGCTGTAAACGCTCACCTTCTCAATGTTTTTCACATCGTTTGAAGTGAGGTTGAAGTTGGTTACCGATAGTGGATTGCTTTGGTTGTCGGTCAGCACGTCAACGATAAGCATTTGCACATTCTTGTCGCCCGCAGCCACTGTTTCGGTGCTTGCGGCAGTTGCGCTCACACTCTTGAATACCATGTTGCCTGGCAGGAATTGTGATACCACAGCTTCCCAACCGTCGGCTGGCACGCCTGTGGTGCTGCTCAGGGTGATGGTCATCGAGCCGTCGTCGGCTGACGATTTCACCACTTTAGCCTCCTTCAAAAGGGTGGTGATGAGGTTGGTGTCGTCGGCTGTGCGGCCGTTGTAGAACTTGAATACATCGTTATAGCCCACAGATGAGGTGTTGAAGATAGCGAGTTTCGAGAAATCCACTTTAATCTTCTGTCCTGCTGTGGCAGGCACGAAAGTGATGGTGCCGTTGAACTTTTCAGAGATTTTGCCGTCTTTGCCACCATCGTCGTAGAATTTGGCGTCGTCGCTAATGGTGAAAGTGGTGTGGTCGGCAGTCATCAGAATCTCGTTGCTCACCTGGTTGGTGCCGCTGAGTGCGCTGGTGGCAATTTTCAGTTCATCAACGTTGAACGCGTTCTTACCGCCTTCGGTAAGCACGTCGAGCGTCATGAGCATCTGGTTTTTCGCACCGCGGTATACGGCGGCCTCATTGCTTGCGAGGCTCACGCCCTTCAATTCCATGTCCTTTGAAGGGAGAGCGGTGACGGTGATGTTGAAGCCCGTGTTGGAGCCCGGACCGTTGCTGTGGAAACCAAACGAGATTTTGCCGTCTTCGGCGGTAGAGGTGTAGGTGTCGCCGTCGGTGCCGGTCACATACTTCTTCACCCAGCCGCTTGGCAGGTAACTCGATTGTTTGCCATCAGATGATGCGCCATAGCCGATTTTTTCAATCGCGCCATCGTACATCAGCAGATAGTTCGGACCGCTGAGGTCCACACTGTTCACTGTGATTTGAATCTTGTCGCCTTCATTCTTTGGTGCGAACACCACGCCGCAGTCGCGATAGCCAGGAATGGTCTTGCCATCTGCCACTGCTTTGAAGGTGATGGTTCCGTCCACTTCGTAGGTCTCAAGACCGTCGGAAGTCTTTAGGTAGAACGCGCCATCGGCAGCGCTCCACGCCTTTCTCTTGCCTTCAGCCTGAGCAGTGGGAGCCACAACGCCGCCAAGCAGCATCATGGTCAGAACACAAATCAGTTGAAAATTAAAAAAACGTCTCATAAAAAAAATTAATTTTAAGAAATATATAATCCTAAATTAATGAGACCATCGGGGCATAGCCATTCATGGGGCACCAGCTTCACCGAGGTCGGTGAAAACAGAAGCCACAGCCATATCAGCGAGCGATGGGGCACAACGATAGCATTTTAGCGGAAGTGCTGATAAAAAAGCAATAAATGGTGGAAATAAGCTACACCACATCATCACATTCTATTATGTAATGTTTGCACTACGGTTCAAATGCCACGTGAACCTTGCTCTGCGCCGAATAGGGGCGTTGATGCCTCTCGGCAGCTGTAGGCTTGCAATGTGGGCAGGTCTTCTGACTCGTCCCCATCGTGCTCACGCCTTCCCGGATAATGTGATGTAGCCTTTGTAAGAGAGATACAACCAGTGGCAATGTGTGAGCCGATGCGTCGGATTTAGTGTGGGACTTACAGCAGCGGGTACTGTTCAGGATTCGCACCTGATTCCCTTTTAATTCTGCACCTTGAGGCACAGAAACCCTATGCAAAAGTTTTCAATACGGCAAAGTTATCACTTTTTTATTAATCTCCCAAAAAATTTCCAAAAATCTACCCGCCACAAACCAAAGGGACGGTTCTTTTGGTCGCTGTGCTTTTTCTCGTGCAATTATTTGTGAGTTTGTGTGATGGCAATTAGTAGTTGTAAATAACAATTCGGTTAACACTGACCAAAACAAACCAAAAGAACCGTCCCTTTGGTTACATATATGCGTTCATAAATATAAATATCAATTTGGTAAACACTGACCACAACAGACCAAAAGAACCGTCCCTTTGGTTACCTTTGGTTTATTTTAGCGAAGCACCATCAAAAGAATCGTCCTTTGATGGTGCTTTGTGGGAGGGGGGGATTATTTGGTGGGGGATTTGGAGGAGCCGCCTACCATGTCGGTGTTTTGGATGGTGGTGTTGGTTTTTTTCACTTGGGCTTTGAGCGAGCCGAAGCGGTAGGAGATGTTGATGCCGTAATCGCGGTTGTAGAAGCGTGAGAAGCTGTTGCCGCTGTAGTTGCCGTTGATGGTGCGTTGGCTCCAAGTGCCGTATTTCTTGAATGGGCTGTTGGCACGGATGGAGACGGTCAGGCGGTCTTCCTTGAGGAATGAGCGTTGGAGGCTGAATCCGTGGAACCATCCTCGACTGCTTTTGCCGTAGAGCCCTTCAGGGTTGCCGCCGTAGCAGCCCACGTTCACGCCCAGGCGAATATTGCCTGGCAGGCGTTGTGTGATGTAGGTGAAGAAGTCGATCACGGTGCCATAGTTGCGAATGCCCAAATCGTCGCTTTTGTAGTAGTCGTAGCCGATGCCACCGTTCACCATCACGCTTGTGCCGAGTTTCACATTATTATATTGGCAGTAGCCAAAGATGCCTACCCAGCGCTTAAACAAACCGTTCACATAGGTGGTGTTGGCCACGTTGCCCTCTGCCCACTGCTTGGTGGTGATACCGTTGGTGCTGATGTCGAAGTTGGGCGTAACGCTGAATGTGAACGCTTGCCCGATGTGCATATAGTTGAGTTGCCAAGCGTAGTTGTGCACGCTTTTGAGGGCACTGTTGCCGAACGTCTTTGTTTCGGGGGTTACCACCACGGCAGGGTTGAGGTAAGAGATGCCGGGGCGGTTGATGGTGGTGCTGAACGAGAGTTTCAGCGTGTTGAACGTGTTGAACTGGTATTGCAGACTTGCCGAAGGCACCCAGTCGCTGAGGTCGCTGCCGAAATTCTTCTGGTCGCCGTCGGGGAATTTGGCGCTCAGGTGGCTAAACTCGTAGCGAAGTCCGGCACGTGCTGCCCAGTTGCCGCGGTGGAAGGTGTAGCTAAAGTAGGCGGCAGCCACTTGTGTGAGGTGGTTGAAGCGGTTGTCGCTATTGCCCTCTGGGTAGCCGGTGTACTCGAAAATGGAGTGACTCTTATTGCTGCGGTTGATGTATTTCAAGCCCGTTTCCAGTTTGTGGTACTTGGCAAAAGGCCGAGTCCAGTCGAATTGGACGGTTTGCTCCAGGAAGTTTTGTGTCACGTCGTTGTTCGACTCGGTGTAGGGGAAAGTGGTGCCCACCATGTTGGAATATGTGGTGATTTGGTTGTTCTTATTGTGATTGGTGGAAATCAGATACGAGAGCGTGAGCGTTTCGTCGGGGCGATGCGTCTTGTGCTGATAGTCGAGGCGGCCGTTGAACGAGAATACATCGTTGCCGGGATAGAACCCAGAGCGGTCGTAGCTGTAGAGCGTTTTGCCGGCTGCATCGCGCATGATGCTTTGTGCTGCACCGTCGGCGCTGTAGCTGTAATAGTAGCCTCCGAACGATAGCGAGAGCAGGTTGAGCGTGTCGGGCTCGTAACTGGCATCAATGTTGCCGTAATGCACATTCATGCTATTTCTGCCAAAGGTTTTGTCATGCAGTTCGTTGCCAGTGTCGGTGTATCGCGTCAGTGTTTCGCTCATTTGCGAATCGTTGTGCTTGCTTTTGTGGTTGTAACCGTAGTTGACGCTCGTCACCACCTTGCCGATTTGCGAAGTGACGTAAGTCGAGCCCATTAGGACACCACGGCTGGTGATGCCTGTCGATACCGTTCCGGTGGCACCGCTGGTGCTTGCGCTGCCAGCGTCGAGGGTGACGATGTTGAGAATGGCTGTCACGCCCTCGGCATCGTATTTCGCTCCAGGGTCGGTGATTACCTCGATGCGCTTAATCATGCTTGCCGGAATGGCTTTCAGCACATCTTTGGCGTTGTTCGACATGGCGGGGTCGGGGTGTCCGTTTTTGTAAATCTTGAAACTGCCGCTGCCCTTCACCTTAATGTTGTCTTGCGCATCAACGGTCACCAGCGGCACCTTGCGGAGCATATCGAGCACGGTGCGCGTTTTCGAGTCGTCGTCGTTTTGCACATTATATGTAATGCGGTCGATTTCGCTTTTCACCACTGGCGCGCTGGCGGTCACGGTCACGCCCGTGAGCACATTGGCAGAGGCGGCAAGCACGATGGTGCCGAGGTCGGCGGTGGGGTGCTTGGCATCGACGCTAAACTCCTTTTCGGCGCTCACCTTGCCCACGGCGGATATTTCCACCTTGTAGGTGCCAGCCGAGGCCAATGATTGGTCGAAAGTGCCGTTGAGTGTGGTGACGCCAGTGGAAATCACTTTGCGTGTGTTGGTGGCGGCGTAGAGCCTTACGGTGGCAAAGGCCTCGCCCTCGCCTGTGGAATCGCTAACTTGGAAATGCACTTTATACTGTGCAATGGCGTTGATGCTCATCAGAGCGGTCATTACCGCCATTAATACTAACTTCTTCATTCGTTTGTTCGATAGGTGATATATGGATTGTTAAAAAAAGGGGCGACACCGCTAAAGGCTGTGCACTGTGCGTTTGTGGCGCCGTTCCATATATTAGACGCAAAGGTAAGGCAAAAAGTTGCAAGGGGGAAGAAAAATGTTCTAAAAAAAGTCAACGGGTCAACGAGTCAACGGGTCAACGAGTTTTTTTGGGAGGGGCTGATGGGGAACTGAAAGCCGATTTTATCCATTAAAATCCATTATCACCGATTTTTTTATTATTAGGGTGTAAATAGATTTAATGGATTAAATGGGGTGCTTTATTTTCGCCCCCTTCAGCCGCATCTCTAGTCTGACCTGTCTGACTCGTCGGACTTGTCTGACTTCAACTCGTTGACTTGTTGACTCGTTGACTTGTTTCCCCTTGCCTTGATAGCAAAAATTAATGAATGAGGGGGGAGATGGTGAATTTTTTTAAAAAATAATTGGCAAAAAATTTGCGTATGTGTGAAAAAAGTTAAAAATTTGCATCGGCAAAGTATTTGCACTTTACCATAAACATTGTTTTTTTAAGAGATAATTCACTTTAATACTATCAACAATCTAACTAACTAAGAACGAATGCGTATGAAGAAACAATTCGTATTGCTGGCTTCGCTTATGATTGCATGTGGCGCACCTATGGCTTTGACCTCAAATCAAAACCTTAGTGGCTTCACTGCTATTGCGCAAAGCAACAGTAAAGTTACTGGTACCGTTACCGACCTTAATGGCGAGCCATTAATCGGTGCCACCGTAATGGTGAAAGGTACTAAGATGGGTACTGCCACCGATGTGAACGGCAAGTTCTCTATCAAGGCTGCACAAGGCAGCACATTAGTGGTCACTTACATTGGTTCAAAGCCTACTGAGGTAAAAGTCACAGGCTCTGTAGTGAATGTGAAAGTGGCTGATGGCACCACCAACCTCGATGAGGTGGTTGTAACCGCTCTCGGTATCAAGAAAGACAAAAAATCGCTCGGCTATGCTGTTGACGACCTTAGCAGCGAAGAACTGATGCGTAACAAGAGCACCAACGCCATCAACTCACTTTCAGGTAAAATTGCGGGTGTTAACATCACCCAATCCTCTGGTGCAGCTGGCGCTGGCTCACAAATCATTCTCCGTGGTGGTACATCAGGTTCTGAAAACCGCGACAACCAACCTCTCTTCGTTGTTGACGGTATCATTTACGATAACTCTTCTACCGTGGTTGGTAACTCAGCATTCGATGGTTCGATGGCTTCTGCTACCACTTCTTCTAACCGTGTGATGGATATCAACCCTGAAGATATCGAGAACATGTCGGTGCTGAAAGGCCCTGCCGCTTCTGCACTTTACGGTTCTCGCGCTGCTAACGGTGTGGTAATCATCACCACCAAGAAAGGTAAAGAAGGCTCTGTGGAAGTGAACCTCAGCGCTAAGTACATCAGCTCATGGTGCAAAGACCTTCCTGAAACCCAAAAGACTTTCCGTCGTGGTTACATGGAAGAAATTCGCACCGATGGCAATTACAAGCGTGCCTTCAACGAATTCTCTTACAACTCTTGGGGCGAACAATACGGCTCTGACGTTGCCACTTACGACAACATCGGCAACTTCTTCCAGACCGGTGGCGTTTGGGACACCAACCTTAGTGTTTCGGGTGGTACAAAGAACGGCTCATTCTACTTGAGCGGCTCTTACTACGACCAAGACGGTGTGGTTCCAACCACAGGTTACACCAAGACCACTTTCCGCTTCAATGGCGAACAAAAGTTCAAGATGTTCACATTCGGTGCCAACGCCGCTTACAGTAGCGCACGCACTACCCGTACCCTTACCGGTGCAGCTCTCTATGGCTCAAGCGGTACAGGTGCCCTCTATGGCGTGTACAACTGGTCACCAACCGACGACATGACCCACTATCTGAATGAAGATGGCACACGTTATCGTATGTTTGGCGACCGTCTCGACCCATGGGACGAACGCGACAACCCATACTGGATTGTGAACAAGAACAAGATGACCGATAACACCGACCGCTTTACAGGTAACTTCAGCGTGAAGGCCGACATCACCGACTGGTGGTGGGTAAGCTATCGCATGGGTGTGGACACTTACACTCAGGATGCTTCTAACCGCATCGCTCCTAACGGTGCTATCAAGCAAGTGTGGCAAAAGGGTATGATGAGCGACAACGACCTCCGTTACCGCTACCTCTCAACCAACTTGATGACCAACATCAACAAGCAATTCGGTGACTTCAACCTCAACTTGATGCTCGGTACTTCAACCGACTACACAAGAATTAAGCGCAACTACAAGATTGCCTACAACTTCGCAGTTCCTGAATTCTACTCTTACGACAACGTAAGCAACACCGACCGCAACTTCTCTTACTTCATGTCGAAGAAGCGCCTCGTGGGTGTGTTTGGTGAATTCCGTGCCGACTGGCGTAATGCAATCTTCTTCACCGTTACTGGCCGTAATGACTGGACTTCAACCCTTCCTCTCGACAACCGTTCTTACTTCTATCCATCAGTGAGTGGTGCTATCGCATTCACCGAACTTATGGGTGAGGCTCGTCCTGAATGGCTGAGCTTCGGTAAGGTGCGTGCAAGCTGGGCTGAAGTAGGTAAAGATACCGGTGCTTATGAAACCAACACCGAACTCTGGCCAGTTCACACTTATCTCAACGATGCAGTGTCGGTAGGTAACAGCTGGACTCGTGGTAACCCAGTGCTCAAACCAGAAAAATCTCGCTCATGGGAAGTTGGTTTGGAATTGCGCTTTATCCAAAACCGCTTGAAATTCGACATCGCTTACTACCAAAACAACTCATTCAACCAGATTCTTAGCCCACGTGGACCTCAATCTACTGGCTACATCTTCTGCTCAATCAACGCAGGTAACGTTTACAACAAGGGTCTTGAAATCAGCCTCAGCGGCACTCCTATCAAGACTGGTGACTTCACTTGGGAAACTGGCATCAACGTAGCCGGCAACCGTGGTACAATGGACGGACTTCCTAAGGGTATGGAATTTATGTACGTGACCGATGTTCAATATGCAGGTGCTAAGGCTTGCTCTATCTCTGGCGGCAACTTCATGGCAATCTCTGGTACTGAATGGAAGCGCAACGAAGAAGGTAAGCTCGTTCTCGACAAGAACGGTTTCCCAACCGACGGTAAGACCACTCTCGAAGTTGGTAACCGTGAAGCTAAGTTCACTGGTGGTTGGAACAACACCTTCACTTACAAGAACTTCACCCTCAACATGCTTTGGGAATTCCGCGTAGGTGGTGATGTGTTCAACGGCACCAAGTATGCAATGACAATGAGCGGTGTAAGCAAGTGGTCAGGCGAATTCCGTCAGCAACCTCTCACCATCTCAGGTGTTGACGCTGATGGCAAGGATGTGACTCACACTTGGGAACCAGGTAAGATCTACACCTTCAACGACCTCCCAACCGACGGTGCTTCAATCATCGAAAGCTACTACACTGGCGCTTACAACTACGAGACCCGCAACTGGATCACTAAGGTGAACAGCCTCCGTCTGCGCACCATCTCTCTTGGCTACGATGTGCCAAAGGATTGGCTCGTTAAGAACATCAAGTTCGTGAAGCGTGCAACCTTCACCTTCACCGCCAACAACCTCCTTCTCTTCACCAACTACGACGGTGACCCAGAAGTGGCTGCTGCTGGTGCTGGTCGTGGTGGTTCTTCTTCAGTTGGTTTCGACTACTGCGGTGTACCTGCCACTTCAAGCGTAGCATTCGGTGTGAACTTGACTTTCTAAACAATTTAAGAAAAACCTATAATTGTTAAACCCCAATATAAACCATATATAATATGAAATTAATCAAATCTATTATACTGTGTGGTATGGGTGCTGCGGCACTGGGATTGACCTCTTGCAACGACTGGCTTGATGTGAATACCAACCCAAATATCCCAACTGCAGAAGCTGCAAAATACGAACAGCGTCTCGCCCACATCCAGTTCTATACTAATGACGCTTACATGTTTGCAAGCTGGCGTAGCAATATGGCTTGCGGTGACTGGACTCGCAACGTAGGCGGCGGTACCTACTTCAACATGTCGGTATGGTACCCAACAAATAGTATCGTGACCACTTCTTACCAATGGTGGTTCGTAGGTGCTTATGCTAATGTGCCCGATATGATTGCCAAGGCCAACGCTGCCGGCAACAAGCAATTCGAAGGCGCTGGCTACCTCATCAAGGCTTACGGCAACATGCTGATGACCGACCTTTATGGTGAAATGCCTTACACCGAAGCTGCAGGCGCTAACGCACTTCCTAAGTACGACACCGGCAAGACCATCTTCATGGGCTGCTTGGCCGACATCGACAAGGCTATCGAACTGCTCGAAGCTGGTAGAAACCAAGCTGCAGAGCACCCAACTCTCCCAACCCTCGCTGCTAACGACTCTTGGAACAATGGCGACATCGACAAGTGGATTAAACTTGCTCACTTGCTTAAGGCTCGCTTCATGCTCCACCTCAGCAAGAAGGCTTCTGGCAGCTACCTTGATGGCAAATACGATGCTGAAGGCATTCTCGCCGAACTCGACAAGGCAATGCAAAGCAATGCCGACAACACCGTTATCAACCACACCGACAACAACTCTACCAGCCACGACGTGCTTGGTTGGGACGAACCAGTTGACTACAGTGGTCTCTACTCAGTATCAGGTATGAACTCTGGCTACATGATTACTAAGATGTACTACGACAACCTCACCAACTTCGCAGGTTGCGGCATCGAAGATCCACGTGCCGATAAGATCATTCCATGGGCTGTTTCAAGAAAGTCGGCCGACACTCCTGCTGAAATCAAGTGGCAAGGTGAATGGCGCCGTTCTTTGGGACTCGATCTCGCTTCTAACATCAACAGCGAAGGTGGTCCAATCCGTCCATCTTGGGATAAGGAAAAACAAGGCTTCTACATCGACAGCGACAACGCTGCTCGCTTCGGCGACACCGTTTACGTAGAGCAAACCAGCTCTTCAAAGGGTTATGCTAAGAATCCTGACCTTTACTACTATCGTGGTGGCGTTACTCAACCTAACTCTCGCGAATCAGGCACATTCTACACCCGCGTATCTTCTCCAACCTACGTAGGTACGTATGCAGAAGTTTGCTTCATCCGCGCGGAAGTGCTCTTCAACCTTGGCAGAAAAGCTGAAGCTTACGACGCTTACAAGAAGGGCGTGAAGGCAAGCATGGAACTCATGAACGAAAAGCTCGCTAAATGGTGCAGCGAAGATGAAAACCTCAAAAAGTGCCCATCTTTCACTGTAATCCCTGCTGCTGACATCGACAACTACGTGAACAACGCTCTCGGTACAGCTGGCGACATCACCCTCGGCAAGATTATGACTCAAAAGCGTATCGCTATGTTCTTCTCAATGGAAACTTGGAACGACATGCGCCGTTACGACTACAATCCAGAAATCTTCCTCGGATGGAAAATGCCTGCTTACCACAAGACTCTCGTAGATGCTATGAAGGCTATTCCAGAAGGCAAGCAATTCCGCCGCTGGCGTCAATGCTCACACGAGCTCAGCTACAACGCCGACAACCTCCAGGCAATTGGCGCACAAGTGCCAGGTGCCGACATGTCGCTCAAAGGTGGCTGGAACAAGGCCGACGACGTGTGGACAATCCCAGTATGGTGGGATAGCGACCAAGAATAAAACATTCTGACACTCGATGATAATTAGCGCCGGGGCTTCAAGCCTCGGCGCTTTTTTTGTGGCCTATGAGGCGGTAGAGGGCGCATAGATTATCCCAAATCGGTCATTAGGCCGTGTAGGGATTTTATAGATTACTTCTTGCGTTCTTTTGGCTTTTATAAGATGCCTTTCGCTTGTTTTTAATTCGTAATAGCTCGCTATCACT
>ERZ780207.1938-NODE-1938-length-16263-cov-6.554109_pt1 | contig 16263 bp, 10 predicted proteins | sample MGYA00510977_ERZ780207 | MGnify/ENA primary metagenome ERZ780207 (study PRJEB29588, sample SAMEA2151383) | human gut metagenome | biome: human gut; feature: human-associated habitat; material: faeces | place: Denmark | collected 2008/2010 ... | reverse complement strand
CCGTTGCCGCCGCCTCGCACTTCCCCTGCTGCCGCGGCCGCATCCTTATCGACGGCTGCGCCCATGCGGGTCAGGGTGACGACTTCATGAACGTGCGCGGCACGTATTCGCGTATAGAGTCGTTCAAGGACAGGCGTACGGTCCTTATCGACGGGCGCGGATGGACGATGGGCGCCACGGATACGCTGTGGGTGGTGGACCGCGAGACGATGCGCCGCGGTGCGGAGCTCGTCGTGCGGCGCATAAACAAACGCAACGGCGGTTACGAGGTCGAGTTTACGGATGCCGTTCCTACGGAGGTCACGGAGGGCATGTTCCTCGAGAACAAGACGTGGACGCCCGAACTCGTGGTGCGCAACTGCCGTTTCGAGAAGAAGAACCGTGCCCGCGGAATGTTGGTGACAACGCCGCGTCGGGTCGTCATTGAGAACAATTATTTCAATACGGCAGGTGCTGCGATACTTATCGAAGGGGATCTGGACCATTGGTTCGAGTCGGGTTCGCATACTGACCTTACTATCCGCAACAACCGTTTCGTCAACTGCTGCACGTCGGGTTGCGAGACGGGTGACCGCTGGGAGTGGGGCGAGGCGCCGATAACCATATCACCCTCATTCCGTCCCGACTCTCCCGACAGCCCCTCGTATCACCGTAATATCACCATCTGTGACAATACGTTCGAGTGCTTCGACGCCCCCGTACTCTTCGCCCGCTCGGTCGAGAATCTCCGTTTCGAGCGGAACCGTCTTGTGCCTACCTTCGACTATGAACCCTTCCTGTGGCAGCGGTCGACGCTGCGGCTGGACGGCTGCCACCGCGTGACGGTGCGCGACAACCGCGTGGCGAAGGATTTTCCCGCCCGCACCATCGAACTGCACCACATGCGCCGCAGCGACCTCGCAGTATCGGATAACCGCGTGCCATTCACGGTAGAGATGTGCGGGGAGTGACAGCCGGTACAGCGGGGCAATATTTTATTATTGTTTCTTGCCGCGGTAGCGGGCGAGAGTCTGTTCGATATCGTCAACCTGAATGTCGCGTACGAATATCTTGCCCGTCGCGTGGTCGATGAGTACCCGCAGGCTGCTGCCAAAGGTGATGCCATCCGCTGCAGTTTCGCCTGCCGGGGTGAAGTCGGAATCCAGTTCGGGCTCGAAGTCGAAGATCGGGTGGGCGAGATATATCGCCCCGTCATCGCCTCCGGAGGCTTCGCGCCACGCCTCCAACGACCGCAGAGGTTCGCCGTCGCGCTGCTGCCACAGCCACCCGGCAGGTCCGCTGTACAGGTTCCGTTCGAAGCGGTTGCCGCCGCCCGTGGCGGTGTACTTGTGTACGAATAGGTCATCGGCAGTGAAGGTGCAGACGAGGTTGTTGGCTATGGTGTTGTCGCGGCAGTTCTCCGTCAGGCGAAGCTCCCCCTCCGTCTCGCCGAAAGCTCCCGGGCGGAGGTTGTTGCCGACGAGCGTGTTGTTGAGGATGGCGCAGCGCTCGGTGCCCCCGCCCGTATAGTCGAGATAGCCTCCCATATAGATACCCGTGCGGCGACATGCCGTGACGATATTGTTGCGCACCGTGCAGCGCAGGGTGGGGTAGGCGTCCGTCTCGCTCACGATGCCGATGCCACGGTCGCAGCGGTGGATGCGGTTACGCTCGATGATGATGTCGCGCGCGCCGTCGGCGTAGATCGCTATGGCGCCGCAGTTTCCTTTCAGCTGTCCCAATTCATTGTCGATATCATATATGACGTTTCGGCAGATGACGCCGTTGCGGGCGTAGTTCAGGTCGGGGTTGCGGTTGGCGGCATATCCTCCCGCCGCGTCGATGGCGATGTTCGAGCAGCGGAATATCTCGTTGCCCTCGATGCGGAAGCCGTCGACGTAGCCGTTTATGGTGACGGCCTCCGAGGTGCCCGTGACACAGTCGTGTATGCGGTTGCCCTCGACCGTGATGCGTCGCATGGCCTGCTCCGTATTCCCTATCAGAAGTATGGCATGGGCGCTCGGGTAGGTCTCGCGCGGAGCCGTGTTGCGTATCGAGTGTATATGGTTGCCGCGCAGGGTGATGTCCGTAGATCCGGCCTCGACTACGATGCCGTTGGCCTCGCGTCCCGCCTCCGCGGTCCCGAGAGCCGTGATCTCAAGTCCTTCGACGGTGATGTGACTGCGGCCGCGGATAAGGAGCATGTCGGTGCGACCCTCGACGGCGATGCCCTCGCCGCTGATGACAGGCCTTTCGTTCCCGTATGCCTTGAGCACAATGCGGGCATCGGCGCGGCCCGACGCGGGGAATACAACCTGCTCGCGGTAGGTGCCGCCGCGCACGAAGACCGTATCTCCCGCATGCGCTTCGGCAAGGGCGCGGGCAATGGTGCGGAAGGGGCGGCGCAGAGTCCCTGTGGAGGTATCGTCGCCGTCGGTGGCGACGTAATATCCGGTATGGCGGTTTACGCTCGCGCGAAGGGTTACGCTGCTGGGTATGATGGTCGCAGCGGCGAGAAGCAGTGCGGTCAGTAGTCTCATGAGGTGTGTTGTTGTGTCGGGATTGATATCCTTGCCGCGGATCCACGTACGCAAGGTGCGGCACGGCAGGACAATGATACAAATATATGGATTTATTTGTAAAATGGCCCGATGTCGGAAATAATGACGGAAATTTGGCGTTAATTTATTACCTTTGTCCGGAATATACCGACATGGCGCGTAATTTCGGCCGCGTCGGAGGCGGCCTCGCGCGAGGCTGCGGGTTTTGAATATTACCGTAAAGAAAAATATGAATTTCAAACGTTGGAACAGAGTCGTGGGCTGGATGGTCTTCGCCGTGGCGGCCATGACCTATCTGCTTACGATGGAGCCCTCGTCGAGTCTGTGGGACTGCGCCGAGTTCATCGCCACATCATACAAACTCGAAGTCGGACACCCGCCCGGAGCGCCGCTCTTCATGCTCATGGCCCGCATAGCCACCATGTTCGCACCCTCGACGCACTACGTGCCCCACATGGTCAATGCCATGAACTGTCTGGCCAGCGCCTTCTGCATACTCTTCCTCTTCTGGTCGATCACGCACATCGCACGCCGCATATACGGCGCCGGCGGCCGCACCATTACCGACAACGACAAGATCGCCATCCTCGGCGCGGGCGCCGTGGGTGCCTTGGCATACACCTTCACCGATACATTCTGGTTCTCGGCCGTCGAGGGTGAGGTCTACTCCCTCTCGTCGATGTTCACGGCGCTGGTGGTATGGCTCATGCTCAAGTGGGAGGAGCAGGCCGACGAGCCCCATTCGGCCCGCTGGATCGTGCTGATAGCCTACCTGATGGGCCTCTCGATCGGTGTGCACATACTGAACCTGCTGACCATACCGGCTCTGGTGTTCATCTACTACTTCCGCAAGTATGACCATGTGACGCTGCGCGGCGTTGTCATCGCCACGCTCGTGTCGCTCGCCATACTCGGTTTCATCAACGGCATAATCATCCCCTACACGGTATATGTCGGGGCTATGGTCGACGTGCTGTTTGTCAATGTGTTCCATCTGCCCGTCAATTCGGGCATCGTGGTCTTCGCGCTGGCGCTCTTCGCCGCGCTCTTCTACGGCATCTACCGCACGCACCGCGCGGGCCGCAAGTTGTGGAACCTGCTGCTGCTCTCGACGACGATGATCCTCATAGGCTTCTCGTCGTATGCGACGGTTACGATCCGTGCCGTTGCCAACCCGCCGATGAACAGCAACAACCCCAACAACCCCCATGCGCTGCTGTCGGTGCTGAACCGCGACCAGTACGGCAACCGCCCGCTGCTCTACGGCCCCTACTACTCGTCGCCCATTGACGACTATGTGGAGAGTACGACCTACTACTACGACCGCGAGAGCGGCCGCTACCAGCGTGCAACCGAACTTACGGGGTATACCTACCCGTCGCAGTTCAAACACATATTCCCCCGCGTGTGGAACTCGCTGAAGGGCGAGGCCGAGTACAAGCCGTGGGCTGCGTACCGCACCAAGACCGATGTGGTGCGTGACGAGAACGGCGAACCGATGCGTGACGAGCAGGGACGCGTGATGACGGGCGAGGTTGTGGATTTCGGACATACGGTCTACGACCCGATGACGGGCGAGAGCTTCGTCGAGCCCACCTTCGGCGAGAACCTCTACTTCTTCTTCACCTACCAGCTCAACTATATGTACTGGCGTTACTTCCTGTGGAACTTCGTGGGACGTCAGGACGACATACAGGCCGGCAAGGAGACCATCGCCCACGGCAACTGGCTCTCGGGCATCGATGCCGTGGACAAGATCTACCTCGGGCCGCAGACGATGCTGCCGCGCGAGATGGCCGACAACCCCGCCCGCAACACATACTTCTTCCTGCCGTTCCTGCTGGGTATACTCGGACTGATCTACCAGCTCAACCGCGACCAGCGCAACTTTACGGTGGTTATGTGGCTCTTCGTGATGATGGGCGTGGCGCTGGTGGTATACTTCAACACCTGCCCTTCGGAGCCGCGCGAGCGCGACTACGTATATGCCGGTTCGTTCTACGCCTTCTCGATATGGATCGGGCTCGGGGTGTTGGCGCTGCGTGACTTCATCGCCTACATCATGCGTCGCGACTCGCGTGCGGCGGCCATCGTCGCCACTGTCGTATGTCTCGGCGTGCCGACGCTGCTGGCGGCGCAGAACTGGGACGATCATGACCGTTCGGGCCGTACCTTCGCCCGCGATATCGGTTGGAACTATCTGCAGACGGTACCCGAAAACGCCATCGTGATAAACTACGGCGACAACGATACCTTCCCCCTGTGGTTCAATCAGGAGGTGGACGGTGTGCGCACCGATGTCCGTGTGATGAACTCGAGCTATCTGGGCGGCGACTGGTATATCGACGAGATGCGCGTGCGCTCGAACGAGTCGGCTCCCGTGCCCTTCTCGCTGCCGAGCAGCAAATATACCCGTGTGAACGATGTCCTCCCCGTACGGGACAAGGTCGACCGTGTGGTCGATATAAAGGAGCTGATGGATTTCATCGCCAGCGAGGACGCGGGAACGAAGCTGCAGCTCGTGGACGGCTCGCTCATAGACTACGTGCCGGCACGGCGAATAGCCATCCCCGTCAACAAGGACAACGCCATAGCCGCGGGTATAGTCAAGGAGGAGGACCGCGACCTGATGGTCGACACGGTGTACTTGACCATCTCGGACCGCAAACGTTCGATCGACAAGAGCGAGATGATGCTGCTCGACCTGCTTGCGTCGTTCGACTGGAGTCGTCCGATATGTTTCACGCAGGTCTACATATTGCAGGATTTCGGCCTGCTCGACTACCTGCAGTTCGACGGCTATTCGTACCGTCTGGTTCCTATACTTACGCCTTACCGTTCGGCTTGGGACATCGGCCGCATCGACACCGACGTGGCATACCCGCTGCTGAAGGATACGCTGCGCTACGGCAATCTGGCGGATCCCGGCGTCAATGCCGATTACTTCGTGCAGTATAATTTGAGCGCGTCGCGTGCGCGTGAGGCCTTTGCCCGCGTTGCCCGCAAGCTGTTGCAGGAGAACCAACCCGACAAGGCGCGCGAGATGCTTGACCGCGGTCTGGAGGTGCTGCCTTCGCCCAAGATACGTTATACGGATGCCAATACATATCCCTTCATCGAGTGCTACTATCTGCTGGAGGATTACGACAAGGGTGATGCCCTGCTGAAGGATTACGCCGAGACGCTCAAGGAGTATATCGAATACTACCTGCAGTTTGACGGTGCGCAGGCGGCTCTGGTGTCGGATATCATAACCGAGAAGCTGGACAGTCTCTATGAGTTGTACTATCTGGCGGCATACGCCCGTCGTGACGATCTGGTGAAGTATTTCAACGAGTATTTCCGCACGTTCGGATATACGGACGAGGAGCTTATCCAGCCCGGAACCGATGCCGGTGATCTGATGGATGCGCCGGTGGTGGATATGAAATAGACGCAGCGGCAGATGTGCGGATTAAACCTCTGCCGGTAAATATACGATCCCGGGAATTTCCTTTATGGAGATTCCCGGGATCGTTTTTCGGTAGATGTAGGGTTACTCCTTGTCGTAAATCGTTTGAGAGGTTGAGGGGGTATTGTCCTTATCGTCCGGCTGATCCCCGACCTTTATGACGGCATTGCGGGCGGCATTGCGGCGCAGGCGCTCCAGACCGCTGCGCTTGAGCGGTGTCGTGCCGAACCGTTCGGTGAATGTCGCCTCGTCCATGGCGGCCCATTGCGCGGAGTCGATCGATGCGGGGTCGAAGAGCGGGTCGAACGCCGTGTTGCGGTGCATGGGGGCGTGGCGGTTATAGGGACAGCAGCTCTGGCACTCGTCGCAGCCGAAGATCCAGCCGTGCAGGTCGATCGTGCTGTCGGGATCGGCCTCTATGGTGTGGCACGAAACGCATCGCGCGGCATCTATGGTCATGGGAGCGACTATGGCGCCCGTGGGGCAGGCGTCGAGACAGCGGCGGCAGGCGCCGCAGCCGTTGTGGGTATATGGCGTATCGTAGCTGTCGGCCTCGTCGCAGAGGACCATCTCGCCCAGCAGTACGAACGACCCGAAACGTGGCGTTATGAGCAGCGACTGGCGTCCGATCCACCCGAGGCCCGCCTCCACGGCATACTGTTTCTCGAGCAGCGGGGCCGAGTCGACAAAGATACGCCCCGCAAGCGCAGGGTTCTCCTGCTGCAGGGTACGCAATATGTGTTGCAGCATCTTGCGGATGGTTTTGTGGTAGTCTCGGTTGCAGGCGTATGAGGCGATGCGAGTACGGCATGCGGCGTCGTAGCCCTCGCTCACGTGCGAGCGGTAGCTTACGGCGCAGACGACAACCGTACGTGCCCCCTCTACCAGACGCCGCGTGTCGAAGCGCACGTCGAGGTGGTTGCGCATGTACGAAAGCGAGGCATCGAATCCCCTCTCCAGCCATCGGCGGAAGGCCTCTTCGTTGCGGCCGAGGTGCTGCGCGCGGGTTATGCCGCAGAGATCGAAGCCCGCTTCGAGGGCGAGTTCTTTTATGCGTAATGACTCCAACATAGGCTATTTCGTCTCAAATATACCTAATTCTCATATTTTTTTTATACCTTAGGTGCGAATTTCACAAAGACAATTGCTTAATGAGGGCTTCAAATACACTCTATGAACTTCTTGAAAACAGCATAAAAGAGTATAAGGACAACATCGCCTTCTCGATGTTCGGAGGGGAGAATGTGACCTATGCCGAGGTCGGACTGCGAGTGGCCATAGTACAGCAGATGCTGCTCGATGCCGGTCTGAGCGCCGGCGACAAGGTGGCGATACTGAGCAGCAACATGCCCAACTGGGGTGTCTGCTATTTCGCCGTTACGACGGCAGGCATGATCGCTGTGCCGATCCTTCCCGACTTCACCGAGGCGGAGCTCGACATGCTCATACGCCATTCGGAGGCCAAGGCGCTCTTCGTGTCGGACAAACTGTTTACCAAGCTGTCGAAGGAGACTGTGGCGATGCTCGACATCGTCATCCGCACGAAGAATCTCGGTATCATATCGCAGCGCACGACGGGCAAGGGAACGCGCACCGTGCCGCGTCCCGATGATCTGGCCGTCATAATATATACGTCGGGTACGATGTCGCGGCCCAAGGGCGTGATGCTCACACACTACAATCTGGCGTCGAACGTCAACATGATGTACGGCCTGTTCCCCATCGACGAGAATGACTCGATGCTCTCGGTACTGCCTCTGTCGCACACATACGAGTGTACGGTCGGCATGCTCTATCCCTTTGCCGTCGGAGGAAGGGTCACATACCTCGAGAAGCCGCCTACGGCTTCGATTCTGCTGCCGGCGCTGCAGTCGGTGCGGCCGACGTGTCTGCTGATCGTGCCGCTCATAATCGAGAAGATATACCGCAGTCAGATATATGCCAAGTTTACCTCCAACGCCTTCCTTCGCAAGGTCTACGGCAACGATTTCCTGCGTCGGCAGATACACCGTATAGTGGGCCGCCGTCTGATGAAGGTCTTCGGCGGGCGTCTGCGCTTCCTCGGCATCGGGGGCGCGAAGCTCAATCCTCAGGTAGAGCAGTTCCTCATCGAGGCACGTATGCCATACGCCATAGGATACGGCCTTACGGAGACGGCCCCGATGGTTGCGGGTGCCGTACCGGCCATGCCGCGAAAGGTGGGGTCGACGGGATTGCCTATGGTGGGACTGCAGGTGCGGCTGGACAACATCAATCCCGAGACACGGCAGGGTGAGATCGTGATCAACTCGCCGTCGATGATGCGCGGGTATTACAAGAACGAGGAGGCTACGGCCGAGGCCTTTACCGAGGACGGGTGGTTCCGTACGGGTGATCTGGGTTATATCGACGAGGATGGCTTCATCTTCATCAAGGGCCGTTTGAAGAACATGATCGTGGGCCCGAGCGGCGAGAATATATATCCCGAGGAGATCGAGTCGGTGTTGAATACCAACGCCTATGTCTCGGAGTCGCTCGTGACGCAGCAGGATGGCCATCTTGTGGCGTTGATACATTTCGACAAGGAGGCAATCGAGAAACTCAAGGACGAGCTGATGGAGAAGTGGGAGATCACGCGTGAGGACTGGCACCGCAAGGTGGGCGAGTGGAATGCCAAGAAGGAGGAGATCAAGCAGGAGATCATGCGTTACGTCAACTCGAAGGTGAATAAGTTCTCGCGTATTACGGAGGTGGTCGAGGAGGACGGCGGCTTCGAGAAGACCCCGACACACAAGATACGCCGCTTCAAATATAACGGCAGCAATAACGCCAAGACAGGCGAGGCATCGCCCTCGGCTGCAACAGAGACGGCTCCGGCCGAGGAGAAGGGTTCGGAGAGTGCCGATTCCTCTTCGGGGGCGGAGACGCGGGGTGACGCCTGATCGCACTCGTGATTCACTGATATAAACAAAAGGAGAGATCCGCACGGATCTCTCCTTTTGTTGTTTTAGCGTTGGGCTATTGGACGGATTGGGCCGTCGAATCGGCCTGTTGCACGATTGCGGGGGCCTGTTGCAGAGTATCTGCCGCGGATGTCTGCGTATCGGCTGCCGTCGTCGGGCGCGGATTGAACGTCGCGCCGATCTTTATGCCCGGATATTTGTCTGCCACGGCCTTTATGATGACCAGCGAGGGGTTATCCTTGAGTTCTGGCGCCATCTTCAACAGTGTCGATATCGATGTGTTGGCATCGAATAGTACGGTCAGCACGCCATCCCTTGCCGTGGCCGTGGCTGGAAATGCCGCCGTCGCACCTTTATGGGTTATGGTGAAGGATACGTATCCCGTCGCGGGGTCGTACATGTAGGGTACAGCGCCTTTGTGTTGTCCGCTCTGCATGACGGCCGTATTGTTGTTGAGGAAGGTGACGGCGTCGCTGCCGGTGGTGAGACCTAATGCCTTAGATATGTCGGGCAGCTGTGTGCGGAGTGTGGCTATGGCCACCGTAGCCATCGAACTGCTCCCCGAATAGACTATCTGCGGCGAGGAGTATACCCACGTTGAGGCCGTGAGCTGCTCGAGCGTGAGCGGCTCGCCTGCGGCATGGGCTTCGGCCTTTGCCGCCTTGGTGTTGGCAAAGAGGTTGAGCAGACTCTGCAACCCTTGTGCATGCACTCCTTCAGCGGCGGAGGTCGCTGCGAGGGCCAGTATAAGAAGTGTCAATATCCTTTTCATACGTTTGGTATGTTATTTCTGCGGCGCGAACTCGAATCCTATCATCATGCCGTCGTAGCTCTTCAGCAGCGAGGTCGCGGCCTGCAGCGATGAGGTTATGCTGCCCAGAAACTCTATTACGTCCAGCAGCTTGTCCGCCGCGAAGAGTATCTGCAGGTTCGAGCCGTTCATATATACCGAGGCGTTAATGCCCTTGTTGAGTCCCAGTTTCTCGGCTGCGGGGCGCTCGGCCGTGCCGAATGTTATGTTCAGCGTATGGTTCTCCCCGTCCATCGTATAGCGGCCGTTTATGGTCTTGGCGCCTACGGTCGAGGTGAAGGTGCCGTCGCTGTTGAAGACAAAGGTGCAGGCCCCTTCGCGTATGCCCACCATCTCGTAATATTTCGATATCTTGTCTTCGACGGTCGAGACGGCGGCTGCGGCCGCAATCTCCGAGAGGGCGTTGTCGGACGACAGCCGCAGTCCGGGTTTGGCGTAGCTCCATGAGCCGATTATGCGCTGCGAGGTGAAGGCTCCGTCGGTGGCCTTGTCCACGGCGGCCGATGCCGCTCCCTTCAAGATATCGAAGAGATTGTTCTGTGCCTGAGCCGCTGTCGCGGCCGACAGCATGAGCAGAAATATTATAACTGTCCGTTTCATATAAACGCGATTTATGTTCTACATATTTTATCCCTTCCCTATTAAGCCGTCCCGCCGAGAAAATAATATTTATCTATATCTATTTTATGTCAGGCGGCAAGGGGTATGGCTTTTACCGTGCGGAGGCCTTTTCCGGGAATGCTTTTCGTGGCGTGTTATTCCAGCGAGTCGCATTCGCGCAGCCACTCTGCGGCCGAGGCATCCGACGGCATGCGCCAGTCGCCGCGGGGCGAGAGCGAGACGCTTCCCACCTTGGGACCGTCGGGCAGGGCCGAACGCTTGAACTGCTGGGCAAAGAAGCGGCGGAAGAATATCCTGAGCCACTTGATCACGGTAGCGCGGTCGTAGCGTCCGTCGAAGGCGTGCATGGCCAGAAAGAGTATCTTCGAGGGCGGGAAACCCTGTCGCACGAAGTTGTAGAGGAAGAAGTCGTGGAGTTCGTACGGCCCGACTATATCCTCGGTCTTCTGGGCTATGTTTCCGCTCTCGTCTGCGGGCAGCAGCTCGGGACTTACGGGCGTTGCGGCCACATCCTCCAGCGCAAGGCGCAGGGCGTCGTTCGTCTCCACCGACGCGGCCCACTCGACCATGTGTCGCACCAGAGTCTTTGGTACGGAGCAGTTGACACCGTACATCGACATGTGGTCGCCGTTGTATGTGGCCCAGCCGAGCGCCAGCTCGCTCAGGTCGCCCGTACCTATGACGATGCCGCCCTGCATGTTGGCCACATCCATCAGTATCTGCGTGCGTTCGCGGGCCTGAGAGTTCTCGTATGTAACCGAACGGTCCTCGTCGGGCAATCCTATGTCGGCGAAGTGCTGGCGGCATGCCGCCGCTATTGATATCTCGCGCAGCGTGGCCCCCGATTCGCTGACCAAGGTGACGGCGTTGCGGTATGTGCGTCCCGTGGTTCCGAAGCCCGGCATCGTTACGCCGATTATACCTTTGCGGTCGAGGCTGAGGCGGTCGAATGCGCGCAGCGTTACGAGCAGCGCCAGCGTCGAATCGAGACCTCCCGATATGCCTACGACGGCGCAGCGGCAGCCCGTATGGGCGAGGCGTTTGGCCAGACCGAGACTCTGTATGGCGAAGATCTCCTCGCAGCGGCTGCGGCGGTCGCCGCTGTCGTGCGGCACGAAGGGCGCGGGGTCGACCGTACGGTCGAATGCCGACTCTGCTGCCGCGGGAAGCGTAATCGCAATCCGGCGGGGCGGGAGCGTTGTGCCGTAGTAGGCGAAGGTGTTGCGCCGCATACGCTCGCTGCGCAGAAACTCTATGTCGACATCTGCCGCGACGATCTGCTCCTCGGTCGAGAAGCGGTCGCCCTCGACTATCATCGTGCCGTTCTCGGCGATAAGGCCGTTGCCGGCGAAGACCAGATCGGTGGACGACTCGCCGAAGCCCGACGAGACATATACGTATGCCGACGATGTGCGTGCCGACTGCTGGCGCACGAGCGAGGTGAGGTAGGCATGTTTGCCTATGGTCTCGGGCGAGGCCGAGAGGTTGAATATCACCTCGGCGCCCGCGGCGGCCTTGTGCGACGACGGGGGTACGGGCACCCACAGGTCCTCGCATATCTCCACGCCGCACCTTACGCCGTCGATGACGGGCTGCAGGTCGGTGCCGAAGGGTACTTCACACTCTCCGATAGTGATTGCGGCATCCTTGATCCCGGCGCCCGAGGCGAACCACCGTGCCTCGTAGAACTCGGCATAGTTGGGTATGTAGCTTTTGGGTATGGCACCGAGATATTTGCCGCCTGCCATTACAACGGCGCAGTTGTATATGGCGTTTCCGTAGCGCAGCGGTGCGCCGACGATGGCCGCGACGGGAATGTCACGCGAGACCGCGGCGATGCGGTCGAGCGCCTCGGCGGCGGCATCGAGCAGCTTCGGCTGCAGGAACAGGTCGCCGCATGTGTATGCCGTGATGCACAACTCCGGAAAGACCATGACACGCACGCCGCGCGCAGCCGCACGCCGCATCAACCCTGTAATGTGGTCGGCATTGAAGCCGCAGTCTGCGACCCTGACGGCGGGCACGGCCGCCGCAACCTTGAAATATCCGTATCGATTCATATCGTGCGGTGTCAATCCTTGACGTATGCCTTCTCTATGCGCAGCACGTATGCCTTGTGAAAGTCGGCCGACGGATACCATCGTTCGATGAGGCTGCGGTCGATGAAGTTCTCGGGCTTGATCATGTCGGCGTAGAGCTTGCGGCACTCCAGTACGAGACGCGCCTCGGCGATGGCGGGGGTATCGTTGTCGGTGAACTCCACCGCAAGGCCCGCATTGTGGAGTTTGTCCTCGTCGCGACCCGAGTGCGAACCGCAATATTTGAGCGCTTCGCGGTACTGCTCGGGCAGGAACGATAGGGTGAGCGTATCGCTCTGCTCGACAAGCCCGAAGGTATATCTCTGGGGACGTATTACGGCGACGGCGACGGGAAATCCCCATATTACGCCTACGCCGCCCCATGATGCCGTCATGGCGTTGTGGCGCACGTGGTCGCCTGCCGTGATGAGCATCCAGTCGCTGCCGATGTCATGTATGAAGTTGTCGTTGATCTGTGCGGGATCGACTTCGTGAAATCCTTTCATATTTTTGGACTTATGTCGTTTACGATCTATTTATATGATATGTTGCGGCCGTCTGCGTACATTTATTCGGCCCACAATTGTGCCAGATTGATTATGACGTCCGTGGCGCGGCGCATCGTATCGAGCGAGCAGTATTCGAATTTGCCGTGGAAATTCATGCCGCCGGTGAAGAGATTGGGACACGGAAGTCCCATGAACGAGAGGCGCGCGCCGTCGGTACCGCCGCGGATGGGACGCACGATTGGCTCTACACCCGCCTGACGCATCGCCTCCATCGCCTTGTCGATCACCTGCGGGTGCGGCTCGACCATCTTGCGCATGTTGAAGTATTGGTCCTTGAGCGTGAGGTTAAGCACATCCTTGCCGTAGCGCTTCTGCAACAGGTCGACGCAACTCCACATCCACACCTTCTTCTGCTCGAAACGCTCGCTGTCGTGGTCGCGTATGATGTAGCTTATGCGGGCATTCTCGACCGTGCCGTTGAGCGCGACGCAGTGGAAGAAACCCTCGTAGCCGTCCGTATGCTCGGGACGCTGTACGGCAGGAATCAGCGCGTTGAGTTCGCACGCAACCTGTATGGCGTTTATCATCTTGTCCTTGGCGTAGCCCGGGTGTACGTTGCGGCCCTGAATATCTATCGTTGCCGAGGCGGCGTTGAAGTTCTCATACTCCAGTTCGCCTTCATATCCGCCGTCCATCGTGTAGGCGAAGTCGGCGCCGAAAGCCTTCACGTCGAAGTAATCGACACCGCGGCCGACCTCCTCGTCGGGGGTGAAGCCTATGCGTATCTTGCCGTGGCGTACCTCGGGATGTGTCATGAGATACTCGGCTGCGGTCATGATCTCGGCACAGCCTGCCTTGTCATCGGCCCCGAGCAGCGTCGTGCCGTCGGTATGGATGATGGTGTGACCCTTGAAGAGCGCCAGCTCGGGGAAATCCGCCACACGCATCGTCAGCGCGGTATTGAGCTTTATGTCGCCGCCGTCGTAATCCTCTATGATGTGCGGATGCACATCCTTGCCGCTCATGTCGGGCGAGGTGTCGACGTGCGAGATGAAACCTATGACGGGTGCCGTCTCAAGACCCGGCGTCGCGGGAATGGTGCCCATGGCGTATCCGTGCTCGTCGACCGTAACCTCCGTCATGCCGAGCGTACGCATCTCGTCGGCCAGAAAGTTGAGCAGCACGAGCTGCTTTTCGGTCGAGGGGAAGGTCTCGCTGTTCTCGTCCGACTGCGTGTCGAACGATACGTATTTCAGAAATCTGTCCTTGAGTTCCATAATCTTATTTTTTTGTAGGCGGCGCGGCGGCCGCCCGTTGTTGTATTGACTCTTAATTGTTCTCTTTGCGGGCCCGCATCGTATGCAGCACGAAGTATACCATTAGCACGATGTACATCCCAAGACCGAGCCACTCGGCACCCTTCGACTCGGCCCAGCCGGTCATTTTCCAGTCGCAGTCGAGGTATTTGAGTACGGCGCTCACCACGCCCATCAGCGCACCGCCTGCGATGAAGCCCGAGGCGATGAGCGTACCGCGGTCGAAGCGCGCCTTGTTGAGGGCCTCGTCCTTCGAGCGGTTGGCGACGAACCATGCGATAAGTCCGCCGACTACCAGCGGGGCGTTAAGGTACATCGGGATGAACATTCCGAGCGAGAAGGCCAGTGCGGGGATACCTATGGCCGTGAGCACCAGAGCCAGCACGGCACCCATGAAGTAGAGTATCCACGGTGTCGAGCCTCCGGTCATGAGGGGCTGTATGACGGCGGCCATGGCATTTGCCTGCGGTGCCACCAGAGCATCCTCGCCCACGAAGCCGAACGAGTCGTTCAGCACGATCATCACGCCGGCGACGGTTGCGGCCGAGACGGCCGTACCGAGGAACTTCCACGCCTCCTGCTTGCGGGGCGTGGTGCCGATCCAGTATCCGATCTTGAGATCCGTTATGAAGCCTCCGGCCATCGAGAGGGCCGTACATACGACACCGCCGATGATCAGCGCGGCGGTCATGCCGGCCGTACCGCTCAGGCCGATGCTTGCCAGCACGAGCGAGCTGAGGATAAGCGTCATGAGCGTCATGCCCGAGACGGGGTTGGTGCCCACGATGGCGATGGCGTTGGCGGCCACGGTGGTGAATAGGAAGGCTATGACGAAGACGATAAGCAACGCCACGATGCTCTGCATGCCGTTTCCGAGCAGACCGAAGTGGAAGAATACGAAGGTTGCGATGAGCGCCGCGATCAGCACCGAGAGGATCAGACGCATTGACAGGTCGCGCTGCGTGCGTTCGGCGGCGGGGGCAGCCTGTCCCTTCTTCGAGGTGAGTTCACCCACGGCCAGAGCTACGGCCTGACGTATGATGCCCGCCTGCCGTACGATACCTATAAGGCCGGCCATTGCTATGCCGCCGATACCGATCGGGCGTCCGTATGTCGTGAATATATCTTCGGGCGAGAGCGCGGCCGAGGCGGGGTCAACCGACCCGATAAGGGGTACGATGAGGAACCACACGAGGCACGAGCCTGCCGTGATGATGACCGCATACTTCAAACCGATAATATATCCGAGGCCGAGTACGGCGGCACCCGTATTGAGCGAGAATACCACCTTGAACTTGTCGGCACACATTGCGCCGAACTCGCATATACGTGTCGATACGACTTCGGTCCATGCGCCGAAGGTGCTGACGATAAAGTCGTAGACACCGCCCACGAGACCCGCCACGGCCAGCAGCTTGGCTTGGTCGCCGCCCTTCTCGCCCGAGACGAGCACTTCGGTTGTAGCCGTAGCCTCGGGGAAGGGGTATTTGCCGTGCATCTCCTTGACGAAGTATTTGCGGAAGGGGATCAGAAGCACTATGCCCAGCACGCCGCCCAGCAGCGACGAGAGGAATATCTGATAGAAGTGCGCCTCCAGCCCGAGGATGTAGAGTGCCGGAAGGGTGAAGATGGCACCTGCAACGATAACGCCCGAGCTGGCGCCGATGGATTGTATGATGACGTTCTGTCCCAGCATGTTCTTCTTGCCGAGGGCGGTGCCGACGCCTACGGCGATGATGGCGATGGGTATGGCGGCCTCGAACACCTGTCCCACCTTGAGACCGAGGAATGCCGCCGCGGCCGAGAATATCACGGCCATGATTATGCCCATCGTGACCGAGTAGGGCGTCACCTCCTTCGGATTCGACGAGGCGGGCATCACGGGCGTGTACTCTTCGCCCGGCTTGAGTTCGCGGTAGGCGTTTTCGGGCAGCGAGGTGAGTTGCTTGTCCTGTTCCATGTGTAGTTGTGAATGCTGAATTTTGAATTTTTAAT
>ERZ780207.1933-NODE-1933-length-16298-cov-5.867451_pt1 | contig 16298 bp, 10 predicted proteins | sample MGYA00510977_ERZ780207 | MGnify/ENA primary metagenome ERZ780207 (study PRJEB29588, sample SAMEA2151383) | human gut metagenome | biome: human gut; feature: human-associated habitat; material: faeces | place: Denmark | collected 2008/2010 ... | reverse complement strand
GAAATGACGGAGTCAGAGTCCGTTGCCTTACCATTTGGCGATGGGCCAATGTGTTGTCTCAACAAAAGATATTATACACATGTGGCTATATAGTGTCAAGCATTTTTTTATTTTAATTGAATGTAATTGAATATAAATTCTGCTTGTCCTGCTAAAATGTGATCACCGGCTAATTTTTAAACAACAACACCTCGCCATCATATTCAGCAAATGTCACCTCATCGCCCCACTCAAGCTTTGCCGTGCCGTTTGTCTGCTCTATGATTGTTTTCTCTATGCGTTTTTTATCATTTTCCGGGATAACGGCTTTCACGAGCACATCCGCCTCATACGCTGTGTCCATCACCGTAATCTTCTCCTGTGCAAACAGATACTGAAGTCTTCCGATTCCGGTATAGTCCGTCCTGATAAACAGTACTGCACCATCCTTCTTCTCTATTATCTCACTTGCCGAAAGCCCCGCCTTCGTGGCTTGCTGATACGCACGCACCAGTCCGCCTGTGCCAAGCAGCACCCCACCGAAGTATCTCGTTACAACAACAGCGGCATTGTGGATATTTTCCTTAAGGAGCACATCAAGCATAGGACGGCCTGCGGTGCCTGCAGGCTCCCCGTCATCCGAGCATCTGGTCAGCTCCTGTCTCTTTCCTATAACAAAGGCACTACAGTTGTGCCTTGCATCCCAGTATTTCTTTTTCGTCTCATTGATGAAGCTTACAGCCTCATCCTCAGACTCTACCGGCCTTACGGTTGCTATAAACCTCGATTTTCTCTCTGTTATCTCACCCTGTCCGCCCTTGTACACGTACAGGCTTATAGTATTCTCTGACATATGATATTCTTTCCATCCTGATATTGCCTGATTACACTCATGCATCTTAAAGACACTTTATAATTGTTACCTGTATTATATAATATGAAAACCAATCTGTAAATTGCATTTAAATGCTATATTTGATATAATAATGTATACTGTTTATTTTCTAATCACAGTATATACAAACAAGATTACAAATCTTTATAATGACAAGGAGGCCTATATATGAATTACGGCAAAAAAGCTACAATGCAGCTGCTCCGGAAATATGACAATAAGAGCTCTAAGGTCAAAAACAAGTTCAAGCTCATTGTTCTAAAGATTCTTCTGGTTGTAGTAATTGTAGCAGGCGCAGCCGGCATCAGTTCAGGAATCGGTGTCATGAGGGGAATCATTGATTCCGCACCTGACATATCAAAGATCGATGTCACTCCTACCGGCTACTCAACTACCGTTCTGGCGGCAAACGGAGAAGAAACCGCCACACTCGTAGGTCAGGGGGCAAACAGGCAGTATGTCACCATCGATGAGATTCCGCTGGATTTGCAGCATGCTTTTGTTGCAATCGAGGATGAACGCTTTTACGATCACAACGGCATCGACCTGCATGGTATCGGAAGAGCCTTTATCTCCGGTCTGTCAAAGGGCAGATTCAGCGAGGGAGCCAGCACGATAACACAGCAGCTCATCAAGAACAACGTACTGACAAGCTGGACAAGCGAGACTTCCTTCGTAGAAAAGCTTCAGAGAAAGATTCAGGAGCAGTACCTTGCCCTTGAGCTTGAAAAGCAGGTAAAAGACAAGGACTGGATTCTTGAAAACTACATGAATTCGGTCAATCTGGGGGCAAATACCCTCGGTGTGCAGGCCGCATCCAAGAAGTACTTTAACAAGGATGTCTCAGAGCTCACGCTTTCCGAAGCATCTGTCATCGCAGGTATCACTCAGAATCCATCCGGCTACAACCCTATCACTCACCCTGACAAAAACGCCAAGAGACGTGAAAAGGTGTTAAATAACATGAAGGATCAGGGCTATATCTCCAAGGCGCAATATGATGAGGCCATGGCCGATGATGTCTACTCAAGAATTGCTGAGTACAACACCACAGGCTCAGGCTCTGTGAACACATACTTTATTGATGCGCTCATCGACAACGTGTTCGACGATCTCACAGCCGCCGGTTACTCTGAGACAGAAGCCTACAAGCTGATTTACAAGGGCGGACTGACTATCAAATCGACCCAGGACCTTACTATGCAGACTATATGCGACGAGGAGGCAAACAATCCATCCAACTATCCGTCCGACGCAAAGTATTCGTTCCAGCTTTCCTTCGAAGTAAAAAAGGCAGACGGTTCGTACAAGACCTACACAAACCAAACCATGCTCTCTTTTTATAAGAAGAAAACCAACAATGATGATTTCAGCATCAACTACTCAAGCCCTGATGAATGCAATGCAGCTATTGCACAGTACGAGCAGGATGTACTTGAGGAGGGCGATTCAATTGTAGAGGGTTCTGAAGCTGTCAATATCACGCTGGAGCCGCAGGTTGCCATGACAGTCATCGACCAGAGCACCGGTGAAGTAAAGGCACTGGTAGGCGGTCGCGGTGACAAATCCGGCAACAGAACATGGAACAGAGCTACAGATACATGCAGACAGCCCGGCTCTACCTTCAAGATAATCGGCTGCTATGCTGCTGCTCTCGATGCAGGCGGCAAAACACTTGCATCCGTGCAGGATGATGCACCGTTTACAGTAGGTTCAAAAACCTTTAACAACTATGACAAATCTTTCGGAGGCTTTACCTCCATCCGATGGGCAATAACAAAGTCCATCAATATTGTAACAGTCAAAACCTTACAGGATATCGGGGTTGAGCTCGGTTACAAATATGCGGAGGATTTCGGTATTTCAACTCTCACCGATTCCGACAAAAACCTGTCACTGGCGCTCGGCGGACTGACAAAGGGTGTCACAAATCTTGAGCTCACAGGTGCATATGCTACTATAGCCAACGGCGGAGTATACTTAGAGCCAAAGTTCTACACTCAGGTTCTTGACCACGATGGCAATGTATTACTTGACAAGACCACTACACAGGACACACGTACTGTAATCAAGGATACTACGGCATGGCTTCTTACAGATGCCATGAAGGATGTTCTGACACAGGGAACCGGAAAGCTGGCGCGCTTTGACAGCCAGATAGCCCAGGCGGGTAAATCCGGTACCACAACCAGCAACCGCGACTGCCTGTGGGCAGGCTACACACCATACTACACATGTGTCGTATGGGGCGGCTATGATGACAACTCAAAACAGTCCGGCAAGCTCACATCCTACCCTAAGAATATATGGAGGAATGCCATGAGCAGAATCCATGAAGGACTAGAAACCAAAGACTTTGTACAGCCGGATGGTATAACAAATACCACGGTATGCAGCAAATCAGGGCTTGTTCCTTTAGAGGGAACATGTGACAATGATCCTCGAGGATCAATGCTGACAACTGAATATTTTGATACGGACACTGTGCCGACAGACAGCTGCGACCATCATGTTGCACTTGAGATTTGTGCCGATTCGGGAGCCATTGCCGGTCCATATTGTCCGAATAAAACATCAAAGGTATTTATAATAGGCGCTGTATCAGGCAGCCCTGAATATGAATTCATGGCAGATGATACGTTCATGAATACCGTATGTACATTACATGATGCAACATCGCTGATTAACAGCTCACCAACCACCACGGATCCTACCAATTCCGGTACTACACCGGGCAGTACTGATGGCACTGCGGCTGGAGCACAGACAGGTGGGGCTGAAACTGGTACCGGTGCTAGCTCAGGTGCTGGTACTGGTAGCTCCGGTACTGGCACTGGCGGTTCCGGTTCAAGCGGTTCTGGAGCCGGTGCTTCCGGTACCGGTGGCTCCGGTTCAGGTGGTACTGATACCGGCAGCTCCGGTTCATCCGGTAACACTCATCGTTAACCATTACGATTCACAACTTAATTATCTAAAGCAAAACCCCCAAGGATCATATCCTCGGGGTTTTTGTTGATGTATATATGCTAAGGGGATTAGATAATAATTTGCATTACTCTACATCCTGTAATGCCTCAATTCCTTCCTCGCCTGTACGAACCTTGACAACCTGTGCCACGTCGTAAACGAAGATCTTGCCATCTCCGATATGTCCGGTGTAGAGAGTCTTCTTAGCAGTCTCAATAACCTTTTCTACCGGAATCTTGCCAACGATTACCTCAACCTTAACCTTTGGAAGTAATGTCGCATCAAGCTCAGCTCCACGGTATTTCTCGCCGGCACCCTTCTGGATACCGCAGCCCATAACCTGTGTCACTGTCATTCCTGTTACACCTAAGTCATTCATAGCCTTACGAAGCTTGTCGTACTTTGTAAGCTTTGAAATAATAACAACCTTGTGGATACCGCTTGCTGAAGCCGGTGTTGTTGCATTTACAACAGGCACTGCTGCATCCTTCTTTGCCTGAGAAGCTGTTGCATACTCAGAAGAACCAAGGTCTGTATTTTCATTGACATCCATAACATCACCTGATACATCCATGATAGCAAATCCTGCGTATGCTGATGGAAGACCATGCTCTGTTGGGTCAAGTCCTACGATTTCCTCTTCCTCTGAAACTCTAAGTCCCAGTGTAGCCTTGATAACAAGGAATACGATTGTAATAGTAACTACTGTCCATGCTGCAACAGAAACAAAGCCTGTGAGCTGGAGTCCTAAAAGCTTAAATCCACCGCCGTAGAAAAGTCCTACGAGCTCGTTACCCTTTGAATCAGCAATTGAATATCCCGGAGCACTGTTTGTGGCAAAAAGGCCAACAGCGATTGTTCCCCAGATACCATTCATCATATGTACTGCGACAGCACCTACAGGGTCATCAACACGAAGTACATTGTCAAGGAACCATACACCGAAGCAGACGAGAAGTCCTGCTACGGAACCGATAATGATAGCACCAAGTGCATCTGTTACATCACAGCCTGCTGTGATAGCTACAAGTCCTGCAAGTGAAGCATTCAGACACATTGACACATCAGGCTTGCCATATTTGAGCCATGTGAAAATCATACAAACTACTGTTGCAAGTGCAGGTGCGATTGTTGTTATTACAAAGATAGAACCAAGCTGCTCTACTGATTTTGCTGCTGCACCGTTGAATCCATACCAGCCAAGCCAGAGAATGAATACACCGAGCGCACCGATTGTGATGTTATGACCCGGAATAGCGTTTACTTTTGTAATCTTTCCGTTTTTATCCTTTGTAAACTTTCCGATACGAGGTCCAAGAATTGCAGCTCCTACAAGAGCACTGATACCACCAACCATGTGGATGGCACATGAACCTGCGAAATCATGGAAGCCAATCTGTGAAAGCCAGCCACCGCCCCAGATCCAGTGAGCCTCGATTGGGTAAATAAGTGCTGAAATAACTCCTGAATAAACACAGTAGGAAATAAATTTTGTTCTCTCAGCCATAGCTCCTGATACGATAGTTGCTGTTGTCGCACAGAAAACCAGGTTGAATACAAAGTTTGACCAGTCAAAATCTTTGTAAGATGTAAAGATGTCAAATCCCGGTTTACCGATGAAACCAAGAACATCTTCACCTAATAAAAGTGAAAAACCAATCAGTATGAATACAACTGTACCAATACAGAAATCCATGAGGTTTTTCATAAGGATGTTACCGGTATTCTTTGCTCTGGTAAAACCTGCTTCCACCATAGCAAAACCTGCCTGCATCCAGAATACCAATGCTGCTCCAATAAGGAACCAGACTCCGAAAATTACTCCACTAATCTCTTCTGTCATAGTAATGTCCTCTCTTTCCTGTTTCTTCTTTCATTTTTTCATTTTATCGAAAATAAAATTTATAAAAAAATAGAGACACTTCACCAATTTCCACAGCTTCGTGGTTCAGCAAAATGTCTCCATTTTATTATTATGTTAAATTAAATCATATATGCCGCTCTAAACAGCTTTCCGTAAGCTTTGGGCCTTAAACTACAAGGATTAAACCTCGAAGATTAAATCGCCGTATGATGGCATTGGCCACATCTCTTTGTCGACAATCATCTCAAGCTCATCAACCGGAGTACGAAGAGCATCCATAGCAGTCTTTACAACATCTCTGTAGTAAACAGCCTGCTCTCTGCCCTCTTCCATAGCACCGGCCTTTGCTGTCTCATCCTTAAGCTTTGCAAGTGCAACCTGTGCATCTGAGAGAAGAGCTGAGCTCTCTGTAAGAAGCTCTGACTGAACAGATACATCTGCATCAGCAACTGCACTCTTAACTGAGTTAACTGACTGTGCAAGTGATGTAACATACTTGATAACTGCAGGAATAATCTGCTTTCCGGCAATATCAATCATAGCCTTTGCTTCTATATTAATAGTCTTTGCATATGTCTCATACTCGATCTCGGCACGGCTCTCAAGCTCTGTCTTTGTAAATACACCGAACTTCTCGAATGCTGCAACTGACTCTGGAGCAACGTATGCAGGAATTGCATCTACCATAGACTTGATGTTTGGAAGTCCACGTCTCTCTGCCTCAGCTACCCACTCATCTGAGTATCCGTTTCCGTTGAATACGATTCTCTGGTGCTCTACTGCGTAATCCTTGATGAGATCATGTACAGCGAGGTCAAAGTTGTCTGCCTTCTCAAGTATATCACAAGCGTCTGAGAATGCCTCAGCAACGATTGTGTTGAGCACGATGTTAGCCTGTGCAACAGAATCCTGTGAACCAACCATACGGAACTCGAACTTGTTTCCTGTGAATGCGAATGGTGATGTACGGTTACGGTCTGTAGCATCCTTCATGAAATCAGGAATTGTCTTAACACCTGTCTCAAGCTTCTCACCCTTTAAGCTGTGTGTAGCTGTACCTGTTGCGATAAGCTGGTTCAATACGTCTCCGAGCTGGTCTCCAAGGTAGATAGAAAGGATTGCAGGTGGTGCCTCGTTGGCTCCAAGTCTGTGATCGTTTCCTACATCTGCTGCTGCCGCACGAAGAAGTGCTGCATGCTCGTCGATTGCCTTTAACATACATGTGAGTACAAGTAAGAACTGTACATTGTCATGTGGTGTCTTGCCAGGCTCAAGCATGTTGATACCATCATCTGTTGTGATTGACCAGTTGTCATGCTTTCCTGAACCGTTAACTCCTGCGAATGGCTTCTCATGAAGTAAGCATTGGAGTCCGTGACGGCCTGCCACCTTCTTAAGTGTCTCCATGATGAGCTGGTTGTGGTCAACAGCTACGTTGCACTCAGCATAGATAGGTGCAAGCTCGTGCTGTGCAGGTGCTACCTCGTTGTGCTGTGTCTTTGCTGAAACTCCGAGTTTCCAGAGTTCTTTGTTTACATCTCTCATGTAAGCTGCGATTCTCTCACGGATAGCTCCGAAGTAATGATCATCCATCTCCTGTCCCTTTGGAGGCATAGCTCCGAAAAGTGTACGTCCTGTGAAGATGAGATCCTTTCTCTGTAAATACTTCTCACGGTCTACGATGAAGTACTCCTGCTCAGGTCCGACTGAAGGAGTAACCTTCTTTGATGTTGTATTTCCGAATAATCTAAGAAGTCTCAGTGCCTGATCATTAATTGCTTCCATTGATCTAAGAAGAGGTGTCTTCTGATCAAGAGCCTCGCCTGTGTATGAACAGAAGGCTGTTGGAATGCAAAGTGTTGCGCCTGCTGCATCCTGTCTTACAAATGCAGGTGATGTACAATCCCAGGCTGTATATCCTCTTGCCTCAAATGTAGCACGAAGACCACCTGATGGGAAAGATGAAGCATCCGGCTCACCCTTTATTAACTCTTTTCCTGAAAAGCTCATAAGTACTTTTCCGTTTGGCATTGGAGAAGTGATAAATGAATCATGCTTCTCAGCAGTAACGCCTGTAAGTGGCTGGAACCAATGTGTATAGTGTGTTGCACCCTTCTCAATGGCCCATTCCTTCATCTCGTGTGCGATAACATCAGCAGTCTCGAGATCAAGCTCCTTTCCTTCGTCCATAACCTCATGGAGCTTCTTGTAAACCTTCTTTGGAAGACGCTCCTGCATAACTGCATCGTTAAATACGTTCTCTCCAAAGATGTCTGCTACGTTGAAATATTCCTGTTCGCTCATATCTTACATCCTTTCTGTTCATCAATCCCCTTGAGTGAATTGTTATTTTCAAATAATGTTTAAACAGCTGCACAACATATAAACTCGAATATTCTTGTTTTATGCCGGACTTCTTAGTTTATTAAAAAAGAGGGCACTCCATCTATGGTGGAACGCCCTCGTTCATTTCGCTTAACATTATTTCTGAAATTAAGATACTCCTTTGAGTATCAAAAATCAAGCGTTTATGTTAAAAAAGTTAAGTTTTATAAAATTTTACTACAAGATATAAATATTTTGTAAAGTAGTATGTGCAAAAATACTAAATTGCAATAATATTATTCAGCCTTTCCAACTGATCCGAAAAGCTCCATCTTCTCCTTAACTGTTGCCTTGATTGCCTCAGCACCTGGAGCAAGAAGCTTACGAGGGTCAAATCCCTTGCCCTCAAGATCCTTTCCGGCCTCGATGTATTTACGTGTTGCATCTGCGAATGAAAGCTGGCACTCTGTGTTAACGTTGATCTTAGATACTCCAAGGTCGATTGCTTTCTTAATCATGTCAGCTGGGATTCCTGTACCACCGTGAAGTACTAATGGCATAACACCAGTCTTCTGCTGGATAGCGTCAAGAGTCTCAAAGCTGAGTCCCTTCCAGTTTGCTGGGTATTTTCCGTGGATGTTTCCGATTCCTGCTGCAAGCATATCTACACCAAGATCAGCAACTCTCTTGCACTCGTCAGGATCAGCGCACTCGCCCATTCCAACAACTCCGTCTTCCTCGCCACCGATTGAACCAACTTCAGCCTCGATAGACATGCCCATTGCATGAGCAACTGATACTAACTCTTTTGTCTTTGCAACGTTCTCATCGATTGGATAATGAGATCCGTCGAACATGATTGATGTGAAGCCGGCCTTGATGCACTTGTAGCATCCTTCGTATGTGCCGTGATCAAGGTGAAGTGCTACAGGTACTGTGATACCGAGCTCGTCATGCATAGCCTTAACCATTGCTGCTACTGTACCGAAGCCTGTCATGTACTTTCCGGCACCCTCAGATACACCAAGGATTACAGGGCTCTTAAGCTCCTCTGCTGTTAAAAGTACTGATTTTGTCCACTCAAGGTTGTTGATGTTGAACTGACCTACTGCGTAATGTCCTTCTTTTGCTTTCTTAAGCATTTCTGTTGCAGATACTAACATATTTTTTCCTCCTGTTAATTAAAAGCTAATGTTATTATATTACATAACCTTATAAAAATAAAGTTAAATTTTTAACACAATCAGACAAAAAATTGTGTACTATTACTATTTTATGCCCGATTTTGTATTTATCAGCACATAATGGTAATCTGTTTGTTCAGATTAGTGATGGTCAGATCCGTGTGGCTGCCGCCAAACTCTCCGTCGAGTGTCCACGGTACCTCCTCCTCACTCTCCACATGCAGCTCTCTGGTCTTGAAGGAGTAGATGAGCTCATTGTCATTTTCACGGTTTGCCAGTCCCGCAAGTATCTTGTTGAGCTCGATTGGGTTTTTTGGATTCTTGATGAGTGTCACCTCAAAAAGGCCGTCATCAAGCAGTACGTCAGGACCTGATATGCCCTTGAAGCCTCCTACCGAAAGGGAGTTGGTCACCATTCCATATATAAACTCATCCTCTATTATCTCACCGTCATGGCTCACCTTCATCCTGTACGAGGTGATATCCATCAGGTGCTTTGCACCCTCTAAAATATATGCGGCATGTCCCAGTATATTTTTCATCTGCTGCGAGGTCTGGTAGGATACCTCTGTAAAAAGGCCAAAGGCTGCGACATATACGAAGGTATCTCCGTTGAAGCCTCCCACATCACACGGGAATGGAGTACCGTTTACGGCAACTCTTGCGGCCTCCTCCATATTTTTTGGTATGCCGAGAGAGTTTGCAAAGTCATTGGTGCTGCCCGCAGGGATGTATCCTATCGGTACATTTACCTCGCTTTGCTCCATGCCGGTCACTACCTCGTCGAGTGTGCCGTCTCCGCCGCTGCACACTACAAGGTCATACTTCTCAGCATTTTTCCTGACCTTTTTTATGGCATCTCCCTGACACTGTGTAGGATAAATGGTGATTTTGTATCCGGCCTTTGTCATGATGTCCACGATATTTACAAGGTGCTCCTTTATGAGTCCCTTGCCTGATTTGGGATTAAATACAAATAAAAGCTTTTTCTTCATCTATCTCAGTTCCTCCGCAATCGCCGATAATTTTCTAAGCCTGTGGTTGACTCCCGATTTACCCATTGGCGGATCCAGATATCCTCCGAGCTCCTTTAGCGGTGCATCCGGATATTCAAGCCGAAGCAGCGCCATCTCCCGAAGCTGCGCCGGTAAATCATCGAGTCCTCTCATTTTCTGTATCAGTCTGATATCCTCTATCTGCTTTACTGCCGCATTCACAGTCTTGCTGATGTTTGCGGTTTCGCAGTTTACTTTACGGTTTACACTGTTGCGCATTTCCTTTAATATGCGCACATTTTCCAGCTTCATGAGTGACACATACGCCTCCATGATGTTGAGACTGTCCACGATGTGGGCGCCCTCCTTTATGTACACTACATAGTGCCCCTTGCGCTCTACTATCTTGGCATCCGTATCAAAGCCGCACAAGAGCTCCTGAAGCTGCTTCGCCTGCTCTTTCGTATGACACACTATCTCAAAATGGTACGCTTTGTTGGGATCGCTTATCGAGCCTGCTGCCATGAAAGCTCCCCTGATAAAGGCTCTCTTGCAGCATGTCTGCATAAGAAGCAGTCCGTCTGCGGTCTGTCTGTTGACAGGCTGTGCCGTGATTTTAAGCGCTGCAAGTATTTTTCCGGTATCCTGCTCATCCAGCGCCTTTGTGGTATCTGTGCCAAAGGCACGCTTCATAAGTGTGGCATATTTATTTAAAAGCAGCAGGTTTTCGGTGTCGAGCTCAAGTCCCTTTGTTTTTTCATTGATACGGCCCGAAAGCTCTATGATGCCTGCAAGCTCAGCGAGCTGACAGTGCCTGCTCTTTGATACCTGCTTTGCCAGCTCTTCCTTTACATCACTGGAAAACGACATGTTATTTACCTCTCAATGCATCCTTTCCTATGTCGCGATGCTCTATCTTAAGTCCATAGTCATTACAGCCGCTAAGCCTCTTGTACAGCTCGTTTGCAAGCGTTACCGAGCGGTGCTTGCCTCCGGTGCAGCCTATAGATATAACAAGCTGGTTCTTGCCCTCAGAGATATAGTTTGGAATGAGGAACTTTATCATATCATCAAGCTTGTCGATAAACTCATTTGCCTCCGGAAACTGCATGACATAGTCCTGTATCTCCTTATCATTGCCGGTTTTCGCGCGTAGTCCGTCCACATAGTAGGGATTTGGCAGAAACCTCACATCCATGACTATATCAGAGTCTGACGGTATGCCATACTTGAAGCCGAAGGAAAGTATCGTGATAAAGAGATTCTTGTAATCCTCATTCTGCACAAATATCTTTTCAAGCTCAATTTTGAGTTCCCTTGTGAGAAGCTGGCTTGTGTCTATGATATAGTCAGCATTGTCCTTTAAATACTGCAGCTTTTCCCTCTCAAGCACGATGCCCTTATTGATGCGCTCACTGCCTGCGAGAGGGTGATTACGCCTCGTCTCCTTGTATCGCTTTACAAGCACCTCATCCTCAGCATCGAGGAAAAGTATCTCATACGGAAAATTTTTCTGCCTTAGCTGCTCGAGCGTCTGTGGAATCTCATCAATTCCTGAACCGTTTCGCACATCTATGCCGACTGCCACCTTGGACACATCACTGTGGAAGGTGTTTGAAAAGTCTATGAGCTTATCTAATAGCTGTATAGGCAGATTGTCTATACAGAAATATCCCATATCCTCCATCATTTTCATTGCTGTGCTTTTTCCGGCACCTGACATGCCCGTCACTATTACAAATTTCACTAGAATTCTCCAATCATCTTAACTTCCGGTTCGAGCTTTACTCCAAACTGCTTTAAAACTGTTTCCTGCACGTCTTTTATGAGTGTCAGGACATCCGCTGCAGTGGCTTCGCCCTTATTGACTACAAAGCCGCAGTGCTTCTCCGACACCTGTGCATCTCCCACGCTGTAACCTCGAAGACCTGCATCCATGATAAGCTTCCCTGCAAAATAGCCCTCCGGTCTCTTAAAGGTGCTGCCTGCACTTGGGTACTCAAGCGGCTGCTTCTCCACTCTCTTTGTGCGAAGCTCTGCCATATATGACTTTATCTCATCCTTAGGCTTTGGTGTGAGCCTGAATCTGGCTGACAGCACTATATAGCCCTTTTCCTGGACTATACTGTGCCTGTAGGATAAGTCAAGCTCATCCCTTGTGACAGTCTTTAGCTCGCCCTCTGCTGTGAGCACTGTGGCATCGATTAGGACATCCTTTATCTCTCCACCGTAGGCTCCTGCGTTCATGACTACCGCGCCTCCAACACTTCCGGGTATGCCCGATGCAAACTCAAGACCTGAAAGCGATGCCTCCGCTGCCTTTGCCGCCACTGCTGCAAGGATAGCCCCGGCGCCCGCTGTGATGATATGACCGTTGTCTTGTTCTGTGAGGTCCTGCGCTGTGCTTTGCTGCGCCACAGCTTCTGTCACCTCAATTTCGGACAGGCCTTTTCCAATACCAATTACAAGACCTCTGATGCCCTTATCTCCTACCAGCAGATTGCTTCCGTTTCCTATCACTGTAACCGGCATATCACATGCCTTAGCTATCTCTATAAGCTTTGAAATCCGGCTAATATCAGGCTCTGCATAGTAATCTGCCGGGCCTCCTATGCGGAAGGTCGTGTGTTTTTTCATCGGCTCATCCTGCAGGAGACCAAGCTGCGGCAATTGTTCTGTTACACTTTTTACAAATGTCTGATTCATCTTATATTCCTTTAGCCTATGCTTCCTTCAAAAATGCAATGTAGCCTCTGAATGCCTCATATAAATCGACCTTGCTGATGATTTCCCATGGCGCATGCATGTTGAGCACCGGCACACCGCTGTCAATAACATTCATGTCATAGTTTGCGAGGATATATGCGATTGTTCCGCCGCCTCCCTCGTCTACCTTTCCAAGCTCTGCTGTCTGGAATGAAACATCTGCTGTATCCATGATATTTCTAAGCCTTGCAACATACTCTGCGTTGGCATCGTTTGAGCCTGATTTGCCTCTGGCGCCTGTATATTTGTTGAATACAAGGCCCTTTCCAAAGTATGCCGAGTTCTTCTTTTCCATAACCGATGGATAATTCGGGTCAAAGGCTGCTGATACGTCTGATGAGAGTACCTTTGAGTTTTTCAGTGCACGTCTGACTGCAAGCTCGCTGTAGTCTCCTGCCAGGTTCATCACCTCTGCCACACAGTTTTCAAAAAAGCGTGACTGCATGCCGCTGGCTCCCACTGAGCCGATTTCCTCTTTGTCCACGAGCAGGCATACACTTGTATATTCCGGTGCGCCCTCTATCTCAAGCATAGCTCTGTATGAAGGATATGCGCACACTCTGTCGTCGTGGCCGTAACCCATGATCATACTTCTGTCAAGTCCGTAGTCTCTTGCCTCTCCGGCAGGTACCACCTCTATCTCTGCTGAAAGGAAATCATCCTCGTCCACACCGTACTCCTGTGAAAGTATTGTGAGGATATTGGCCTTTACTCTCTCCTTGATATCCTTGTCGTCCTCGTCCTTTTCTGGTCCCGGTATGCTTCCGATCAGCACATCAAGGCTCTCGCCCTTTATGACCTCTGAAGCCTTCTTGCCCATCTGCTCGCCTGACAGATGAATAAGCAGATCGCTCACACCCACTACAGGATCATTTGGCTTGTCTCCGATATTGACTGTCACTGTGCTGCCATCCTTTTTACAGATGACTCCGTGAAGTGCAAGCGGCAGTGTAACCCACTGATATTTCTTGATGCCGCCATAATAATGTGTGTCTAAAAGTGCCATGTCTGTGTCCTCGTATAAAGGCACCTGCTTTAAGTCCATTCTAGGTGAATCAATATGTGCTCCGAGGATATTCATACCCTTCTCAAGAGGCTTACTGCCCACGATAAACAGCGCCAGTCCCTTTCCCATATTGTTTGCTATGATTTTATCTCCTGCCTTTACGCTCTTTCCTGTCTCGATGAGCTCATCAAGGTCCACAAAGCCGTGTCCTGTGGCGTCAGCATAAACTGATGCCGTGCACTCGCGCTCTGTCTTGCAGCCGGATATAAACCTTCTGTAATCCTCTGCAAATGCAAATAATTTTTCTCTTTCAGGTCCCTGGGGATATTTCTCCCAGGCGTTTTTCTTTTCTATTGCCATGATTTATTATACCTCCGAATTTTTTGTAAGATTTGCCTGGACGCGGCGATACAGCTCCTGAGCTGCATTGTAGCCCATCTTTTTTTGTCTGTGATTGACTGCTGCTGTCTCTACGATGACTGCCAGATTACGTCCCGGTCTGATTGGCAGTGAATGACACACTACCTTGTTGCCGAGATACTCGGCATATTCTTCCTCGAGGCCGAGTCTGTCGTAATCTGCCTCCTTCTTCCAGTCCTCGAGCTTGATTACGAGGTCTATCTGCTGTTTTTCCTTTACACACTCTACTCCGTAAAGTGTCTTGACATCGATGATTCCGATGCCACGAAGCTCTATAAAGTGTCTGGTAATCTCAGGCGAAGTACCCATAAGCGTATGCTCGTTGATCTTTCTGATTTCCACCACATCATCCGTCACAAGACGATGTCCTCGTCTGATGAGCTCGAGTGCAGCCTCACTCTTTCCGATACCGCTCTCGCCTGTGATCATTACTCCCTCGCCGTATACATCTACCAGCACGCCGTGCACTGTGATGCATGGTGCGAGCTGCTCACCAAGACAATAGATGAGCTCAGCCATAAAGCTTGATGTGGAACGACCTGTTGACAGCACCGGAATACCGTGCTCTCTGGCCTCTTCCATAAATATCTCATCCGGCTGTAAATCTCTGCAGAAGATGATACATGGTATATCAAACTCCATGAAGCGGCTATAGCGCTCTTTTTTTTCGCTGTCGCTCATCTTCTCTATATAGGTATACTCTACATTTCCGATAATCTGTATTCGTCTCTCCTCAAAATGATCAAAATATCCTGAGAGCTGAAGCGCCGGTCTGTTGACGTCCGAGCACTCTATCGCCCTCTCCTTTAGGTTCATCTCTTTTGTGAGATTGTTGAGATCGAGCAATTCTGCTACCTTTGCAACTGATACTGAGTGTAATGCATCCATTCGCGGTCCCCCTTGATGTATATTTGTTTTTTAGTATACCACAGATTAGCTTCAAAATCTACGTGGCAGAGTGGAAAAATGCATACACTGCCTGTGCTGCTTTTTCGTTCATGGTCTCTGTCTGCATAAGGTCTTCGACATCTGCTTCCTTTATCTTCTCTAGCGACTGGTAACGGCGCATAAGCGCCTTTCTGCGTGCCGGCCCTATGCCTTCAATATCATCAAGCACCGAATGTACCTGACTCTTTGAGCGCAGTGACCTATGAAACTCTATTGCAAAGCGGTGTGCCTCATCCTGTATTCTCGTGATGAGCTTGAAGCCTTCGCCGTGGCGGTCGATAGGTATCTCCACATTGTTGTAATAAAGACCTCTTGTGCGGTGGAAATCATCCTTCACCATGCCACACACAGGTATGTCGAGTCCCAGCTCAGAAAGCACCTGAAGGCATATATTTACCTGACCTCTTCCACCATCCATCATTATAATATCCGGAAAACGGTTGAAGCTGCCTATTTCCTGTGGAGAACCATCTTTTTCAAGCTGCTTCTGTTCTTCCATGCCATGTGTAAAGCGGCGTGTGAGCACCTCGTGCATTGACGCATAATCATCAGGTCCCGTAACTGTGCGTAGCTTAAACTTTCTGTAATCGCTCTTTTTAGGCTTGCCCTTCTCATACACTATCATGGAGCCGACGGTCTCAAAACCGTTGATATTTGAGATATCATAGGCCTCCATACGGTTTAATCCATGTAAGCCCAAAAGTCCCTCGATTTCCTTTACAGCTCCTATTGTGCGCCCCTCTTCTCTCTTTATCCGCTCCTTATCCTGGCTGAGCACTAAGAGTGCGTTCTTGTAGGCAAGCTCAACAAGCTTTTCCTTCATGCCCTTCTGCGGCACTTTTATATTCACCCGCCTGCCTCGCTTTTCGCTGAGCCACTGCTCCAAAACAGCCATATCCTCTATCTCACTCTGCAGCATGACCTCGCGCGGTATAAAAGGTGTTCCGGA
>ERZ780207.1932-NODE-1932-length-16302-cov-2.759771_pt1 | contig 16302 bp, 9 predicted proteins | sample MGYA00510977_ERZ780207 | MGnify/ENA primary metagenome ERZ780207 (study PRJEB29588, sample SAMEA2151383) | human gut metagenome | biome: human gut; feature: human-associated habitat; material: faeces | place: Denmark | collected 2008/2010 ... | reverse complement strand
ATAGCCCAGAAATATTTTAATTACGATAAGCTGTTCGGCGGCTGCCTTGCGGAGGTGGATGTTTTTGAAATCCACAATACCGCCCGCGAGCGCGTTACTCCGAATCTGCATTTGTGGCGGTGGGATAACGCTATAAGGGACAGCTATCATGTTCAGGCGCCGAGGCACAGCGGAAAGCGGTACTACACCTACGAAAATACCGAAAATCTTTCAAATGAGTACCATATTTACGGCTTTTTATGGACGCCGCGGGAAATGACGATGTATATTGACAACGAGCCTTATATCACCTACGATTTAACGCAAAGCCTGTGGGATAAGCTTGAAAACGGGCTTACCGAGGCGGCAATTCATGCGCCTATGGATGTTATTATAGGCATAGGGCTTTCAACTCCGGAAAATGTTCCGTGGGGAAACGATTCAATGTGGCTTGATGAAGACAGCTTCAACGGCATAGACTATACGGTTGATTATGTGCGGTTGTATCAGAGCCGTTCGGTTAAGGATACAATGCTGTTGCTTGATAAGTAGCCGCAACTGACGCAGGAGGTTGAGATATAATGAAGCAACGAAGGCTTACACGGGGCATTTCGGGCATAATTACTGTTGTTTTGCTTATAGGTGTTATCGCTGCGGCGCTGCCGACGGCGGCAAAGGTGACGGATGGCGGCACTTCCTCTGCCGTTTATTACAGCACCGACGAAAACGGCTATATGATGTATAAGGAAAATAACAGTGATGCTCCGCTTGCCGAAAAGGATATTTTGCTGCCCGGCGGCAGTGAAACGCTGAACGGGCGCGGAGGTGTGAAAACCGTATCCGAAAGCGGAGAAGCGGAGTATTCGGTCACCGTGCCGAAAAACGCTCTTTACGAGCTTTGCATTACATATCTTCCGCTCAGGGAAAACGGTGGGGAGATTGAGCTTTCCTTAAGACTGGACGGCGCTTCGCCTTTTACAGAGGCAGGCAGCCTTAAGCTGCCGCATTATTATAAGGACAGCGGGAAGATAAGAGAAGATAAAAACGGAGATCAGTATACGCCCGAGCAGGTGGATTATAACGATTTTGTTTCGGTTTCGGTATTCGATGAGACGGGAGCGGAAAACGATCCGTACAGATTTTTGCTGACAGAGGGCAGCCATACGCTTAAAATCGGAAATTTAAGCGAGAGTCTTGCCATAGCGGAAATCAGGCTTAAAGCCCCCGCGGTGCCGATAAGCTACAGTGAAACGAAGAATGCCGATAAAGCCGAAAGCATATCGGCAGAGCCTATTGTTATTGAGGGCGAAAGCGCGGCAAGAAAGAGTAATCGCTCCATTGTTTCAAAGTCGGATACCTCCTCGCCCGCAATAAGCCCCTCAAGCGCGGAAAAGCAGCTTATAAACTACATCGGGCTTACAAGCTGGAAGACCCCCGGAGAGGAAGCGGTATGGCGCTTTGAGGTTGAAACGGCGGGATATTACGATTTAAGATATATTTATAAGCAGGATCAGACCGTAAACGGATATTCCTACCGCAGAATGAAAATTGACGGCAAAATTCCCTTTGCGGAAGCCGCCGAAATGAAATTTTACTACGGAACCTCATGGAAACGCGGCGCTTTTGCAGATGACAGCGGCAACCCCTATTACATATGGCTTGATAAGGGTGAGCATACGCTTTCCATGTCGGCGACCATGGGTCCCACCGCCGAGTATTACCGCAGGCTTAAGGCTATAACCGAGGGGCTGGGCAACCTTTATTTGCAAATAACAATGATAACCGGCGACTCGCCCGATTCCTCGCGCGACTATGACCTTTTCAAGCAGATAGATGGCTTTAACGATACTCTTAATAAATATTATGAGCAGTGCAATACGCTGGCTGAGGATATGAAAAGGCTTTCGGGGAATGAGACTACCTCGCTTATAACCTCGGTTAAAAATATGGCGCGGGTTTTGAAGTCAATGCGTGATAACCCCTACACCGCGCAAAACTATGTTAAGGATTATTACAACAACTACACAACGGTAAGCTCATGGCTTTACGATATGCAGGCTATGCCGCTCGGAATAGACAGGCTTATATTCGTCCCCTGCGGCAGCGGCTATGAAATAGATATGCCGAGCTTATTGCACCGTATTTCCTTTGGGGTCAAGCGGTTTTTAATATCCTTTACGGATGATTACAAATCAGGCGGCAAGGGCGGCGGGCAGCTTAAAATATGGGTCAACTGGGGCAGAGACCAGGCAATGGTGCTGAACTCGCTTATAGAAGAAAGCTTTACGCCCGAAACCGGGATAAACATTCGCCTGGAGCTCACAAACGCTTCGCTTATTAACGGTATTCTTTCGGGAAATGCGCCCGATTTATCATTGCACCTTGCAAGAACCGAGCCGGTAAACCTTGCCATGCGCGGCTCTTTGGTGGATCTTACCGGATTTTCCGATTACAGCGAGGTTGCCACGCGTTTCGGTGAAACCTCGGCGGTGCCGTACACCTATGAAAACGGCATTTACGCCTTGCCGGATACGCAGTCGTTTTATCTTATGTTTTACAGGACGGATATTTTCAAGGTTTTAGAGCTGGAAGTTCCCGAAACATGGGATGATTTTCTTGCGGTTACCGCAGTTTTGCAAAGAAACAATATGGCATCGTGGATTCCGTATACACAAATAACAGCCTCAACAACTGTTAATACCGGTGTGGGCGGGCTTAATCTTTTTGCCTCTATATTGCAGCAAAACGGCGCCGAGCTTTATAATAAGGAGCTTAACAGCTGCACCCTTGATTCAAAGCTTTCGCTTAAAGCATTTACATATTGGAGCGAAATGTATACCAAATATAAAATGCCAACCACCGCTAACTTTTACAACCGTTTCAGAATAGGCACAATGCCGCTGGGCATAGAGGTTTACACACAGTACACCACGCTTAAGCAGGCGGCACCCGAAATTGACGGCAGGTGGGCGGTAGCTCTGGTTCCCGGTACACGCCATGCTGACGGAACGGTTGACCGCACCGTTTCGGGCGCGGGAACGGGCTGCGGAATTTTATCAGCCTCAAAAAATAAAGAGGGCGCGTGGGAGTTCCTTAAATGGTGGACGCGTGCTGATACGCAGCTTAAATATAACAACAACGTTGAGTCGATTCTCGGCACGGTTTCAAGAACCGCAACGGCAACGAACGAGGCGTTTGAACAGATGGTATGGTCTGCCGGCGACCTTAAAATTTTAAAGGAGCAGCGGGCGCAAATAAAGGAAATTCCCGAGGTGCCGGGTAGCTATTATGTATCGCGCGCGGTTGACCAGGCCTTCTGGAGCGTTGTAAACGGCGGCGAATCGCCGAAGGACGCGCTTATGAAATGGTCGGATATAGCGAACAACGAAATAGAGCGCAAGGTTGAGCAATACAGGGGGGAGAAGGCTTGATGAATTCAAAAAGGTTACTAAAAAAGGCGGCTTCTCCGCAGGAGAGCTTTAAGGAAAATTTACCCTGTTACATAATGATTGCGCCGTTTATACTCTTGTTTATACTGTTTCTTATTATTCCTATAGTGGCATCGGTTGTGCTAAGCCTGTTTGATTTTGATATGGTTTCCGCACCGAGGTTTATTGGCTTTACAAATTATTTCCGTATGTTTTTTGACGATGAGGTTTTTGTAACCATAGTTAAAAACACACTGGTTTTAGCCCTTATAACGGGGCCTGTGGGCTTTGCGCTTTCCTTTGTGCTTGCCTGGTTTTTAAATGAATTTAAGCCCTTTATGCGAACATTGCTTTCTTTTATGTTTTATTGCCCCGCGCTTGTGGGCAACGCATATTTCATTTGGCAGGTGGCGTTTTCGAGCGACAGCTACGGCTATATGAACAGTCTGCTTTTATCGGCTGGAGCCGATAAACTGGCTGAAGGACGCGGCGTATGTCACCCCTATAATAATTGTTGTTCAGCTGTGGATGAGCATGGGAGTGGGCTTTCTTGCAAATATTTCCGGCTTGCAAAATGTTAACGCCGAAATGTACGAGGCGGGTGCGATTGACGGAATACGCAACCGCTGGCAGGAGCTTTGGTATATTACGCTTCCCTCAATGCAGCATATACTGCTGTTCAGTGCGGTAATGCAGATAGCCTCATCCTTTTCAATAAGCCAGCTGCCTATTGCTTTGGCTGGCTATCCGTCTGTTTCAAACTCGGTTGATACGGTGGTATCTTACCTTGCCGATGCGGGAACGGTACGCTATGAAATGGGATATGCTTCCGCAATATCCGTTTTTCTGTTTGCGCTTATGATGCTTACGCGGGCGGCTATTGCAAAGCTTATAAACAGGGTAGGAAAGTGAGGCGCTTAATATGACAAACACAGCTTCAAAGCAAAAAAAATATAAGCGCCTGGCTTTACGCTGCTCAGGCTCTGTTTCTCAAAGCAAAAGGTATACCCGCTCAAGGGTGGGCAATGTGGTTTATGTGGTTTTTTGCTGCTGTTCGGAATTTTCTCGGTTTTGCCGCTTATTTACTGCATAACAACCTCGTTTAAGCCGCTTGATGAGCTTATGATTTTCCCGCCGCGGTTTTTGGTTACAAGACCTACCGCGCAGAATTACCTTGCGCTGCCCGGGCTGCTTTCCAATCTTCGCATACCGCTTTCAAGGTATATTTTCAACAGCGTTTTTATTTCGCTTGTTACAACGGTGCTGTATGTTTTTATATCAACCATGGCGGCGTTTGTGCTTACAAAATCGCATATTAAGGGGAAAAAGCTGATTTTCAAATCAATTCAGTACGCCCTGCTTTTCAATGCCTTTACCCTTGCAATACCGCAGTACCTTATATTTTCATATTTGAAAATGATAGACACCTACTGGGTGTATGTTCTGCCGTATCTCGCCTCTACCATGGGAGTTTTCCTTATGAAGCAGTACATGGAGGGCAGTGTTCCCGACGCGCTGCTTGAAGCCGCCCGTATAGACGGCGCGGGTTATTTCAGAACCTTTTGGGAAATTGTTTTCCCCATGGTTAAGCCCTGCTGTATGACGCTGACGCTCTTTGCCTTCAGGGATGTATGGTCGGGAGTGCCGGGCGGCACTATTTTCAGCGAGGCGCTGAAAACCCTGCCGGCTATTATGACCCAGATAACCGCAGGCGGCATAGCAAGAGCGGGCAGCGCAATGGCTGTTACCGTTATTATGATGCTGCCGCCAATATTGGTTTATATGATATCGCAAAGCAATGTTCTTGAATCTATGAACAGCGCGGGAATAAAGGAATAGGAGGAGCTTATGAAAAAAACAGCGTGTTTGTTACTTTGTATTTTTATGGCTCTGTCCGTTTTGGCGGCTGTTCCCGCGTCGGCGGTCTCGCCCGAGGGCGACAGTGCCGAAATACCCTATTATACCCATAATTATGTTGTATCGGACAGCTACAGCGCACAGCCCGTAAACGCGGTTTACAGTGTTGAAACGGTGCTTAATTCGGGAAAGCTGGGAATTGAGGCGTTCAGCGAGCTTAACGATGTATGCACCGATAAAAACGGCGATATTTATATTTTGGACGGAAAGGGCTCGCGCCTTATTATAATAGACGGCAAAAGCTACACCGTAAAAAACGAGATAAAGGAAATAACTATGCCGGACGGCAGCCGCACCCGCTTTGAGGAGGCAAAGGGCGTTTATGTTCATACCGACGGCAGAATTTATATCGCCGATACAAAGGCGGGCAGAGTGCTTGTCTGCAATGGCAGCAGCTGTGTAAATGAGATTCTTTTGCCTGAATCCTCCCTTATTCCTGATGATTTTATGTATCAGCCGATAAAGGTTACTGTGGATTCGGCGGGCTATACATATGTTTTGAGTGACGGCTCTTACTACGGCGCCATACTTTATGCTCCGTCAGGCAAGTTTTTGGGTTTTTACGGCGCTAACAGCGTTAAAAACACGGTTACTCAGTTTATTGCTAAAATGTGGAAAAAGCTTACCTCCACCAATGCCAAGCGCTCTGCTTCGGCAAGCAAATTGCCGTACCAGTTTACCGACCTTTATGCGGATAAGGATAATTTCATTTATACCGCTACGGGTAAAACCTCGCAGACGCTGCAAACCGGGCAAATAAGGCAATTAAGCCCGGGCGGGGCAAATATACTGGATTCGGAGGACACAACCTTCGGCGATTATTATGTGGGAACGGTGGATAACAAGCAGCTTACGCCGAATATTGCGGGAATAGTCGTTGATGACAGCGGGTTTATATATTGCTACGATATTTCCTACGGCAGAATATACCTGTATGACAGGGATCTGTTTATGCTTGCCGCTTTCGGCGGCGGCGCGGGGAAGGGCAACCAGAAGGGCACATTTTCGGGCATTGCCGGAATAGATTTGCTTGACGGCGGCGACAGAATAGTCGCAATAGACAGCCACGACCTTGATATAACGGTTTTCAGCGTTACCGAATACGGTAAGCTGTTAAAAGAGGCGGATAAGCTCGATATTAACGGCGATTACGATAAAACCGGCGAGCTTTGCCGCAAAATACTCGATTGCGACAGCGGAAATATATCGGCGTATTATATTCTTGCAAAATCCGCTATGCAGGAAAAGGATTATAAGGCGGCGCTTGAATACTCAAAAAAGGGTATGTCCAAAAAGCTTTACAGTCAGGCGTTTGATTACCTGCGTAAGGACTGGCTAAAGGCTAATTTCAATTGGCTTTTAACCCTGCTTGCCGGTTTGATTGCGGCAGTGACTGCTGTATGCGTGTATGCGAAAAAGCGGCGGCTTGTGCTTATTAAAAACAACGAGATTAAAAGCGTTATTCGCGCGCCTATGCACCCGGCAGTAGTTTTCGGTGATATAAAGCGCGGCAAGTGCGGGTCTGTAATTGCGGGCACGGCGGTTATGGCGGCTTTTTATATAACAACTATTTTAAAAACCACCTCAAGCGGCTTTCTTTTCCGCCCGCTTTCTGAAAACGGTATAAACTCGCTGCTTGTTTTTGCAAGAACAATAGGCTTTGTTATTCTTTGGAGCGTAACGAACTGGGCAATAGCCACTTTGCTCGGCGGAATAGGTAAGCTCAGGGAAATTTATCTTGTTATAACCTACAGCCTGTTTCCTGTGGTTATAGGCAACACGGTGTATATAGTTTTCTCGCATATGCTCAATCTTACCGAGGGCGAATTTTTAACGATATTCCTTGTATTTACAGAGCTGCTTGCAGTGTTTATGGTTATAGTAGGCTCTGTAATAATTCACGATATATCGTTCGGAAGATTTGTCGGCATAGCGGTTATGACAATACTCGGAATGCTGATAGTTATATTCATAGGCATACTTACCGTTCTGCTTTTGCAGCAGGCAGTAAGCTTTGCCGGCACAATAATCCGCGAAATATTCTTCAGGTAACGGGAGGGAAAAGAATGTTTAAAAAAATTATCGCTTTTATAACAGTGCTTTCCCTCTCGGCGGCACTTTGTGCCTGCGGGGGAGAAAAAAGTGCCGTAAAGCGCTTTAATTCCAAGCACGAAAAAAAGCTGTCCCAAAGCTTTACCGCGGCGGAAAACGAAAACTATTCGCTTTCGTGGGACAGCGAGCATTACAGGGTTTTACTTACGGATAAGCGCAGCGGCAGAGTGTGGTCAACCCTGCCGTCGGGCTTACAGCAGCCGCGCTACGATGAGGACGGCTTTGAAGAAAACAACCACCCGCACACCGAAACCCCGCTGACGCTGGAATATGTTGACCCGGAAACGCTGCAAATTGAGCTTTTATATGCTTACACCGGCAGTCTTAAAAAGGGCGATTATGCAATTGAGCAGCTAAAAAACGGGCTTGAAATAACCTATTATTTTTCAAAGCAGGAAATTTCCGTTCCTGTGAAATATACGCTTTTGGCGGACGGGATAAATATTTCGGTAGACCCAAACAAAATAACCGAGAACGAGGAATATATTTACAGAATTATCCTATCGCCGTTTTTTGCCTCGGCTGAAAACACCGCGCAGGAGGATTATCTCTTTGTGCCCTCGGGCAGCGGCGCGCTTATTTACCCGCGCGATTGGTCGGCCGATACAAGCTACACCGCTTCATATCCCGTTTACGGCACCGACCTTGTTTCGGAAAGCAGAAAAAGCGGCAATGTAAATAATACCGAGCCTGTAAGACTGCCCGTGTTCGGGGCGAAAACCGGAGCGGACGCAGTTTGCGGCATTATTGAGGACGGCGCCGAATGTGCCAGCATAGAGTGCAATGTGGGCAACACAAGCTACGGCTATTCATCGGCTTACGCGGCTTTTCAGATAAGGGGATTTTTCTCAAACACATATTCAAAAAATACTGTATCGTCAAAGCTTTCGGTAAGCTATTATCCGCTTGCCGGCGAAAATGCAAATTATATCGGCATGGCTGACAGATACCGAAAATACCTTGCGGAAAAATACGGGCTTAAAGAAACAACCGGGGACAACGCATTGAGCCTTAAGCTTATAGGCGGAACTCATGTTTCCGCACAGGCGCTGGGCGTGCCGTATAACAAGCTGTTTGTAACCACATCGCTTAAGGAAGCCGAAAATATTGTGGAAAAAATTCACGGTAAAACCGGTATTTCTCCGGCGGTTCAGCTTGTGGGATACGGCGAATCGGGCATCGATACCGATAGGATAGGCGGTGGCTATAAGGTTGCCGCTGCCGTCGGCGGTAAAAAGCAGCTGAAATCGCTTGCGGAATTTTGCGAAAGTATAAATTCACCGCTTTATTTTGATTTTGATATAGTCTACTTTGCGCGCTCGGGCGGCGGAATAAGAAAAATGTTCGATTACGCCGTAACCCCCGTGGGTCAGAGAGCGCTGCGCTATAAAACCGAATTCGGCACGGGAAACGGATATGCAAATAAGGAATATTTCATAATGCGCGAAAAGCTTGCTTCGGCAGGTGAAAAATCGGCGGATACGGTGAAAAAACTGGGGCTTGACGGTTTATCCTTTAATACCGCGTCTGCCGGCGCGTATTCCGATTACGCCGACAGAAAGTATTATGTGAAATCGGGCTTCGCGGTGGATTACGCCGCCTTTGCGGAGAAATGCCGCAGAAGCGGGCTGAAGCTGCTCGGCGATAACGCAAACGCATATTCGGCGGTTTATTCATCGCTTATTACCTGCGCGCCCACGCAATCGGCTGAAAACGATTTGTTTACGGCGGATATACCGTTTTACGAAATTGTCTTCAAGGGCTATGTGCCGATGACGGCGGACGCCGTAAATCTTTCAATTGAGCCGAAAACCGCCGTTCTGCGCGCCGCCGAGGCGGGCTGCGGGCTTAGCTACACGCTGACCGCACGGTATGATAAATCGCTTATGACAGCCAAGCAGACACTTTACCACAGCACGGTGTTTTCGGGGCTGGATGGCGGAATTTATGAAACGGTTGCCGCCTATAACGCTTACTTTGAAAGCATTAAAAACGCAAAAATCATATCGCATAAAATTCTTGAAAACGGGCTTCGCAAAACCGAGTTTGATAACGGAACCGCCGTTTATGTAAATTACGGCTCGACGAGGCTTACAAGCGAGGCGGGCGAGGTTGCCGCCGGCTCGTATATTTTCACAAAGGGGGAGAAGAAATGAAGGTAAAACGCAATTGCGGAATTACGGCGCTGAAAGCAAAATATTTTTGGATATGCGTAACTCCGTGGGCAATAGGGCTTGTTTTGTTTTTCATTCTCCCTATAGTTCAGTCACTCATTTATTCCTTTTGTTCGGTTAAGCTGTTGAGCGGCGGGGGAGCGCTGCATTTTCAGGGCCTTAAAAACTTTAAATACATATTTGCCGAAAACGCGGATTACACCGATTACATTGCGCAGGCGTTCATCAAGTTTGCATATTCCTTCCCCATAATTCTTATATTGAGCCTTATTTTAGCGCTTATGCTTAATCAGGACTTTAAGGGCAGAATATTCTTCCGCGCGCTGTATTTCCTGCCGGTTATAATAGCGAGCGGAGCGGTTTTGAAAACCATACTTTCTTCAACCGCCTCGGGGCTTTCAAGTATGCAGCAGGATGAAAGCATAGCGATGGAAATGTTCAATGTAACGGAGCTTGTGGACAGCATAGGTCTGCCGGCGCAAATGAGTGCGTATTTCACCAAGATAATCGACGGAATAACGGGGCTTATTTGGAATTGCGGAATCCAGACCGTTCTGTTTATTGCGGGTATGCAGGCGATCCCCTCGCTGCTTTATGAGGTTTCAAAGGTTGAGGGCGCCACAAAATGGGAGGAATTTTGGTTTATAACTCTGCCCATGCTTTCGCGCGTTATATTGCTGGTTTCGGTATTTACGGCGGTAGAGCTGGTAACCGATTCCACCAATCCTATAATGGATCTTGCTTACAGCTTTATGCAATCGCAGTTTTACGGTGAAAGCTCCGCAATGCTTTGGAGCTACTTCGCGGTTGTGGGCGCGGCCATCGCGCTGCTGCTCGGGCTATATAAAAAGCTTTGTATGAACAGGTGGGAATGAGTATGAACAGGTTAAAAAGCTACAGTTCAAAAAAAGCGGCGGCACGGTCAAAGAGCTTTCTTTATTCGCTTTTCAGGCTGGCGCTGCTTATAGCCATAGGATATCTTGTAATTTACCCGGTCATATATATGATTTCCTCCTCGGTAAAAACTCCGGCTGGGTATCTTGACCGCAGCGTTATTTATATTCCTAAGGAAATAACCTTCAAGTATTATAAAATAGCGGCGCAAACGATTGATTATTGGAACGCCTTTAAATCGACCCTGCTTTTTGAATGCGTTTCCGCGGCAATAGAAATACTTATGTGCTCCTTTATAGCCTACGGTATGGCGCGATTTAAGGCGCGCGGCAAGGGAGTATTTAACGCCCTGCTTTTATTGCTTATTCTCATTCCCTCGCAGATGATAGTTGTTCCTATGATGATGAACTACTCAAAGCTTGATATTCTCGGAATATTCGGGCTGTTAAATAAGCTTACGGGAGTCGATCTGCGGGTGAATATTCTCGAAACGCCAATGACCTTTTATCTGCCGTCGCTTTTCGGCGTGGGTCTGCGTTCGGGCGTGCTTATATATATTTACATTCAGTTTTTTAAAGGCCTGCCGGGCGAGCTTGAGGAGGCAGCCTGGATAGACGGCGCAGGGCTTTTCAAAACGTTTTTCTCAATAGCCGTGCCGTCCTCTTCGGTTGTTTTTACGACCGTTACGATTTTCGCACTCGTGTGGCATTGGAACGATTATTACCTGGCAATAATGTATCTATCGGATAATTTCCCGCTGGCGGTTAAGATCTACGATATAAAAAATCTGCTTACGGTTCAGAAAATATGGGACGGCTATCCGGCGATCTCCACAAAGTGCGCCGCCTGCTTTATGTTCATTCTCCCGTTGCTTTTGGTTTATCTTGTTTTGCAGCGGAAATTTGTAAAGAGCATAGACCGCGTGGGTATAACAGGCTAAAAATTACATAAATATCGGAAAGGGCAAGAAATTATGACAGACGTTTTTAATATAAAAGGTTTTGATTTTCCCGAAGGCTTTCTTTGGGGCAGCTCAACCGCCGCTCACCAAATAGAGGGCGATAACATTTATTCAAGCAACTGGTACAACGAGCAAAAAAAGGTTGCCGCCGGCTGGAACGGCGAGGCATCGGGTAAAGCCTGCAACCATTATAATATGGTGGAGGAGGACACCGGGCTGCTGACAGACCTCGGTCATAAGGCGTTCAGAATGGGCGTTGAATGGGCGCGCATTGAGCCGCACGAGGGCGAGTTTTGCAAGGAGGCTGCCGAGCATTACATAAAGGAGCTGGCACTGCTTAAGGAAAAAGGACTTAAAACCTTTGTGACATTAGTGCATTTCTCCGTGCCGAAATGGTTTGCGGATAAGGGCGATTTTCAGTCGCTCGATAACATGAAATACTTTGAAAGGTATTTAAATTATATTTTACCGCAAATTTCCCCATATGTTGATTTTTGGAATGTTATAAACGAATTTAACTTAGGGCTTTCCGAAAAGCAGCTGACGCATAAGTTTAACAGCGTTTTATATCACGCCCGCGGCTACCACATTATAAAGCAGTATTCCAATAAGCCCGTAAGCTCTGCGCACGCGCTTGTTCAGTATTACGGCAAGCGGCAGAACGACCCGTTTGACCTTGCCGTTCAGCATTATAAGGATGCAGTTGACCATGAATTTTTCTTTCACGCTATGCGCACCGGCGAGCTGGTAGTTCCCGGAAAGGACGCTATATTTGATAAGGAAATTAAAAATACCGCGGATTTTTGGTCGATAAACCTTTACACGCGTGAAATGGTTGACGCGCGTAAGGCGAATTTTTCAAGCAAGCGTTACCCATTCACCGAAACCAGAATGCTGCCTATGCATTTTTATTTGGATGAGTTTTTCCCCGAGTGTATGATTCATAACCTGACAAGGCTTATGGATAAGCCGGTTTATATAACCGAAAACGGCTGCTCGTGCGATAACGATGATTTCAGAATAGTTTACCTTACCGAGTACCTTTGCGCCCTGAGCGAGGCAATAAAGGCGGGGGTCGATGTGAGGGGCTATCTTTATTGGTCGCTGCTCGATAATTACGAATGGTGGACCTTCATACCGCGTTTCGGGCTTGTGAGCGTTGATAAAGAAAATAACTTTAAGCGTATACCTAAGCCCAGCGCATATTTTTATAAGGAAATAATAGAAAATAACGGCTTTAAGCCGGAAATGCTGAAAAAATATCTTAAGGAAATGCCGAGGGTTGACGCCTCTCTGCCTATTTTACTGTAAGCATTAAATTCTCAAGGGGAATGATTGTGGAGAAAAGGGTTATACTTTTAAATAAAAATTGGTCGTTTTCAAGAGCAGAAGAAAACGGAATGACTGCGCCCGAGCAGGTGTGCATTCCGCACAGCGTAAAGCTGACCCCCGCAAATTCAAGCGGCTGCAGGAATTTTCAGGGGGTCTGCAAATATTTAAAAAGCATTTTTGTGCCGCACGAATACAAGGGTAAAAAGCTGTTTTTGAGATTTGAAGGGGCTATGGGTAAATCGGCGCTTTATATTAACGGCAATGAAGTGAGCCGCCACTTCTGCGGATACACGCCCTTTATTACCGATATAACCGATAATGTAAATTACGGCGAGGAAAACGAAATAGCCATAACGCTTGATAATTCCGACGACCCGCTCATACCCCCGGGAAAGCCGCAGGACGGACTTGATTTTTCTTATGACGGCGGGCTTTACAGAAGCGTGACCCTGACCGTGTGCGAGCCGTTATACATAACCGACCCTATTCTTGCAAACGAGGTTGGCGGCGGCGGAATTTTTGTTTGGTATACAGACGTTTCCGAAAGCAGTGCCGCCGTTCATATAAGGGCGCATATAAAAAACGAATGCCCGGAAATGAAAAATTACAGCGCCGTTATTGCCATTATTTCGCCCGACGGGCAGAGGGCGGCTGAAAGTAAGCTTAACAGCCGCCTAAACACGGGTTGCTGCGAATATATTGAAACGGAGCTTCGGGTATGCAAGCCGAGCCTTTGGAGCCCTGAAAGCCCGTCGCTTTATACGCTTGAAGCTTCGCTGCTTATAAACGACGAGCGCGTTTACTTCGATAATACCGAAATAGGAATACGGGATTATGTCTTTACTGTAAACGACGGCGTTATATTCAACGGCAAGCCGAGAAGATTTAACGGCGCCAACTACCATCAAACCTGGCCGTATATAGGAAACGCCGTTCCCACAAGCCTTTTGGAGCGGGATATAATAAAGCTCAAAAGGGCGGGGTTTGATAATATCCGCTCGCATTATCCCTTCGGCACTGATTTTTTAAGCGCCTGTAACCGTCTCGGAATGACGGTAATAGCCTGCAACCCGGGGTGGCAGTTCTGCAAGCCGGGACTGTTTTTGGAGCGGGCTGTTCGGAATATGCGAGACATTGTAAGGTGGCAGCGCAACAATCCCGCCGTTCTGTTTTGGGAGCCAGTTTTAAACGAATCGCAAATGAGCTTTGAAATTCAAAAGGCATTTCATGATACGGTGCATGAGGAGTTTCCGCACTCCCCATGCTATACCGCGTCCGATTACGGCCCTACCGATATAGCATATTGCGAATACGACCCCGGAATGCTCGGCAGCGGAATGGAAAAATACGGTCTTATTGAGCGTAACGATACTGTTCCGCGCCCTATGTGGGTAAGAGAATACGGCGATAACCCTGATAATTTCTGCGACCAAAACGCAGTATGGCGCGCTCCGCGCGGCTGGGGAGACTTTCCCATGACCGAGGCGGTAAAGCGTATGCTGCACGAATTTGACGCCTTTACCGAGAATAACAGTCAATATATTGATGTGGTTAATAACAGTCGGCTTTGCGGCTATGGCGTATGGCCGGGAATTTCGCATAACCGCGGGTATCACATAAACCCCTGCTGGGGCGGGCATTTAGACCTTTTCAGAATACCCAAATTCTCGTATTATTTTATGCAGAGCCAGCAGGACAGGGAAAAGGCGGGCGATGTGCTTTATATTGCAAGCTGGTGGACGGAAATGAGCCCTCCCGACGTAACGGTGTACTCAAACGCCGAAAAGGTAAGGCTTTATATTGACGGCACGCTTATAGGCGAGCAATTCCCAGATGATGTGAGGGTAAGCCACCCGCCCTTTACCTTTCGGGATGTCAAGCGAAAATATAAGGGACGCAACCGCTCTGTTTTGCGGGCTGAGGCTTTGGTAAACGGCGAAACGGTCGCGGAAAAAAGCGTTAAAGCTCCGGGCATAGCAACACGACTTATGCTGGTTGCCGATTACGAGGGTATATCGCTTAAGGCGGACGGCTCTGATATAGTGGCGGTGCGGTGCTCTTTACTTGATAACGACGGTACTGTCGTGCCGCTTTCCTGTGATAATCACCCGATAAAATTCACTGTGGCGGGTGAAGGGAGTATCGTGGGGGACAGCAGCATAGGAGCCAACCCCATATGCGCCGAGGCGGGAATTGCAACAGTGCTTATAAAATCAACAACAAACCCCGGCAAGATAAAAATAACCGCCGAAATGCTTTGGAAGCAGAATATGTGGGCGGCGATAAAGCCTGCGGAGCTCGTGATACGAAGCGAATAAACGGTGTTTACGGAAAAGTACGAAATTTATGAAAATAATGGTGGACAATTAAAGCGGGCGGTGCTATAATGCAGGGGAAAAAGCAATCCCCAACGATCTTATGAGAGGTGCGATATGCGAAAGGAAATAATATTAAACGTCGGCTGGAGATTTCACAAGGGGGATATAGCTGAGCCCATTTCGCAGGATAAGGGCTTTATATATTCCCAAAGCAAAACCGAGCGCAAATTGTCGGGACCTGCGGCATATAATTACCCTGACACTCCGGATTCATACGGCGGCAGAATGATAAATCCCGAAAAATGGGTGTGGACTGACCTGCCGCACGATTATGTGGTGTATCAGGATAACGATGAAAACGAAAACTGCGCTCTCGGTTATCTGCACTATGATAACGCGTGGTACAGAAAGCATTTTAATATGCCAGAGGGCAGCGAAAACAGGCGTGCGCTTTTAAGGTTTGACGGTATTGCCGGAAAATCAACCGTATATTTAAACGGCTGCCTTATGTACCACAATTTTTCCGCTTATAACACCTTTGAAATAGATATTACCGATTATGTTTATTACGATAAGGAAAACATAATTGCGGTATATGTCAATACCGAGGGCTTTGAGGGCTGGTGGTATCAGGGCGGCGGAATATACCGAGACGTTCACCTGACTGTTACAGAGCCTGTTGCGATAGATTTATGGGGCGTGTACGCACCGTATAAAAAGCTTGACGATAACCGCTGGCAGATAAATTTTGAAGCAACGGTTGTTAATACGGATTATGAAAATAAAAAAGTAGCCCTTGAAAGCCGCGTTATCGGCGCTGACGGCTCCGTTTTGGCTGTCGGCACGGGCGAGGGCACGGTGGAGCTGCGCGATAAGGGTGTTATAAAATACAGCGCCGAAGTCCTAAACCCGCTTTTGTGGGACTGCGATAACCCCAACCTTTATACTGTTAAAACCGTGCTGAAGCTAAACGGTGAAGAAACGGATGAAAATACTACCCGTATAGGCTTCAGAACGGTGGAAATAACCGCCGACAGGGGACTTTTCTTAAACGGAAAGCCAACTTTTATAAACGGCGTGTGCTCGCACCAGGATTTCGGGCTCACAGGGCTTGCCGTGCCCGAAAACATAGCAAAATACAAGGTCTCGCTTATGAAAGAAATGGGCGCTAACGGCTACCGCACAAG